>Ga0116157_10002848_pt1 | contig 16748 bp, 11 predicted proteins | sample AD_UKC048_MetaG_FD_89882 | JGI IMG/M metagenome (GOLD analysis project Ga0116157, IMG submission 89882) | Active sludge microbial communities of municipal wastewater-treating anaerobic digesters from USA - AD_UKC048_MetaG | ecosystem: Engineered > Bioreactor > Anaerobic > Digestate | place: USA...
TGGATTACCAAGTCCTGTGCCATTCACTGTATTATCAGTTAAACCATTTACATCATTGAAGACTGTTCCACTTAAAGTTGGACAAATTTTTACATAAACAGGATATAAGCTTTTGGCAACACATGTCCCACCGATTGCATTAATATTTGTGCCCACTGTAAGTGTTGGGTTTGTTGCACCTGTTTGATAATTGACTGCATAAATTGCATACTCACCAGGTAAGGTTGGTACTGCAATTGGACTACCTGTAGCAGAAAGTTGAATAATACCCGCAGCATTAGTCAACACATACATAGTAGTATACCCCGCCGTAGTATTATTATTTATATTACTAAATGTAACAGCTGAACCTCCGACTGTACAATCACAAACAGCAAAATGTATAGGTGAATTTGAGATTGCTGTACAAGTACCACCAATTGCACTAATTAAAGTACCTACAGATAATGTAGGCGCAACCGCACCGTTACTTGTTTGATAGTTCACTGCATAAACTAAATAACTACCTACCGCATTTGGTGCTGTAATAGTAGTACTCGCAGTTGCTGGCATTATAATTTGATTGTTGGCTATATTAACTACAACATACATTGTTGTGAAAGTCTCTCCCGAAGCGGATGTCGCTTGTCCTGTATTTGTTATAGTAAATGTTGAACCTGGATCCACACAATTCGGTGACTGTGCATTCATGTTTATTGAAAATAATGACAATAGTATTAATACTAAAATTGCTTTCATACTATTTAAATTGTTGACTAACCCAAAGGGCGCCATCGTGACTAAGTCTTTTTTTCTGTTTATAGACCAACTGGAGAATAGTGGTTCCAATATGGGAACAATTCCTATTTTTCTCCAATCCTGTCTTTTTAAATCTTTTTTCATCGTTCTTATTATTTTTAGGAGAAAAATTATGGTTTAGTAATTGTACCTGCATTGGCAGCGCATATAAATCCTTGAATACCAAAATTGATATCAGAAATATTAGAAGCAGCAACAGTTACTGCAAGATTTCCATCTGGCGTTCCATCACTACCTGCACTTGTTCCTATATTTTCACCTGTATTTGACCAAGTTGCTGGCAAATTAGTAGTAGGTGAAGGCTGACCAACAGTTCCTTGATTAGTTGATATTTGAATTGTATAGCTACCTGCTATAACACCTGCGAAACTATAAGAACCATTTGTATTTACAGGTACAGTTTGAGAAACATTACCCGCACTTATTAAATTCGCATACAATGTAGTACCTGCTGGATTACCCAAGCCTGCACCATTTACTGTATTATCTGTTAAACCATTCAAATCATTAAATACATTCCCACTCAGATTATAAGTTGAAGGAAGTGCTGAAGAGAAAGGCATAGTTGCAGTTCCTGTTGTACTACTTTCTTTATTTCCATTGTCAATTACAGCATAAGGAATAACCGCTGTTATTGCACCATCAATTGGATCAATTGTAATCGCTTGTGTAGGTTGACCTGTACCATTTGTTGGTACGGTTACACCAGTTCCAGGAAAATTACCTGCATTATACGTATTACCATTAATTGTAATTGTTGTTGTATTGGTTGGAAATGCAGTTATTCTAATAGCACTTATCGATCCACTACTTGGGTCTGTACCTCCAAATGTTGCTGGTGGCACTGTTGCATTATTTGTTCCACCTGGATTTGGTTGAATTGTTGCAGATAAATTAGCTGGTGTTGGTAATTCTTCAGCACCAAAATCCTTATCTGTAATATTTGCATTGGTTGTGTTTACGTTTTGAGTTAACGGAGAAGTATTTGTCCATGTAGATGGTAATGTTGCTAAACCTGGTGCTGAAGAGCCTTCAACGCCTAATGTATTTGTTAAACGAACAATTAAACCATTTGCATAAGATGGAACTTTTACAAATGAATATGTTCCGTTTGATGCTATTGGAGTTGATTCAATAACATTTCCTGTAGAAGGATCTACTAAGGTTGCAAACATAGTTCCGCCAATATTTGTACCATTTTCACCTGTTGTAAAAATATTTGTATTTGTTCCATTCGCACTATTATTCACATCATTCCATAATGTTCCTGCTAGCGTTAAACAACCTAATTGAATATCAGCACTATCTAAAGAGCTAACAGCCCAACCGAAAGTATTGATTGCACGTACATTACCAAAGTCATCACATTGAAAACCTAGAGATTCATTTGTTCCAACTGAAGGAGCTGGAATTGCTTGTGTTGGATTACCATTGCCACTCCACGCATGACATGGAGAAACAGCACCTAAGAATGTATTATTAATACCTGCCCCAGTTACATTATTTTGATTGTGAGATGTAGTTGAACAAAGAGCGCCAACATTTGGCAAATCACTATCATCCCAATACACTCTGATATTAGGATCATTGATTGGAGCAACGGTTGAGATATTAAATCCATTTTTATTAACCTCTGCATCATAGAGAGGTAAATTGAAACGTCCTTTTAAGTATTGTACATAAATTTTAAATGATTGTCCAGTTGGAACTGCAGCACCTAAGGCATCTAACCCATCCCATGAAATACTATTTAATCCTGATGTTGCATCGAGTTGTTCAAGCACCCGATCGGCGCTTCCCGGTTGATACCCTGGAACACCATTCAAGTTTAAAATAATACGGACATCACCCGGCGCATAAATTGAATATCGAATAAGAAATGGCGACACACAACCTGTAATAATTGGTTGAGCAAGAATAGGTGCTTGAGGCATTGGCGCCACTGCATAAACTAAAGTATCAGGATATCCTAAGAACAATTGATATCCACCAGGATATAAAGGTGAAGTTGCTTTATTTTTTGATTTTCTATCAACAATCCAGTTTCCAAGATTCTCAACACCATAAGAAGTTACGGCCACATCAAATGCAATTGGCTTAAAATCTGTTGTAAAATCAAATTTAATGATTGTACTATCAGCCGACCATGCGTATACGGTTGGTGCAGCATCAGCACTAAAATCTGCAGAATAAAAGTTAGGATGAACGGCAACAAAAGCCCATTTTTTACAATTTACACGTCCATTAAATCTTGTACCCGTCGAAGTCGCAACTTGAATATCCCAAAATGGCGTTAAACTCCATGTTGAAGATGCAGATTGAGCACCACCACCATTATCACTTTGATAGAGTTCGATATGATATTCTCCATTCATAGTTGGGTTGAATGAAAGAGGTGTATAACCACCTGCTGCTGAACCTGCGATGTTTGCACCAATATCACCTTGCGTATAACTACTGATAAAACCATTTCCTGAACTTGGTAAATTAATGGGCGTACCCACTTGTGCTCCTGTTGGATCATAGATTCTCATATACATGTTTGTAATCACAGGATTTGCACTCGTTAAATTACTTTGATAAAGTCTCCAACTAAAACCATAATATATGTTTTCAGAACTGTGGTCACTAATTTGGATCTTTATACGCTGATCGGCAGGACAGTTAAAAAAGCTCCCCCTCACTTGATCGGGTAAAAGGCCAAGCGCGCAAATAGTGTTTGTATTGGGTGATACAGTTGTCGTACCCTCAGCCCACAGTCGAAAGGTGCTGGTCATACACACCAAAACCATAATGGCTGAAACTAATGTTGATTTCATTTTCATCGTTTTCATAATTTATGTTTTAATTAAAAAGTTTTATTGAACTCGGGTGGCTATACAATTAACATGCCGAAAACTTTAAAAAGTTAAAGCCAAAAAAAAAATGCATGTCTTCACATGCATTTGAAACATATAGATTCATGCTTCATACTCTTAATTAAAGTATATTTTAATGATTTAATGTAATTAATATATTATGTTTTTTAAATATAAATTATTTTTTGCTATATTAATTTTAGTGAATCAAAACTTATTTGATTTCAAATTCAAGTGGTTATCCTAAAAGATACACCAATATAAAATTTTAAGAATCAGAAATTCGCCGCCAGATATACTGAAAAAATTATTTTCACAGATGAATCAGATAATACAGATAAATAAAAAAAAATATACCGATGATGTTATCAATTTGATTCAATTTTTGGTGTTTCAATTGTAATCTTTTCAAACTAGATCGGAATAAACCACTCTAAAATTGACTCGTAGTTTAGACCACTTGTAAATTAGATTTGGTTTTCTCTGTGGATTCAGTTCTATCTGTGATACAATGGCTTTCTGAACTATCAACTAGAGTTAAAGCTATTTGACTCCTTAAAGAAGAATGAAAATGGTGCACAATTACCGATTATCATACAAATTCATTGATGAACATTAATTTGAATAAAGCATAGGCACAAAAAAAATCGCTCCGACGAGCGATTTTAATTTATTTAATTATAATAATTATTTTTTAATAGTACCTGGTGTTGTTGCAGCAGGCGTATCTTTAATTCCTAGTTTGGCTTTTACAGCTTCTAAAATATTGTCAGATGGAAGTGCATATAAAATAGCGCCAACACTTGTGTCTAATATATAGGTATATCCTTTTTCTTTCGCTACCGCTTCAATTGCTTTTTGAGCTTTGTCATTGATTGGTGCTAATAATTCTTGAAGTTTATCCTCAATTTTTTCATTGGCAGTTTGTTCAAATGAACCCATACGACCTTGTAAATCTTGTAATTCTTTTTCTTTAACAGCTTTAATTGGTTCAGACATAGTTTTTGCTCCATCTTGATATGCCTTGAACTTTGTTTCAAGCTCCTTTTGCATGGTTACCATTTCTGTTTCAAAAGATTTTTTATATGCTTGAACATCTGCTGAAGCCTTTTTTGCTTCTGGCATCATGCTTACAATTTCTTGAGAATTTATATAGCCTATTTTCTGTTGTGCATTTGTATAAAATCCAGCTACCAATAGTGCTAAGGCGATAATTACTTTTTTCATTTAACGATTTTTAATTTTTTGTGGGCAAATATAATAATAAATAAATTGGAGCGACTGTTATGCCTTACTTTCTTTTAGTAGGATTTACACCCAATTCGCGCAACACATCATCACTTTTATCAATTTTAGAATCTGTGTAAAACACACTTAAGTCGGCCGATTTATCAAAAATAATATCATATGATTTTGATGTTGCCATTTTTTGTACAGCATTATACACTTTATCCTGAACTGGTTTTACTAATTCTTGACGCTTTTTGAATAAATCGCCTTCAAAACCAAAACGTTTCTTTTGAAGATCTTTCGCTTCTTTTTCTTTTTTAATAATTTCATCTTCACGCTTTTTCTGCATTTCTTCGCTCAACATCACTTGTTCAGCTTGGTATGCTTTATACATTCGATCAACATCTTGAAGTTTCGCATCTATTTCTTTTTGCCATTGTGCCGAAGCCTCATCGAGTTTAGTTTGTGCTTGTTTATATTCCGGTACATTTTCCAAAATATATTTTGAATCGATTACACAATAGCGTTGTGCTTGTGATTGAAAGGATGCCAACAATACTGTGGCGATAATAAGTAGTTTTTTCATTTTATAAATTTTGCGTCTGACTATGATTACAATAAAAAAGTTATATCGACTTGAGGTGTTTAACGTTGAATTAATTATATTATTCTGGTTCAAATCCTAACATGAATGAAAATTTAGTGGCTTGTCCAAATTTAGTGCCTGGTGTTAAACGATCTATCCCTAAACCATAATCTAATCCTAACAAACCAAACATAGGTAAAAATACCCTTACACCCAAACCTACTGATCTTCTTAACTGAAATGGATTGAAACTTTTAAAACTATCCCATGCATTGGCTGCTTCAAAAAAGGCTAAACCATAAATTGTTGACGATGGATTTAAAGAGAATGGATATCTTAGCTCGGCTTGATATTTATTAAAAATTGTGGCTCCTTCTGAATTTGAATAAATTTCATATCCTCTTTGTGCAATAATATCTCGACCATAAATTGTAAATCCTGATAAACCATCACCTCCGACTTGAAAACGTTCAAAAGGCGATTGAAGTTGTGAATTATAATAACCTAGATATCCATGTTTCGTGGCCAATTTCAGAATGAAATTTCCTTTGATACGTTGATACCATTCAGCGGTAAAACGATATTTATGATATTCAATCCATTTATACTTGTCTGAAGAAGCTAAGTTTTCGTAGTCTTTATTGCTAAATGCAGAATAAGGTGCAGTGAACTGTCCACTCAACATAATATTAGATCCACTTCTTGGATAAAGTGGTTGATCAATTGAATAGCGAGCGAGTGTGACTTTGAAACTTAAATTATTTGCCGAACCTCGCGAAAAATCACCAAAAAATGTATAATCTCTGATATTATATAATTGATAATTTAAACCATAAGAAAGAACGAAATTATCATCAGGCCATTTTAAACGTTTGCTCAATGTTGCTCCAGCACCAACAGTTGTCATATGTCCTGATACAGTTGAACCTTGGTTACCAGCAAAATAAGTTCTGTAAAGATTTACTGAAAGTGAATTTGGTTTTTTACCGCCTAACCACGGTTCTGTAAAACCTGCTGTAATTGAGTTATACCATTTACCATTCGCTTGTCCACGTATTGAAAGTTTTTGACCATCTCCCATAGGCAATGGATCCCATTCTTTTATTTTTCCAATATTTTTTAAAGCAAAATTATTGAACGAAACACCCACTGTTCCAGTGATTCCTAATCCACCACCGAAACCAGCTTGCAATTCGAGTTGATCAGCCGATTTTTCTGTCAAAGTATAATCAATATCTACTGTACCATCGTTATGCGGTGTAGGTTGAATGCCAATTTTTTCTGCATCAAAAAATCCAAGGTTGGCAATTTCACGTTGAGATCTTATAATATCAGTTCTACTGAATTTATTTCCTGGAATAGTTCTTAATTCCCGTCGAATCACATGTTCATGGGTTTTATCATTCCCCATAATATTTACATTACGTAACACATATTGCTCTCCTTCAATTACTCTAATGACATAATTAATAGTATCATTCTCAATCGACTTCTCTTCTATTTCGGTATTAAATCCAAGGTAGCCATCATCTAAATAAAGTGAACCAATATCATCAGCTTCTGCTGTAGGCGTTTTTCCAACTCGCTTGTTTAATAATTCTTGATTAAACAAATCACCTTTTTTAATACCTATCATTTTAGACAATTCCTCCGAAGTATATTTTGTATTGCCTTTCCATTCTATATCACCAAAATAATAGCGATTCCCTTCGTCTACTTTTAGGTCAATATTCATATGTCCATTAGATGCTGTATACATAGTATCGGCAATAATACTTGCATCTCTAAATCCAATTGAATTATAATAATCAATCACAGCTAATTTATCCTCATCATACTTTTTTGCATTAAATTTCGATGCAGTAAATACGCTATATCTCACATAAGGCTCAATGAGTTGGGCTGTTTTAGAGATAGAAAGAAATCCTTTTCCTTTTAAATAAGATTGAAAATCATTTACATTTTTTCCATAAACACTTTCTGTATTGGCTGCCTTTAAAGAAATACGTGCCATTTCTTTAGAGCCTTTCATTGATTTTTTTAATTTGATACCAGAAGCATTATCATTTCCAAAAATATTGATTTGATTTATTTTTATCTTCTGTCCTTTATCAACAACAAAAGTGAGAATTACAGTATTAATCAGTGTAGTATCTGGTTTTTCTAAAATAACTGTCGAAACATTGGTATATCCTTTTTCGGCATAATATTTACGTATTTTTTCAATCGCATTTTGTTTGGTGGCTTCAGTAACAACCCTTGATTTAACCAATCCGATTTTCTCTTTTAATTCCTTTGCATCATTGTCTTTAATACCTTTAAAATTATATTTTGATAATCGTGGTCGCTCTGTAATTAAAATATCCACAAATACTTTATCACCTTGAATTCGATTGGCATTGATTTCAATATTTGAAAACAAATTTTGTTTCCATAAATTTTGAATGGCTTTTGCTATTTTGGCATCATTAGGCAATTTGATTTTATCGCCTGGCGTAAGTGCAGAAATTGAGATGAGTAATTCTTCATCCAAATACTTTGAACCACTTACTGTAACACCACCAATAATATATTCACTAGTGGCATTTAATATGGACGACTTTTTTTCCTTTTTTTGTTTAATGCCGATTTGCGCATTGGCTACTTGCGTGAAGGCAAGCGTACAACATAAAATGAAGGTTATATTTATTAATTTGTTCATGCTAAGTTTAATTGTTCACTGATTTTACCAAATCGTCGTTCTCTATTCTGATAATTTAAAATGGCTTCAAAAAGATTCTCCTTCCTAAAGTCGGGCCAATGAGTATGTGTAAAGTATAATTCGGCATAAGCCAATTGATAAAGTAAAAAATTGCTAATTCGGTGTTCGCCACTTGTTCTGATCATTAATTCAGGATCAGGGAAATTTGATGTTGACAAATTTGCTTTAAACACTTCATCATCAATTGCATTGATATCTAGATTGCCAGCTTTTACATCAGCAGCAATTTTTTTAGTTGCTTCAATAATTTCCCATTTAGAACTATAGCTTAAAGCCAATATTAAATTGAGATTTGTATTACCCGAAGTTAGTGCCATGGCTTCATCTAATTCATTTCTACATGCATTCGGCAAGGTTTGCAAATCACCAATCACATAAAGACGAACACCATTTTTAGATAAGGTTTCGGCTTCTTTTCGTATAGTGGTAACTAATAATTCCATTAAACCGTTCACTTCATTTTCAGGTCGATTCCAATTTTCTGTTGAAAATGCATACAAGGTTAAATTTTTTATCCCTACTTCAACACAACCTTCTACCACTTCGCGCACACTTAATACACCATGTTGATGTCCAAACAAACGATCTTTGCCGCGCTCTTTAGCCCAACGACCATTACCATCCATAATAATAGCAATGTGTTTCGGAATCTTTTCTTTGTTTATTAAATCGAGTATGGGCATCATGAAGCGAACAAAAGTACAAAAAACGGTTTTGTAACTTAGTTAAAATATGCTTTCGTTCAGAGTTTAACAGAGCTTTCACAGAATCAAATGAAAGAAAAAATCGGAATGACAAGCATTTCAGACAAAAGAAACAACAAATTTTACTATTACAATTTCAAACAATTTTATATTTTTATCCGTCTCTACTCGGGTTCTTTAACTATTTAGGCTATATTTGTTTTACTCTTTAGAATTATTATCAGAATGAAAAAACTACTTTATCTGGCATTCGTGTCGTTGTTTACTTTACTAATTGTGTCGTGCGGAAAAAAGAAAAGCACTGATTTACCTTTGCCAACAGCACGAAAAGAATCAGTTTATATCACAACAAATAATAATAATCTGATTAGTTATAATCCAGCCAATGGTACCAAACACTGGGAAATTAGTTTAAACGGCGCAAGTGAAGGTGTACCTGTTTTATATAAAAAGAAGCTTTATATAGTTACTAATTCAGGCTATTTTTATGCAATTGATATTGTAAAAGGCGAAATTTCATTAGAAAAAGACATTCAAAAGCCTTCCCGATTTTCTATAGCGGTTGATAATGATAAGGTTTATATTGCTTCTGATTCGTTATACTGTTATGATTTGAATGGTAGTATGATTTGGAAATATGATCCTGGAACTAGCACTCCATGCACATCTTCTCCTCAGGTTGCCAATAGCAGAGTTTACTTAGGTCTTCGTGACATGATACATGCTGTAGATGCAAATTCTGGTGGTCCTGTATGGGTATCACCTTCTGCTAGCGGTTTGGATATCGTTTCTTCACCAAGAGTAAGCAATGGTCTGGTTTATTTTGGAGGTCTAGACAAAAAGATTTATGCCCTAAATGAAAGTGATGGTTCATTAAAATGGGAATACTTAACGGGTGATAAGATTTTATCATCACCAATGGTTTATGGTGGAATGTGTATTACAGGCAGCGCCGATTATGGTGTATACTGTATTGATACGACTTCGCCCACTTTACCTCCAAATGGTGAATTGCGTTGGAAATATAAAACCATTGATCGAGTTAATTCATGCGCAACCGTTCATGAAGTAAGCAATACAATATTAGTTGGTGGACATGATTTTAATTTATACGCAATTGATCATGTTTCGGGCACTTTAAAATGGAAATATCCTGCTAGTAGTATCATCGAAACTTCTCCAGTTGTTTATGGCGAATACGTTTATTTTGCTTCTGTTGATCGCTATCTTTATTGTGTAGATGTTCGAAATGGCAATACGGTTTGGAAATCATTTTTAAATGGCAGTTCCAAAAGCTCACCAATGGTTGATGATTTAAAGAATGGTCTATATCCAAGTGTGAGCGGTATGAGTAAGTATTAAAGCCATTTAACACATATTTTCCTGCATTCTGTTGGCCTTAGCATTTTCTTTATAATGCTTCCTCCTTTAATTATTAATATTCGCTTATTTACTTTTGAAAAGGATTAATATCCCGATCATTTTATGCATGATTACAAACACAAAATAGTTTTATCTTTATCGCGTGTTACGTTTTGAAAAATATTTATTTTATGGGATCATTTTACTTGCTCTAAGCATTATTGTAATCCCTAAATTTTATATTACAGGTGACGGACCAAGTCATACTTATAATGCAAAGGTTCTTTTTGACTATGTGTTTAATCATGATAGAAATTTTTACAAGGATTTCTATACGATCAACCGAAATATAGATCCAAATTGGATAGGGCATTTATTGATTGGTTTTTTTAATCAACTATTCCCATATTGGTTAGCTGATAAGATGTTTCAAATTCTTTATGTTATCATTTTTGTTTTTGGATTTAGGTATTGCATTCAATCGATCAATAAAGAGAATTCCTTTCTTAGCTTTTTATTTTTTCCGTTTCTCTTTACCCTACCCTTTCAACAAGGATTTTATAACTATTCCTTGTCAATAGGTTTGATGTTTTGGACCTTAGGTTATTTTATTCGCATTAAGCATCATTTAGATCATCCTGCCAAACAGTTTGTTTTAAGTATACTTTTACTTGCTACTGCTTTTTCGCATGGAATGCCGGTGATTTATGTGATGGGTATCATTGCCATGATATGGTTGAGCGAGAACTTTTTCCTTTTCATACCACTTGATTTTAGAAAACTTTCATTACATCTTTCAAGACTTGCGTTGATTTTTTTACCTTCTATTTTATTGATCTTTTTATTTCTAATCAAGCGTGGCACTGGCAGAGAACCACATACTTTAACGATTGGAAAAAAAATATTGAATTTTCTTACCATGTATTCATCACAAAGTACGCGATATGCTGAAGCGTTTCCTGCCATTGCAAGTGGAATATTACTCATCTCTTTTTTAGGCATTCTTTTTATTACTCGTAACAAAGTAAATATTTCAAAAAAAATGAATTTGGGTTATGTGTTTTTGGTGATGATGGTTTTTACATTCATTTCATATCTCACCTGTCCTCATAGTATAGGTGGTGCTGGTAGTATTGATATTCGACTCGCTTTTTTACCACCTTTATTTTTACTTTTATATTTTGCAACTAAAAAATGGACAGAGCTTGCTAAAATTATATTTATTTCAAGTTCGTTTTTAATCTCTATTACCTTTTTAATTATTCGTTTCCCATATGTTCTAAAAGCAAGTGAAATTGGTAAAGAAATCATGTCGTCATCTCAATATATAGAAGACAAATCTGTGATATTAAATCTACATTATGATTATTATCAACAATTACCAAATCATGATAGTTTGTTTCATCATGATGGTTCATTTTTACATTTTAGTGATTATTTAGGTGCTGTAAAAAACAAACATCTCATTTTACTTAATAATTACGAAGCCGAAATAAACTATTTCCCAGTGAATTGGCAACCAGGTATGAATCCTCGATCAACCATGTCGGGTTTTATTCAAGGTAACCTACCTCCTTGTGGCGATTACCATTTATATGAAGATCAGGTGAATAAAAAAATTGATTATATCTTATTTCAAAATTGGCGTCAAGACGCATTGCATAACCCGTGCACAAAAATATTGATTGAAAAAATAAATCTTGATTTTACAAAAGTGTATGAAAGCAAAAATAAATATGTAATAGTATTTAAGAGGAGATAAGGATTAAGTTCTCTTAAATTATATTATACATTCACCACAACTTGTCGTGGTTTTACTCCTTTCACTTTTTCGGCAATGGCTTTAATATGCGGTGGTGTAGTACCACAGCAGCCTCCAACTAAATTAACCAAACCGTCAGTTGCCCACTCATAAATAATATTAGCAGTTATTTCGGCAGTTTCATCATATTCACCCATTGCATTTGGCAAACCAGCATTAGGATATGCGCTCACATAGCATGTTGCAATTTGTGCTAATTCTTCAATAAACGGTCGCATCTGTCTTCCACCTAAAGCACAATTTAAACCAACACTGATTGGATTGGCATGCTCAATTGAATAATAAAAAGCTTCAAGAGTTTGTCCGCTTAAAGTGCGTCCAGATGAATCGGTTATTGTACCTGAGATCATGATGGGTAATTCAATGTCATGATCTTTAAAATATTTTTTTGTTGCATAAATTGCTGCCTTTGCATTAAGGGTATCAAAAATAGTTTCAATTAAAATGATATCAACTCCACCATCTACTAAACCTTGTATTTGTTCGTAATAGGCTTCTGCCACCTCATCAAAATAAACTGCTCTAAAGCCAGGATTATTTACATCGGGGGATAGTGAAAGTGTTCTATTGGTTGGACCTAAAGCACCAGCAACAAAATAATTTTCATTTGTAAATGATGGATTTTTCAACAAATATTCATTTACTGCATTGCGCGCACAATGCGCAGAAGCTTTATTCAATTCATAGCTTAAAGACTGCATATCATAATCTGCCATTGAAATTCGTTGTGCGCTAAAAGTATTTGTTTCAATAATATTTGCGCCCGCTTCAAGATATTGTAGATGAATATTTTTAATGATATCTGGTTGTGTAATCGATAGCAAATCATTATTACCCTTCACATCAGTTTTCCAATCCTTAAATCGTTCACCCCTATAATCTGCTTCAACTAATTGATGACGTTGAATCATAGTGCCCATTGCGCCATCGATAATAACAATTTGATTCTCTAAAAGTTTTTCTAATGCATGCATGTGTTCAGTTTTTATATATTTACAAGTGCTGAACCTTTACCAGAGCCAATAAAAATGGATGCTTTTTATTTGGATGAGTATTAGTTCTGTTTGAATAGAGGTCGAACAATAATCAAATCTACCTGTTGGGCAAAAGTAAACATGAAAATCTGATTAAAGCAAATTATCGGTGTAAATTTGTCTTCTTTAAAATATGAAATTTACGATTGCTTATACCTTATTGTTTGTTTATGTAATTGCAGCCATTTTATTTTGGGGATATAGCTTAAACAAACAAAGTGTTGCCTTATACAATTTAGAGAAAGAAAAAATTGAATTGCTATTATTAGCCGGAAAACATATTGAGTATAAAACTGAACTTCATAAAATAACGGATGCAAAAATTCGTCGTACAAAACAATATTTAGGTGAGGGTTCAACCTTTATTCTCATTATTCTATTAACAGCTGGTATTGTTTATTTTGCATATTATAGACAACGTAGTTTAGCCAAATTACAAAAAAATTTCATGCTCAGTATAACGCATGAATTAAAAACGCCTATTGCAGGCATTCGGTTAAATATGCAAACCCTTGAGAAAAGAAAATTAGATGAAGCAACACAACAAAAATTAATACTGTCGTCAATCTCTGAAACACATCGCTTAAATGATTTATGCAACAATATTTTAGCATCTACTCAACTTGAAAGCGCCAAACAGGCTATTTATACAGAAGAGGTGATATTAAATGAATTGATATTAAATATAGTTCAAGAAATGAAACAACGATTTCCATCATGTTTAGTGAATACGAATATCATGACAGATCAATTCAAAATTCAAGGTGATTCATCCTTATGGAAATTGGTGATAAGCAACTTACTTGAAAATGCGCGTAAATATTCTGATTCATCAGAAACGCCTATTGAAATTGAACTATATAAAAATAATCAATCTACCTACCTTTTAGTTAAAGATCAGGGAATTGGAATTCCTGAAAATGAAAAAGAAAAAATATTTGATAAGTTCTATCGAATTGGGAATGAAAATACAAGAGCTTCAAGGGGCACAGGGTTAGGCCTATTTATTGTCAAAAAAATTGTATCCCTTTACAAATATGACATTTCTGTGAAAAACAATAGCCCTAAAGGTTCTATTTTTGAGGTGGTTTTTACTTAATATGATTATTATGATGCAAAATAAAATTTACAAAGGAAGTATATTGTTGGTTGAAGATGAAGAGAGTTTGAGAGAGGCACTTAAACTCAATTTGGCATTAGAAGATTATGAAGTAACTGCAGTTGACAATGGAAATAAAGCAATTAAAGCATTTAAAGAAGAATATTTTGATTGTATTATTTTAGATATTATGATGCCTGAAGTAGATGGATTGATGGTTTGCGAAAGTATTCGATTGCAAAACGACAAAGTCCCTATCATGTTTTTATCTGCCAAAAGTAGTGGCGCCGATCGTGTACTTGGCTTAAAAAAAGGTGGTGATGATTATTTAACCAAGCCTTTTAACCTTGAAGAGCTATTACTTCGGGTTGAAAAATTAATTGAAAAGAACAAAAAAATTGAACATGCTGTTGAAGAAATTTCCTTTGTTGAAATAGGAAAAAGTAAAATTGATTTTCATGCGCAAGAATGTTATGATATTCGAGGTGAAAAACATACGATGACTAAAAAGGAAATTCAATTTTTAAAATTATTGGTTGAAAATAAAAACGAAGTCATTTCACGTGAACATATTTTAAAAATGGTTTGGGGGTTTAATGTGTTTCCAACTACCCGCACCATCGATAATTTCATTATGACCTATCGCAAATATTTTGAAGAAGATCCGCGCAATCCTCAATATTTTTTAAGTATTCGTGGAATAGGATATAAATTCACCAATCATTCGGTATAGGTTTTACCTTGTTTGCAAAAGATTCTAAGCTCTTGTAATGCATAGAATTGTTGGTGATAAGAGCAACGATGGCGGAAATCTACTCCACCGTTTTGGGTGTTATCATCAATTATAATGTAACCCTTTTTGAACGAGTCATTACTCTCTATTTTATATCTTATTAACTACGTGTAACAGAAGGAGACTTTACATTTGGTAAAATTATAAAAATGAAAAAGATCCTATTCACAGTTTTAATCACTACTAGCTTGTTCACTACACAAGCGCAAACACTTGAACAACTTATTCAAAAAGCCAACAAAACACTGAATAATAATAAAGGTGGTAATGGCAAAACAACTGGAGGTGGATTATTAGGTGCCAACCTTTCAAATACAGATATCGTAAGTGGCTTAAAAGAAGCGCTAAGTATCGGTACAAAAAACGCATCAGGAAAATTGAATAAAACAAATGGCTTTTTTACTAATCAATTGATTAAAATTTTATTACCTCAAGAAGTCAAGAATGTTGAGTCAACCCTTCGTTCATTTGGTTTTAATAGTTTGTGCGATAAACTCATTTTAAGTTTGAATAGAGCGGCAGAAGATGCTTCAGGAAAGGCTGTACCTATTTTTGTGAATGCAATTACCTCAATGTCAATTACTGATGGACTCAATATTTTACGAGGAGGTGATAATGCGGCAACTAATTTTTTACGACAAACTACCACTACCGCTCTAACAAGCGCATTTAGACCAGTGATTGAAAGTTCGTTAGGTAAAGTAAATGCAACAACTTATTGGAATCAAGTTTTTAAAGCCTATAATAAATTGCCAATAACAAAAACAAAAGTAAATACCGATTTAACTGGTTATGTAACAGAAAGAGCATTAAGTGGCTTGTTTACAACAGTTGCTCAAGAAGAAGCGAATATTAGAAAAAACCCAGCCGCTCAAGTAACTGGCTTGTTGCAAAAAGTTTTTGGAGGTAAATAATTAGAGTCTGAACAAGATGGCCATGATGATGCGGCTTTCAGATTTTACTAGGTCTGGCCGCCAATTAGGATCAAGAATAGTAGTAGAATATCCTGTTTGAGAAGTTACCCCTTTGGCACCAGCAAAGTATGGTATATTAGCGTTTCTGTAAACAAATTCAAATCTGAAAGTAGTACTTTGGTTCGGCATATAATCGATATTCGCTGAACAATCCCATCCAAAAAATTTATCGCCAGGATTGGCACTAAACGGAAAAGCGCCTTCAGTTTGCGTTGGATTATTTGCATTCGGCAACGGACTTGCTTGTCCGGTTGGGTAAAGAACTAAATATCTACCTGGGTTCGTCATTAATCCACCACCCATGGTAATTGCAAATTTATTTTTAGCAAACCATATTCTATTATAGATCATCGCACTCACAAAATATTGTGCCGGCCCTTTTAGGCTATCGCCATCTTTAAATCCATTGACTCCTGCTCCTTTTTCAAAACCAATATCGCCTGTAATAGAAAAAGCCATTCGTGTAATATATTTTGAATTTGGTTTATTGTAATAACGAAGCAAGACACTATTGTCGGAATGAAATCGTTTTCTATTTGGCAATCCTCCAGCATCACTTCCATAATAATTATTAGTTAGTGCTTTAAGATTTCCATTTGTGCTCATATAGGTAATATTTCCTCCAATGCCCGGCATACGATTAAACTTACCATAGCTTTGCCAGCCATTGACAATCCATGGTTCAATTTTCCAGTTTTTAGTAGGATGAATTTGAATGCGGACACCA
>Ga0116157_10002849_pt1 | contig 16740 bp, 23 predicted proteins | sample AD_UKC048_MetaG_FD_89882 | JGI IMG/M metagenome (GOLD analysis project Ga0116157, IMG submission 89882) | Active sludge microbial communities of municipal wastewater-treating anaerobic digesters from USA - AD_UKC048_MetaG | ecosystem: Engineered > Bioreactor > Anaerobic > Digestate | place: USA...
AGCGGCTCACGATCGCTCTGGGCGCGCCCACGTACACGCGCAGCGCCGACACCCTCACGCCCTCGAGCGCGTCAGGCGATGTGGGCGCGTGGGCGGACCTCTACTCCGCGCAGGTGGACGCGGGGCGCGGGATCCCGCTCACGATCCTATGGAGCGGGGTGTCGGGGCTGGACCTGCGCGCCGATCGTCTCATCCAGAGCATCGAGGAGGCGCGCGCGCAGGTGCCGGCGTGGCCCGCGGTGCTTGAGCGCCTGCGCACCGCGCCGCAGCCGGTGCGGAGCATCGCGGATTGGTTCTATTCGCGTTCGATCACGCAGACGAATCAGGGCTGGACGCAAGGGCTGTTCACGATGGGCGATGAGCTCATGATGCTGCACGAACGGTTGATTCGCGCGTGGTGGTGGGCCTACGCCCAGCGCCTCCCCGCGGTGCCCGCGCAGGGGCTCACGATCACGGGACAGCCGCTCCTCCCCACCACGACGCTGGGCCTCGGGACCACGATCACGCCGGCGGGCACGCTCCCCAGCGCGCAGGGCACGCTCGTGTCGCAGCCGGCGGCGCGGACCATCGGTCTGGGCGAGATCCTCATCGCGGCGGCGCTCTGGGCGCTGCTCTCGGGGTGATGCGTGGCGCGTGACCCGCGAGAGAGCGCCGCTCAGGTGGCGGAGGCGGCCGCGGCGGAGGTCGTGGGCGAGGACGATCGCCCGCGGCGCCTCGCGCCCCAGGCGGTGCGCGCCGGCGCGCGACGCATGGACCCCGGCGACGCCGCGCAGCTCGCATGGCTGACCACGGCGATTGAGGCGCACGTCACGGGCCTCCCGCGCGCCTACGGCGACGTCCGGCGCCTGGTGGTCTACGACGGCGACGAACCCATTTACGAATCCGAGGGCGCCGGCGGCGCAGCTCACGATTTGGCGGCGTTCATGGTGATGCGGGCCACGCTCGAGGGAAAGCGCATCGCGCTCTATCTCGCGCCGCAGTGCGCCGACGACGCCGGCAAAACCCGTCAGGTGTGCCGCTGGAGGTTCTTCGCGCGCCCGGAACAAATGGAGTCTCAGACGGACCCCGAACGCTCCGCGGGCGCATGGAACGGCGAGAGCGCGCTACGCCTGCGCGACGCGCACAATCACCAATTGGTGCAGGCGCTGATCACGCAGAATTCCCATCACGCCACGGCCATTCAGGCGGTGCTGGAGGGTCAAGCGAAGGTCATGCGGGAGGTGGCCGAGACGTCTGCATCAATCCTCAAGGGAATTGCGCGCGTCACGGATTCTCTCAGCAGCCGCGCGCAGTCGGCGGAGCAACGCGCACACGTGGCCGCCGAGGATTCCCGGGACTACCAACGCGCGTTGCTCGACGCTCACAAATCCATGAGCGAGGCGGCCGCGGAGTTGGAGGTCACGCGCAAGGAGCTGGCGGAGGGCCCGGTCAACGCCGCGGTCAAGGAATTTACCCGCGTCGCATCGGAGCGGGTGCTCGAGCGCGTGGGCCTGGGGCCCGGTGAAGCCGCGGCGAAAGCCGCCGCGGTGGCCGAAGAAACTGCGAAGCACGCGAACGGCGTGGAGGTCAAACCATCATGAAAGCCCGCAATTTTCTGGCGCATTTGACGGACGCGGTAGGCCGCGGCGACACGGCCGCCGTCGAGGCAATGACTGCGGGGCTCGACCCCGCGACGATGGATCACCTCGGCGAGGTGATCGCGCGCACGATCACCGGCGGCCGGCCGTCGTCGCCGGGCGACGTGGCGCCCGGCGTGCTGCGCCGCGACCCGCGCGGCTCCGTGACGCTGCGCGCGGCCGGCGCGGGCCGTGACCCAGGCGCCATCGTAGGCGTGCGCGCCGTAGCGCCCACCGCGCCGCCGGGTGCGCCGCGGCTCACGCGCGACGCCACGCCGGGCCGTCGCGTGGACGGCGAGGGGCGCACGGTGCAGCGCGTGACGATGCGCGCCGCGGCCGATCGTGGCGAGGCGCTGCAGGCGCCGCCGCCGGGCGAGGGGTCGCGCGTGCGGGTGCGCGCCGCCGACGACGCGCCGCCCCAGGGCTGGGCGTCGGTGACGGTCCCGACGGAGGTGCGAATCCGTCCCGCGGGGGCGCAGCTCGCCGGCGCGCCGGACGCGGTGCCGCGTGAGGTGACGTTTCGGCCTGGCCGCGGCGCCGTCGAGCAGCTCGAGCCCGTCAAGCAGCTCGAGCCCGTCAAGCAGCTCGAGCCCGTCGAGCAGCTCGAGCCCGTCGAGCAGCTCGAGCCCGTCGAGCAGCTCGAGCCCGTCCAGCCGTACATCTCCGTGGGGCCCCGCATCACGCCCGCGCAGGAGCCCGGCACGTGAGCGCGTGGGTGCCGCTCGCGGTGCTGGGGGTGCTCGCCTACGCCGCCGCGCAACGGCCGGCGGGTGCGGCGACGCCGCTGCAGCCGGGCGGCACCTCATCGACGCACGGCCGTGCGCTGGTCGAAACGCGGCAGACCGGGGGCACCGACGCGCACGCATGGACGCGCACGCGCGTCGCCGCGGCGCAACGGGTGCTCGCCGCGCAGGGCTACGACGCCGCGACGGCGCGGCGCCTGGCGGTCGCGTTGGTGGCGCAGTGGGCTCGCGAAACGGGCTGGGGCCGCGCCGAGTGGAATCACTCGGTTGGAAACATCAAAGCCACGGGGTGGCAGGGCGACTATCACCGACTGTCAGACGGGCAGTATTACCGCAGTTATCCCACGCTGGATGAGGGCGTCGCCGATGCGATCCGTCTGCACCAGAGCAGCCGCTATCGCGCCGCGTGGGATCACCTTGTGAGCACGGGGGATCCCGTGGGTTGGTACGACCGGATCATGAGGGCGGGATATCACCCGTGGTCCCAGGAGGCGCTGACGGACATGCAGTCAATCGCCGCGCGCGTAGACCGCGAACGCGTCGCCGGGTGGAGCGTGGAGCCGTGGGACGTCGTCGGGTGGTGTGACTGTGTGGCGCAGCAGCTCCTGGGGGGCGCGTAGTGGCCGCCGCGCGTCGCAAGCGGCCGCCGCAGCCGCGCACGGGCCCGCGGGTGCTGGGATACGCCGCGCAGGTGCGCGAGGGGTGGATCGCGCCCGGCGGCGCGATCGTGCCGCACGTGGCCCGCTGGACGGCGCGCGCGGCGCTGGAGCGCCTGGCGCTCCGCCTGCAGCTCGCCACGGGCGAGACGGCGAAGCTCTATGAGGTCGTGGCGGAGCGCGAGTGTCAGGACCGGGACGTCGCGCAGCAGCGCCTCGCGGGGTGTGCGCTCACGAAAGAGGCTCTCCACCCGGTGCCAAACCGCGCGCTCGAGCGCGCCACGGCGCAGGCGAAGGCGGACGCGGAGAAGGCGCGGGCGAAGGCAAAGGCGCGTCAGGAGCGCCTGCAGAAAGCCGCGGAGGCGGGCCGCGCCGCGGCGAAGAAAGCCGCGGAGAAAAAGGCCGCACGCGAGGCGAAGGCCGCGGAGAAGAAGGCCGCGCGGGAGGCGAAGAAGAAGCCCGCGAAGGGCTCGGCGAAGAAGCCCGCGCCCACGACACCCCCGCGCGAGCTGCGCATCACGCGCACCGGGGACGCGGCGCTCCCTCCCGGGGCGCAGCGCGTGATCGTGATGCCGGCGGGCAGTGGCGCCGCGCTGCGCGCCGCGAACACCACCGAACTGCAGGGCGCGCACGTGGACGTCCAGGGTACGTGGCTCACGGGCCCGCTGGCGTACACGAACGCAGCCGGCAAAATGGTGCCGGCGCCTGACAACGCCTGGACCGCGGCCGCTGCGCTCTACGGGTCTGCCCTCGACGCGCGCAAGGCCGTCGTCTACCCCGCGACGGCGCAGGCGGCACACCGGCAGATGGTGCTCAACGCCCAGCGCGCGCTGAAGCCTGCGGCGCGCGGAAAAAAGGCGGCGGCGGTGCCGGTGTGGCCCGTCGCCGTCGCCACCACGGACCGCAGCAGCAGGGGCCCCGCGGATGGGACCTGGCGCACGCTGTTTCTTGCGCCGCTGCGCGGGGGCTCGACGCGGTGGGCGGTAGACCTCGAGGCGGCCGCGATTCTCGCGAAGCCGGTGGGGTCGATGGGAGAGCTGCGGATCTTTGCGGCGACCGCGCTGGGCGTCGCGATTTTCACCGACGCGCAGGGGCGCGTGACGGGCCTTGTGGGCCTGCGGAGGTTTTGACGATGTGGCCGATTCTCGCCGCGCTGGGGCTCTATTTGTTTGGTTCGTCATCGAGCGCATCGACGACGCCCGCGCCGCTCGCGCCGGGGGCGCTGGGCCTGGGGGGTGTCACGTCGCTCCCCGCGGGCACGGTGGTGCCGCTGATCGCCACGCTCACCACGGAGCTGCTCACGCGCCCCCAGGCGCTCGCCGAGCTCGCCGCGGCGACGGCGCGCGCGCCGGCGGACTTCGTGGGTCTCTCGCCAGACCTCGTGCGGGTGTTCAACGCGCTCGCCGCGCAGCCGGCGCTCGCGCCGCAGCTCGCCGCCGAGATCTCCGCCGCGCCCACGGTGCGCGCGCAGCTCGCCGCGACGCTGCAGACGCACGGGCCCCTGGCGCTCACGGCCACCACGGCGCTGCTACGCCTGGCGGGCGCGCTGGGCGGCGCAGCGCCGACCGCGGGGGTGTGGGTGACGCCGGGCTACACGACGCCTCCCCCCACGGGCTACGTGGCCCCGGGCTACGTCGCCCCGGGCGCGACGACGCGCGCGCCGGTGCCGTCCATCCCGCAGCCGACCCCGGGGCCCTCGTCGCACTACTGGGATTCGCAGCGCGGCGCGTGGTTCCCGTACACCATGAGCGTCCCGGGCATCGCGCCCGCGCCCAGCACGGCGCACACGTGGGACGCCTACACGGGGCGCTGGTACGCGCCCGGCGAGCAGGTGCCGCTCACGTCGCCGGGCCCGCACACGTGGACGCCTCCCGCGCCCCCCGTGGACGGGTCGGGCGCAGGGGCCGGCGTGCCGGCCGATCGGGTCGCGCAGGGCCGCCGCGCCCTGGAGCTGCTGGGGCAGGTGCGCAGCGGGCAGACGCTCCCGGAGCTGGCGGCGCTGCAGACGGCGCTGGGGGTCACGCCGGCCGACGGTGCCTACTCTACCCAGGCGGAGCGTCAGGCGCGCGCCGCCGTCTACGGCCGCACCCTGCGCGGGCCGCTGGGCGCAAAGGCGTTCGCGGGCCTGCGGGTGCTTGAGGTGCTGGACTCCGATCCCGCCTACCGCCGCGACGGCCGGCCGCACCCGGAGCTGGCGGCGCTCGCCGAGACGCTGGGCGTGCCGGGCACGGCCTCGCGCGATGGCACGTACTCGGGATCGCTGGAGCAGCTCGCGCGCGCCGCGGTGCTGCAGGAGCCATGAGCGACGGCGTCAGATCCGAGCCCGGGGTTGCGTCCCCCCATGCGCGAGTGCTAGTGACACTCGCGCGCCTGAAACGCGCACGGCGGTGGAGCCCCTGGCAGGGCCACACCGCCGCTGGATCGAAACCTGTGCTGGAGGTTCGCGACCGTGAGCAATTCTGTAGTCCGTAGTCTGTCCGCTGTCCACGCTCCCTTTACGCTCCCCGCGCCGCGGGTCGTCGTGGAGCTCCTGGGGGTGGCGCCGCGCGCCGGCGTGGCCGTCTCGTCGATGGCGCCGCACCTTGGCGCCGTGGGCGCGCAGCGGTGGCGCGCGCTCTGGCGTCAGAGCTGGGGCGAGGCGTGCGAGATCCCCGCCGAGGTCGACACGTCGCCCGGGTGGGGCGGCGCGAGCGACGACGCGCGCGAGCGTCACGCGCTGCACTGCCTCGAGCTGGACGCGCACGCCGAGCGCCTCGACACGTTCGAGCGGGGCGCCAACTGCTACGTGCGCGTCCCGCGCGCCGGCGAGTCGCGCGGGGCGGCGCTGTGGTGCAGCGCCCGGGTGATCGGGCCTGAGATCACGCTTCACGTAGAGACGCGCGGGGTGCTGTCGTCGCGGTGGCAGAGCGCGACGACGCTGCGCGGGCCCACGGCGCTCGCGCGCGCCGCGCGGGCCCTGCATCGCCTGGCGGTGCCTGGGAGCGTCGTGACGCAGGTGCGGTGCGGGCGCGAGGTGGGGGAGCTGCTCATGGATCACCACGGGTGCCACGCCGCCGGGTTTACGGGGAACCTCGCGCGCATCGTCAGTCCCGCGCACGGGATTGAGCTCCTGGCGGTGATGTCGTGAAGCTCCCCGACGGGTGGCGGGTCTACCGCGGCGAGGTCTACGACGCGCGCGGGCCCGGGTTTCAGGCGTGGATCGTGGAGCACATGGGCGCGACGCATTCGTCGCATCACACCGCGGGGCAGGCGTTCCGCGCCGTCGAGCACGCGACGGGGGCGCTCCTGCGCCCCCAGGGGGCGCCCTTCCCCGACGGGTGGGCGGTGCGGGCCGTCGAGGTGGACGGCGCGCCGCGGTGGGCGGTGGAGCGCGCCGGCGTGCGCGTCGAGGTCTGCAGCTCGCGGCGCGCCGCGATGCGCCGGGCGCGACGGGGCGACGGTCCGGCCGATCCCTCGCCGTGGACCGCGGCCGCGGAACACCCGACGCTGGGCGCGTCGGAGCGCGATTTCACAGCGCGCGGCGAGCGGGCCGCGCTGCGCCGCGCGCGGGTGCTCCTGCGGGCGTTTGCTGCGCCCGGGTGGGTGTGGCGCCTCTACGCCTGGCGGCGGGCCCCTGATGGGCTCATGGAGCGGTCGCTTGTGGCCTCGCGCCGCGCCGAGTCGGTGCGCGCCTGGCGCCGACCCGTGGTCGTCGGGGTGGCGGGGGGTGCGCGATGATCCTCCCCGCGCACACGCTCGAGCAATGCGCGCAGCGGCTCCCGTCGGCGGAGCGGTGGCGGTGGCGCGCGCCGTGGGCGTGCGATCGGTGCGCGGCGCCGCTCGCCGGGCGCCTGGCGTGGTGGCGCGCGGCGGAGCGGGACGTCCCCGTCGAGCTCACGACCGACGGCGAGGGGGGCGCGCGTCAGGCGCTTGCCGCGCTGGTGATCGTGCGGCCGCTCGACCCCGACACGGGCCGCGCCCTGCAGCCGCCGGTGTGGTGCGCGCGGTGCGCCGCGCGGGAGGCGCTCACGTGCGGGGTGCTCACGCCGCGCAGCGCCCAGCGCGCGGCGCTGCGCGCGCGGTGGGCCCGCGCCGGCCGCGCGTCGCCGTGGGATGCCTGGGGCCTCGCGCCGCTGGCGGAGGTCGCGGGCGACACGTGCACGCGCCTGGACGTCGAGGCGGACCGACGCGCGCGCGCCTGGCGCGTGGCCCTCTCGCGCCGCTGGGGCGTGGTCGTGCAGCGCGTGACGCGGCCGCGCACGCCGGCGCTCCTGCGCCTGGCGCTCCGGGGGGCACAGTGAGCGCCGCGGACCCGTTTGACCCGTGGAGCGCCGCCGCGGCCGCAGCGCGGGCCGGTGCGGCCGCGGTGGGGATGATCCCGCAGTGGTGGTTTGAGCTGCCGCGCCCCGATCAGGACGTCGTGCGCGAGCGCGCCTACGCGCTGCAGCGCACCGCGGTGCCCGCGGCGTTCGCGTGGCAGACCGCAATGGAGGAGCACCGCAAGCGCCTCGAGCTGCGCGCGGCGTTCGCCGTGGAGCTGCGCGCGGCGCTGCGCCGGCCGGTGTCGCGGATCCTCCGCCGGAGGGTGCGCTGATGTACCTCATGCCATCGAGGCACGCGCGTCAGTGCCGCCCGGGGCGCGTCTACGGGTTCGCTCGCGGCCTGGTGTGCTGCGCGCTCACGGCCTGGGATCACGACCAGCGCGGGGTGGTGCCTGACGTGTGCGGGCCGTCGCCTTGGGTGCAGTGCGACACCCGACGCGACGTCGCCTGCAACCGCTGCGATGGGCCTTCGTCGGGGATCCGCGCCGATGGCGCGTGCGAGTCGTGCGCGGACCTCGCGCGCGCCGTGCTGGCGTCGCGCCTGGAGGGGTGGGCGCTCGATTCAGAGCTACGCCCGTGGTGCTCGCGGTGCCGGTGCGTGCTTGCACCGCGCGCGCCGCGGCGCGTGGTGTGGACGCTGGGGTCGGTGTGGCCTGCGGGCCTGGCGGTGCTCTGCGAGGCGTGCGCCGCACGAAACCTCACGTGAGCCGGGGCGTGCGCTGCAGGCGCTGGGATCAGCGGGAGTGCCTGGCGTCGGAGGTGCCGGACTGTCGCGCGCTCCTGGCGCTCGCCGGCGTGCTGCGCTGCAGCGGCCGGCGGGTGCAGGGGTGGCGATCGTGGCACGGCCGGCGCGCGTCGGCGGTGCGGTGTGTGGCGGCGATGCCGTGGCGGCGACTGGCCTTGTGGGAGGTGGTTTGATGGGTTCGAGCGTTGAATTCCTGAATCAACAAGAGGCCGTCTGCCCGTACTGCAACGGCCGCGTGGTCATCGGCGAAACGCGGGAGCGTGGGCCTGCGATGGTGCACGACGGCGAGGGGTGCGAGCGCTTCAACCGCGAGTCTGTGACGGACACGATGCGCTCGATGCTGCGGGCAAAGGGGGTGACCCGTGTCCGCTGACGCGCCGGATCCGTTTGCGTTGCTGCGCGTCGCAATGTGTTCGGAGTACGCACCGCAGCTTTCGCTGGGGGTGCTGCGATGCCCGGGGTGCGCCCAGGACGTCACCCTGGGGTCTGATCCGAGGGGGCCTGCGCTGTTTCACCGGGGGCCCTTGTGCGAGCCGTTCCGCGACACGCCGGTCGGCGAGTACGTGCTGCGCATGATGGAGGCGTCAAGCACGCCGAAGGGAGGGCGCAATGTCCAGTGAACGCGAGAGAGACGCGACGCGCGAGGCGTTTCGCGAGGCGTGGCGGCGGGTGCGCCCGCTGCAGGTGGTAGCCGCGATCGCAGACGCGGTGGCGGATCGCGCGGCGGCGCGCGGCGCCGTGGCGCATGAGGCGGGCGACGACGCCGGCGAGATCGGCGCGCGGACCGTCGAGGCGATCGCGCGGGGCGTGCTGCGCGGGGCGGTGCAGGCGGAGGGAGGTCGCGACGATGGCAAGCCGTGAGAGCGTGGACGTGTGCCGATGGGACGCGCTGCGCGCGGCGCTACGATGGGTGCGCGAGGCGTCGCGCGTGATGGCGCAGCATGGGTGGCAGCGGGGGCACGTGCTTGCGTACATCCTCGGGCGCGCCGTCGAGGGCGCGTGCGACGCTGCGCTAGAGCTGGCGCTGGCGCCGATGCTGGGCGCGACGGCGCGGGAGAACGCGCGGCGGGCGGCGGCGGGCGAGATCCCGCCGGCGGACGGTGGCACCGATGTCTGACGCGCAGGAGCTGCAGCGGCTGGGCGACGAGATCGGCGCGTGCGTGCGCTCGATGGAGGCGGAGCTGCGCGCGGCGCCGCACCAGCTCGCGTGCGCGATGAGCACGGAACATGGAATCGCGATCGCTTGGACCACGCGCGACGGCGGCGCGACGTGGGGATTTCACGTCCGGCGGTCGGAAAGCAGTGCGTGGGAACCCTGGGGGAGTCTGCCGCTTCTGTCGCGCGTCGTAACGGCTGCCACGCTGCCCGTGCTGGCGCGCGGGGTGCGGCAGCAGGTGGGCCAGTGCCTCGCGCGGGGGCCGGCCATTCTGGCGAGCCTGCGGCAGTGGGACGGTGAGCCGTGAGCGCGCGCATTCAGGCGTGGGTCACTGAGTGCCCGGCGTGCGGGGCGCGGGTGCGCCTCGAGCTCCCGTGGTGGGCGCGCGGGTGGCGCGGCCGGTGCGCGGCGTGCGGGTGGCATCGCAGCCCGGGGGAGCTGCGCGCGGACCTCGTTGCGGCGCTGGCGCTCGCGGCGTCGGTGCTGGGCGCCGTTGTCGCCCTGGCGGTGCTCCGGGGGTGGGCATGAGTGCCCGGGTGGACGTCTACGACCTCGCGTCGTGGGTTTGCGTGAACTGCGATTCGACCCTGGCGGCGTGCCTCACCGGCGAGCCGTGGGTGTTGACGCTCGTCGCTGAACCCGTGCTGGACCCCGCGGCGGGTCGGGAGGTGCAGGTGCTCCAGCACGGGGCGCTCTGCCCGACGTGCAACCGACTGTTGGGCGAGGTGGCGCAGGGCGCGATGGCGCGGCTCCCGCCGCGGCTCCGTGCCCTGGCGTCGGGCGAGACGCGCCTGCGCGCGTCGCTAGAGCAGTGGGTCCGCCGGACGCGGGGTGAGTCATGAGCGCGGAGGTGCGAGTCATCACCCCGTCGAGCAACCACGGCGAGTGGGCGCGCGCCCTGCGCGCCCGCGCCGTCGAGCTCGTGACTGCGGCCGGCGGCGCGGTGCGCTATCCCCGCGCGTGCGTCGCGGTGCTCGTGGCGCTCGCCGCGCACGCCGGCACGGACGGCACGTGCCATCCCTCGCAGCGCACGCTCGCCGGCGCGGTGCGCTACTCTCAGCGCCACGTGGAGCGGGCCCTAGACGACGCGGTGCGCGCCGGCCTGCTCACCCGCGCGGTGCCGCGCTACGGCGCGCGGGTGCTCGGCGCGACGACGCGCTACGCACTCCCGTGGTGGGCCGTCGCAGCCCGCGAGGGGCTGCGCGGCGTCGCGCGGGTGCAGAGTGAGCTACCGATTGCCACGGATCCCCAGGCGGCCGCCGTCGCCCGCGCCCTGCGCGAGACGCGCCCCGGGGCGCTCCTGGGGGCGGTCGTGCGGTGCCTGCCATCGGAGGCGGCCGTGTCGGTGTTGCGCGCCGGCGTGGACGTGATGCTCCCGCGGCGCCCGGTGGCGCGCACGGCGCTCCCGCCGGCGCAGCTCGCCGCGGCGCAGCTCGCCGACGCGGCCGCCCTGCGCGAGATCGCGGCGGCCGTCGAGGCGCTCCCGGGCCCTGGGGACTGCTCAAGAGAGCAGACGACACCGTGTCGGAAAGAGACTCCCCAGAGAGATCCTCTCGCGAATTCGCACGCGCCTTCGGCCGGTCACGCACCGTCCGGCGCAGGGCTGACGTGGCAGAATTCGCTATTAGGGGAGAGAGCGGCGGCGCTTCAACGACGCCTCGCCCGCGCATAGCGACCGACCGTCGCCCCTACATCAACGCACGTTTCCTCACACGGCCGCCCTTGCGCGGCCGTTCTCGTTTCTAGGGTTTCGCTCCGAAGCGCGATCACGCGACATCGCAGATACGCTCTATATGCAAGATTCACGCTCAAGGACGGGCAGAAATTCCGTACACACACGGGGCGGTCTGTGTACGGTTTCTGTCTACTCCGGGGCGGGTGCGAAGATTCGGAGCACGGGGGGTTGCGCGCGGGCGCCGCGGGAGGTGTGATCAGGGGAGCGGCCGGCGTGCCGCGGGAGGTCACGCGGGTATGGCGGACGACAACAAGGAACTTTCCAAGTCGGAGCTTCTGGAGAAGCTCCACAACGCGCAGGGGCGCCTCAAGTCGATGCGCTCGCGCGCCGACGACACGTCGGAGGAGCTCATGGACGCGGCCGTGTCCGCGGGCGCAGCGTTTGCCATCGGCATGTACAAGGCCGACGCTCTCCGCACGAACCGCGACGTGCGCATCGCGAACATGGATCCCGCCCTCGTCGGGGGCGCCATCGCGACGATCGTGGGCCGCAACGTGTCGGGCTCAAGCGGCAAGCTCATCAAGGGCGTGGGCCGCGGGCTCCTGTGCAGCGTCGCGTACGAAGCGGGCGTGCAGCGGGGTCGCACGGCCTGACGCCGGCGCGGCGCGCCCGTGCGCCGGCCGTCTCTCGCGGGTGGTTCGCAACGTCAACGCATCACAAGGGGTTCGCTCATGAACGGTTCGCAGATCATTCAGCAGCTCGCCGCGCAGCGCGCGGCCGGTCACCGCGCGGCGCTCGCCGCGATCGCGGGCGGCCGTGAGGTCGGCACGATGGGATGGGGCGGCGGATACGACGTCCTCGGGTCGGGCATGGGCGGCGTGCGCGTCGAGGGCGCGGGCCTCGTGGACGTCGTCGGCCTGGCCGACGCGCTGTCGATGGTGCCGGCGCCGCAGCGCCGGACGATCGCGTCGATGCTGCAGCAGCAGATGCAGGCGCCCTCCCTGGCGGAGTCGGTGCAGGTGATGCAGCAGCAACCCGCGGTGGGCGTGCTGCAGCGCCCGCTGGGGCTCCCGCCCAACGCTCAGATGGCGGTCGACGTCCCGGGCGTCGCGAGGAAGCAGTACATCGGCCTGGGGCCGCGCATCGTCGGCATCCCGGCCGCGGGCGCCGTGGACATCATCGCGCAGCCGCAGTCGATCGCGCGCATCGAACGGTTGATCATCGAGTCGATCGGCACGGCGACGGCGTCGGGCCGCGATTTCACCGTGACGCGCGTGGACATCGGCGACGTGCGGCAGATCAGCGGGCAGGGCGAGATCCCGGGCTTGGCGTTCTCGTCCGAGGGGTTCCAGCTCGACATCAAGCTCGACACGAGCAACCCCGGCAACACGATCCAGATCAGCCTGGAGAACGTGTCCGCGGGCGCGATCACGATCGCGCTCATCGGCATCGGCACGGTCGTGCGCTGACCCCGTGGCGGCGCGCGACGACAGCTCTGTTTGGCCGCTGCGCGCCGCCATCGTTTTACCGATCCGCGGGCCCGCGGGGCTGCAGCTCGTGCTGGAGGTGCTGACGCAGCTCAACGAGCTCACCCTGGCGCACAACCCCCAGGTGCCGCGCCTCTATCAGTCCGGCGTGCGCTACGCCCGCGAATCGCGCCTGATGAGGGAGGGTCGCGAGGTGCCCGCGCTCGACCCCGTGTCAGGGACGACGGAGGAGAGGTTCAACCATCTCTCTCGCGTGCTGGAGATCGGCGCGGGTGACTGCGATGACCTGGCGTGCTGGCTCGCCGCAGAGCGGCGCGTGCGCGACGGGATCGCGGCGCGCGCGGTGCCCGTGCGCACGGCGCGCGGAACGTTTCACGTGGTGGTGCAGTGGCCGGACGGCACGCGCGAGGATCCCTCCGCGGAGCTCGGAATGCTCACGGTCGAAGGGATGAGGGCCTGACGCATGGAATGGGTCATCTTGGGTGTTCTCGGGTTTTTGCTCCTGCAGAGCCGGACCGCGTCGGCGACGACGCCCGCGCCGGCGACGCCCGCGCCTGGCCTGGGGCTGGGCGGAACGGCCGGCGTGCCGGGGGTGCCCGCGCCGATGCCCCCGTTGGTGAACGTCCCCGGGGTGCCCGCGCCGATGCCCCCGTTGGTGAACGTCCCCGGGGTGCCGGGCCTGGGGGCGACGCCGGGCGCGTCGAGCGTCGAGGCGGCGCAGGTGCTGGGGGCGCTCATGGCGCACCCCGCCGCGGCGCTCGCGCTCCTGCAGCAGCTCGCGGCGCAGCCGGGGCTCGCGGTGCAGCTCGCGGCACAAGCGCCGCAGCTCGCGGCGGTGGCGCAGCAAATCCTCGCGAATCCCGCCCTGGCGTCGCAGGCGGCCGCGATGATCCAGGCAAACCCTCAGGCGTCGATGCAGCTCCTGGCGCTCCTGTCAAGCTCCCCCGCCCTCCTGGCGCTCGCGCGTCAGGTGCTCGCCACGCCGGGCGCGACGCCGGGCGCCGTGCCGGGCCTGGGGGCGACGCCGGGCGCCTCGAGCGCGGAGGCGTCGGCGGTGCTGGGGGCGCTCATCGCGCGGCCGGCCGCGGCGCTCGCGCTCCTGCAGCAGCTCGCGGCGCAGCCGGCGCTCGCGGCGCAGCTCGCCACGCAAGCGCCGCAGCTCGCGGCGGTGGCGCAGCAAATCCTCGCGAATCCCGCCCTGGCGTCGCAGGCGGGCACGTACATCGCGCAGAATTCCCAGGCGTCGATGCAGCTCCTGGCGCTCCTGTCAAGCTCTCCTCAGCTCCTGGCGCTCGCGCGTCAGGTGCTCGCCGCGCCGGCGACGGGTGCGGGTGCTCCTGCGCCCGGTGCGGGCCTGGGGCTGGGCGGCCTGGGGCTGGGCGGCCTGGCGCAGACGGCCACGGGGCTCCTGGGGCAGCTCCTCGGCGGAGCGCCGCCGGCGACGACGCCGCCCCCCAGCGCGCCGCCGGGCCTGGGCGCAGCGCCCCCCGCGGGTGCGGTGGGGTCGGATGCGCAGCTCGCCGCGGAGCAGCTCGCGTCGCTGGCGGCCGCCGGCGCGGTGCGCTGGGGGATCGTCAACCCCACCGTGCGGGCGCTGCAGCAGCGCATGGGCGGGGTCAGCGTAGACGGCGAAATCGGACCCGAGACGGCGCGGCGCGTCCAGGCGTTGATCGGGTGGGCCGTGTGGGACGCCAACGGCCACGTGCTCCCGCCTCCCGCGGGCCGCGGCGCCACCACGACCCCCAGCGGGGTCACGGTGACAGAGCAGCACGGGCAGGCGGACACGCTCGCCGGCCTGATCCTCTCGGCGCCTGATCAGCGCCTCCCGGCAGTGATCCGCGCGCTCACGGCGCATCCCGCGGTGCTCTACCGCCTCGCGCAGCGCGCGCCGCGCCTGGCGGCGCTGGGGCAGCAGGCGGCCGCGGGCGGTTCGATCGGCGCGGCGCTCACGGCGGACGCTGCAGCGCGCGCGGAGCTCATCGCCGCGCTGCGCGAGGACGCGGAGCTGCGCGGGATCGTCGCGCGGGCCCTGGGGGTGGGGTGATGCACGCCGGCGAGGTCACGCTGCGCGCCCGCGGCGGCGCGGTGGGCGATCGGTGGTGCGGGGAGCTCCTCGTGCCGACGCCGGGCGGAGATGTCGTGCTCACGGCGTGCGTGACCGACGCCGACGTCCGTGCGCTCCTGGCGGGCCTGCGCCGGGCACACCGCGCGCTGCACTCCCTCGACGACGTCGAGCGGCGCGCCCTGATCGCGCGCGGCACGATCGCGCACGGCCGCGCCCTCGCGGCCGGCGCGGAGGTCGGTGTGTGGCCGATCGTCGCGGCCATCGCAATCCCGCTGCTCACGGCCGCCGCGGGCTACGGGGTGCAGGCGACAACGCCCGGATTTGGCGGGCGCACGGCGAGCGGCGCGGCGATCACAACGTATGCGGGCTCGCCGGTCGATGAGGTCCCGCGCGGCGCGCCCAGCGTCGAAGAGGTGCGCGCCGAATGGGCTACGCGCGGCGCCGATCGGCCGGAGGTCGTGATTGCAGAACTGCGCTCCCCCGACGGCAACGTCATCATGCCGGCGCACGTCGAGGACAACCCCATGCGCCGCCTGCGAGACGTCGAGCTGCAGTGGTTAGGCGCGTACCACCGCGGCTATTTCGGGACCGTGCTCGAGACGGCCGCGCAGGTGCCGGCGCAGGTGCGCGCCGCGTGGCAGCAGGCGCGCGCGCAGGGCGTGCCGCTCTGGCGCACGCTGGGGCTCGCCGGGCCGCCGTCGTCGCCGGTGCCCGTGGGGCAACCCCTGGCGGGATCGTCGCTCCTGGCGGGCGGGTACACGCCCACGGCGCCGTGGGCGCAGGGCAGCGGCACGCCGGAGGCGGCGCTCGCGATGGCGCTGCAGGCGATTGCGTCGGGCGCGGCGTCTGCAGCGTCGGGCCAGGGTCTGTCATGGCAGCAGGCGTTGGGGCGCCTTGTGCCGGCGCTCGCCGGCGCCGCGTCGCAGGGCGGATCCCCCCAGGCGTCGCAGGCGCTGGCGATGCTGGCGCAGCTCGCGCCCCTGCTCACGGCCGCCGGCGGCGCGCAGCAGCCGGGCGCGGCCGCCGGCGGGGCGAACCCGCTCGCGGCGCTGCAGGGGCTCCTGGGGGGCGCGCAGCAGCCGGGCGCGGCCGCCGGCGGGGCGAACCCGCTCGCGGCGCTGCAGGGGCTCCTGGGGGGCGCGCAGCAGCCGGGCGGGGCGAACCCGCTCGCGGCGCTCCTGGGGGGCGCGCTGGGCGCTCCCGGCACGCCGCCGCAGCTGGCGACGGCGCTGGGGCAGCTCGCCGGCGGCGCGCCCGCGCAGCCGGGCCTCGCGGGGCTCCTCGGCGCGTCGGGGCTCCTCGGCGCGGGCTCGACGGTCGCAGCGCCTGGCGCCGCGCCGCAGCTCGCCGGCGCGCAGGGCGTGCTGGGGCAGCTCCTCGGCGGAGCGCCGACGTCCACCGCGGGCGCGTCGTCCATCCTCTCGCAGCTCCTGGGGGCGCGATGATCCTGCGCGGCGTGCCGGGCCTGGATTTCGTGCGGCCGGCCGTGCCGCGGAGCGTGCCGGCCTCGCCTGATCAGCGCGTGACGGGGCAGGCGCGCAGCGTCGGGCCGCACCCTACGGTCTTCGCAATCGCGCCGTGGGAAACGATCGCGGAGGCGGCGCTTCTCAAGCCGGGCACGGTGATCGTCACGCCGCAATGGTCGCGCGACGCGCTGTCGTTTGATCCTGACATCGTCGGGCGGGTGCGCGTGACCGTGGCGCCGCCGGGCGGCCGCTCCTGGCGCCGCGAAATTGACGTGCCGGGGTGGGGGATCGCGCTCGATGTGCCGGCCGGCCTGGTCGTGGTCGAGGTCGCGGTGGAGATCGCCGGGCGTCAGTGGTGGGCGGGCGTCTCGCCGGGCTACACGGCGCGCACGTGGACGGCGCATGAACGGATTACGACCGTGCTGGGCGCAACGACGGTGGACGTAGACCCGCCGGCCTACGCAACGCGGTGCAATTTCGCGCTCCTGTCAGGGTCGGTGACGTTTCCCACGCCGCTCGCGCCGGCGCTCGCGCCGCTGGCGACGATCGAAATTCCCGCTGCGCCCGTGGCCGTTACGGGCGTTGCCGCAACGTCTGAATTCCTACTGCAATGGGAGGTCGTGTCATGAGTCTTGTGGTGCAGGCGCTATGGCTCTCATGGGGTGAGGATCAGCGCACGACGGCCGTAGACCTCGCGCGAATGGGCGAGCGGCTCACGATCGCTCTGGGCGCGCCCACGTACACGCGCAGCGCCGACACCCTCACGCCCTCGAGCGCGTCAGGCGATGTGGGCGCGTGGGCGGACCTCTACTCCGCGCAGGTGGACGCGG
>Ga0116157_10002853_pt1 | contig 16734 bp, 12 predicted proteins | sample AD_UKC048_MetaG_FD_89882 | JGI IMG/M metagenome (GOLD analysis project Ga0116157, IMG submission 89882) | Active sludge microbial communities of municipal wastewater-treating anaerobic digesters from USA - AD_UKC048_MetaG | ecosystem: Engineered > Bioreactor > Anaerobic > Digestate | place: USA...
AGCAGTGGATTAACATTTTATGGAGGACTGATTGTAGCTACATTGGCACTTTGGTTTTATTCACGTAAAATAAAACTTGATTTTCGACATCTTTGCGATGCCGCAGCACCCGCGTTAATTTTAGCCTATGGTATTGGAAGATTAGGTTGTCAAATTAGCGGAGATGGCGATTGGGGAATTTATAATGCTGCTTATATTACCGATAGTATGGGAAAAGTAGCCCTAGCCCCAACCAACGATTTTAATGATAATATGAAACCTTATCAAGCTTATTTTGATCGGCATGCATCAGAAGGCATTGATCATAAATATTTTAAAGGACCTTCATTTTTACCGTCTTGGTTATTTGGATATAATTATCCGAAAAATGTAAACAATGTAGGTGTTGTTTTACCGAATTGTCAAAACGACGACTATTGCTCCGTTTTACCTCAACCTGTTTTCCCGACGCCAATTTATGAATTTGTGATGAGTATAGTCATTTTTACATTTCTGTGGCGGATTAGAAAAAGATACACCCTACCTCTTAGTATTTTTTCTATCTATTTAATTTTAAATGGGATCGAACGATTTTTTATTGAACAAATTCGAGTGAACTATAAATATGATTGGGGCTTTATGCATCCTACTCAAGCAGAGATATTGGCTGTTCTTATTTCATTAACGGGTATCATCTTATTTCTTATGCGAAAAAAAATCGATGATTGGATTCAAACGAATGAATTAAAATCTGCTGTTGAAGAAGCAGTTGAATCGGGCAAACTACCCAATCAAGAATAATAATGATAATCCGCAAAACTACAGCAATCCATAAAAGAGATTGCTTCCCCGAAGAAAAGTCGGGACAGGCCTTCGTCGCAATGAAACGCTTAAACACGAACGCCGTCATTGCGAGGCCCTGCGAAGCAATCTAATTAAAGATTATTATCAAATTTACACTTGGTGTTATTTTGCGGATAAGCATTAGAATAATGAGATTTTAATGGTTATCCTTAAAGATACACCAATATAAAATTTTAAGAATTAGAAATGTCGCCGCCAGATATACTGCTAAAATTATTCTCACAGATAAATCAGATAACACAGATAAATACAAAAAATATACTGTAAATGTTATCAATTTGATTCAATTTTCGGTGTTTCAATTGTAATCTTTTCAAATTATATCGGCATAAACCATTCTAAAATTTACTTGTCGTTTAAACTACTTGTAAATTAGAATTGGTATTATACCGTATATGATATTTGTAATAGACCAATAAATTGATCTAAACAACTATCATATCGGCATTTATTCCCGCAGGGCGCGAGATAAGAATTGGTCTACCAACCAATTCACATTGATACTATCTGTGGATTCTGTGCTATCTGTGAGACAATGGCTTTCTAAACTATCAACTAGAGTTAAAGCTATTTGACTCATTAAAGAAGAATTAAAATGGTGCACAATAACGGATTATCATTGAGATTTTAATTGAAGACTATAAATCATTCTTAAACATCATGAGTATTTCTTCTTTTCGATGACGACTCACTGGGATATTGGTACCATCTTCCATCACTAAATATCCTCCATCTTTTTTGCTATATTGTTCAATATGCTTCGCATTAATAACATAAGATTGGTGGGGCCGTATAAAACCGAGTGGCGTTAAAATATCTTCAAAATGCCGAATTGTTTTAGATGCTATTACCTTCTCGCCATTGCGCATTTGTAAGGTGGTATAATTATCATTGCTTTGACAAAATAAAATCTCCTTAGGATCATAAAACAAAATCTTGTCTTGAAACCCAACTGCAATTTTATTGTTTGTAACGCTTGGTATAGTTGCAACAGGCGATGAAGTAAGATTATATTGTTGAAGCAAATTCGTTAATTGACTTTGAATATCATATTGTCCTTTTACCTTTCTAAATTTATGAATTGCATTTGTAAGAAGTTCTTCGTCAATGGGTTTCAATAAATAATCGAGAGCTGAAAGTTTAATTGCATTAATAGCATATTGATCAAATGCCGTTGTAAAAATAATATGAAAATTATGCTTCTCTAATTTATGAAGCAAATCAATACCTGTTAAAAATGGCATTTGAATATCAAGAAAAATAAGATCAATGGTATTTGACTGCAAAAATTCCAACGCTTTTTTTGAAGAGGTAAACTTTTCTACAATGACCAAATCTTCAAAATTTTGTTTGATTAAAATTTCTAGCATTTCAACACAATTAATTTCATCATCAACAATTATTACTTTATACATGATTTATAGTTTTTTAGTTTAGAGATATTTTTTCTTCAATAAATATATTACTTGGAATAATAATTTTAATAGTTGTACCTGTAGGATTATTATTTCGATCCACTTTATCAATCACCATTACACTGGCTAATCCTATCGTTCCAGCATTCATTAATTTAAGCCGATTCTCACCAAGTTCCATTCCAAATGATTTTCGATGTTTAGGCTTATTTTCAATCTCAGCTGCTTTAATTCTGCCTACCCCATTATCATCAATTAAAATACAAACACTTTCCATTGATTGTTTAATGACTCTTATAGCGATGGATTTCTCACCTTCTTTATGTAATAATCCATGCCAAATGGCATTTTCAACATAGGGTTGCAATAATAACGAAGGTATTAAAATATTGGCTGTATTAATATTCGGTTCAACATCAATTAAATAAGTAAATTGATTATTAAATCGCATGCCTTCAATATGCATATATAATTCAATTGTATTCAGTTCTTCTTTCAAACTAATATATGGACTAGATGAATTATTAAGAATACTTCGAACCAATTGAGAAAATTTTACAAGATATTTAGATGCAAGCTTATTGTCATTTTTAAGGATATAACTATTAATTGAATTTAAAGAATTGAATAGAAAATGTGGATTAATTTGTGCCCGAAGCGCCTTCATTTCAACCTCAGCAATTTCCTTTGTATGAATAATTTTCAATTCCTCTTTTTCATTTGCTAGCTTCAATCGATATCTATAAAACAGATAAGCAATTTGAGTACCTAAAGCAAGCAATAATAAAATAAACCACCATGCTTTATAAAAAGGAGTGGCAATATGAATTGGCAAACTTGTATAATTTTCGTTCCATACTCCATCATAATTACATGCCTTTACTTGAAAGGTATAATCGCCAGATCGCAAGTTTGTATAGGATACATAATTACGACTATCAGCATTAATCCATTCATTATCGTTACCTACAAGTCGATATCTAAATTTTGTTTTACCCGGTAATGAAAAACCAATTGTACTAAACGTAATGGAGAATGAATTTTCGAAATGAGAAAGATTTACCGACGACATGTATGAAATCAGTGTATCCTGGTTCAATACATTTTCAAAAACCTTAAACTCATTGATATATACAATAGGAACAATTTCATTATTCTTAATTTCTTTCGGATTAAAAACATTGATACCATTTAAACCTCCAAATGCCATATTTCCATCTTTCAGTATTTGATAGGCACCCGTATTAAATTCATTTGATTGCAATCCGTTTTTTTCATCATAATTAAAGGTCTGAATCTTACCATCTGCAGTAAGCGACTGCTCGTTCCATTGAAATGATGACAAGCCAGCATTTGAACTAATCCAGAAGGTTGAATCACCATCAGGCAAAATACCATAAACTACATCATTCTTTAGAGAGTTAGTTGAATTGAAATTTTTAAGTAATTGATAATCCTGTGACAAAACGGCAATTCCCATTCCATCAGTTCCTAACCAAATTCTATTTTTCTGATCGATATAAATTGTTTTAAACGATTTAATGGCTTGATCCTTTTTACTTTTTGGAAATACCATTTTCAATTGATTGTTTCTTGGATTTAGTTCAAACAATCCTTCTTCAGACCCGATCAAAATATGTTTATTAGACAGTAATACCATACATCTCATACCACTTGACAACAAAGGATATTTTGCAGTATTAAATTGCTCAACTTCTCTTGTTTGAATATTTACTTTATTCAATCCGTTTGTGCGTGTACCAATCCAAATATTACCATTGCCATCATTTAAAAACGACCATATGGTTCCATCTGAAATTTGATTCTTTAATGTTCCAATTTTGAAACTTCCAATTTTTTTGAGCGAATTGATATCCAGAATATCAACACCTTCGCCATTATAACCCAACCACAATTGGTTGTCAACGCGAATCATTTCAATAATAAAATTTCCAGAATTTTCTAATGCATTATTTGAATTATAAAATGCAAAAGTATGTTTGTCGCGATTGTATTTTACTAACCCACTGCCGCTTGTGCCTATTAGTAAGTTGTTATGATCGTCTTCAATAATTTTTCGTACGAATCGTAAACTTTTCAAATCATCAGCATCCCTTTTAACAATTGATGTAAATTTTTTAATGAAAGGATCGAGTACATCAATACCCATACCATCATAACCAATATAAATTATTCCTTTTTTATCAACTATGGTTCGTTGAATATAATTACTTGACAAATTAATAGATTCACCGTTTTTCTTGTACTGACTTAATAATTCAGTTTCATAATCGAATACAAATAATCCTTGCCCATAGGTACCTAGTAATAAAATATTATTTGTTGAATCGAAATGTATAGATTTTACTGAAATCAGTTTACTATTTTTTGAGTAAAATTTAGAAGGTTGAAAAGTATTTAATTTAATATCGAAATAAATCATATCTACTTGTTGCGAACCAAAGTAAATATTATTGTATTTATCTAAACCAGCATTATCATAAACAGTACCAGATGTAATGGTATTTTTAATGAATGAATACTTACTAGAAGAAATATCGTATACAATCATATCGCCACATTCACCTAAAATATAAATTCGATTTTCGATTTTATACATATCAAGAATATCACAAAGCGTTGGTAGGTTACTATTTTGTTTAGCTGTAAATTTATTTGATAGAATTTTTGTATTAATCAAAGTCAAGCCTTTAGATTTAATATAGGCCCACACACTTTCATCGTCATTCTCGCAAACCCAACTAATGGTTTGATTACCTAAAAACTCTAAAGGCACTTTTTTCCCAGTACGTGTATCAAATAAACAAACACCATTCGATGTTTTAATCCATAAATGATATTGCTTATCGGCTAATAACTTAAAAATTTTTGAAGATGGAAGCGATCTTTCATCATTTGGAATATGTTTAAACACATTGATTTCAGTACCATCAAATCGATTTAATCCATCAAAAGTACCCAACCATAAAAAACCTTTCTGATCAACTGCCAAATCGGTCACTACACATTGAGAAACCCCCTGTTCAAGATTAATATTTTTAACAAAAACTCTATTCGGATTAAAAAAAGATTTAACCTTGCTAGTCGCCCCAAACGAAAGAAGAAAAATGCATATGAGCTTATGAACCGTATTCACCAAAGCAATATTATGAATTATTAGTTAGCAATTTATGATAATTTTTTTGGCGAATTATTTTGAATGAGTAACTGGTAGGTTTTAACTATTATTAGACAGTTTCAAGCGGAATTTGGTATTTTCGCCATCAATTTAAAATTATGAGTACCGCTGAAAATACAATCCTTGGATTAAAACTTCCTTCAGACCCACGTTGGGTTAACTTAGCCGAAATGTCGCTCGAAGATATTTTATCTGATCATGCGTATTGCGAACAAAAGGCTGCTAGTCACGCTATTAGCCTTATTCAAAAATATCCTGAGTACACCAAATTGGTAGATGAGTTGTCGCCAATTGTAACAGAAGAATGGGGCCATTTTAGAATGGTACTATCAGAAATCAAAAAAAGAAATCTACGTTTAGGACCTCAAAGAAAAGATGATTATGTAAACGCACTAAACCAACTTGAAACAAAAGGTGGTCGACCCGAAAATCGTTTTCTTGATAAGCTATTAATTTTCGGATTAATTGAGGCAAGAAGTTGTGAACGTTTTCGTTTACTGAGTGAGGGATTAGAAGATCCCTATCTGAAAGAATTTTATCGAAAATTCATGATTTCAGAAGCTGGTCATTACAAACTTTTTTTAGATTTAGCGAAAGAATATTGTGATGAAGAAAAAGTGAATACACGTTGGCAAGAACTTCTTGAACAAGAAAAAGAAATTTTAGATAATATGGAAATTCGGGGCGACCGAATTCATTAAAACTGATAACTTTAATTAGATAGAATTGGGTCGAATGGATTAAATCAAGTGCTTCTTTATCTGGCTTCAATCTCACATTATCAGTAGCTATTAGTATCTGTAAATATAGTCGTGAGTCTGTAAAGAGTGTCCGAGTTCGAGGCAGTCGATGACTTGAAATTCAGGAGTTGACTAAGCACAATGACTGGATTTCAAGTCAAGAATAACGAAGAAATTGGACATTATTGACAGACTCTAACAAGTTTCCACATTTCTTTTTACTTTTGCGCCATGAATCCGAATAGACATTTAATGACGCTTGATGAATTTACTTTTTATCAAACGAAGCAATTTAAAAATTCAACTGGCGAACTTTCAACTCTTTTACGTGATATAGGTCTTGCCTGCAAACTCATTAATAAGCAAGTAAACAAGGCTGGACTTACAGAAATACTTGGTGCACATGGTGCAGTGAATGTACAAGGTGAAGAGCAAATGAAATTAGATGTTTTTGCCAATGAGGTGCTGATTTCGGTTTTAAGAAATAGCGCTGATTGTGCAGGAATTGCCTCCGAGGAAAATGATGATATAGTTGTATTTGAAGATGAACATTCAATGAATTCAAAATATGTTGTCATGTTCGACCCTTTAGATGGATCTTCGAATATCGATGTAAATGCCTCAATCGGAACTATTTTTTGTATTTATAAAAGAATTAGTCAGACTGGGAAACCCTGCGATATAAATGATTTTTTACAAAAAGGTAGAAATATCATGGCATCTGGTTATGTTATTTATGGATCAAGTACCATGTTGGTCTATGCATCTCGATTAGGTGTTAATGGATTTACACTTGAACAAAGCATAGGCGAATTTTGTTTATCTCATAAAGACATGCGTGTGCCTGTTGATGGAAAAATTTATTCTATTAACCAAGGGAATACGTGTAAACTCAATGACAAATTAAAGTCGTATTTAGAATTCTGTATGGAGGATGATAAAACAACCAATAGACCTTATTCACATCGATATATTGGTAGCATGGTTGCCGACCTTCATAGAACACTTATTAAAGGTGGAATTTTTATGTATCCCGAAGATAGAAGCAATGCAAAAGGCAAATTACGTTTGCTTTACGAATGCAATCCAATGAGTCATATTATTGAAATGGCTGGTGGTAAAGGCGTTTCAGGAAAAGAAAATATTTTAGATATTGAGCCCAATGAATTACATCAACGGGTGCCAATTTATATTGGCTCAAAAAATATGGTTGAGAAAGCAATCAATATGATCTTCAATGACAATTAGTTTCATTGGATATCAATGTTTAGAGCAACTATTCAATTCCTACGGTAAGTCCACGAAATATTTCTTCAAGTGTTTTATTCGGATTGGCATTTTGTAAACCAATTAAAGTATTGTCTGCCACAATATTTCCTTTACTTATAATAATCACTCGATCGCACATGGCTTCCACTTCTTGCATAATATGTGTTGAAAGGATCACAGTTTTTTCTTTCCCAAATTTTTTAATCAAATCTCGAATTTCAACAATTTGATTTGGATCTAAACCCGAAGTAGGCTCATCCAAAATTAATACATCAGGGTTGTGCAACATCGCTTGCGCAATACCAACACGTTGTTTATAGCCTTTTGAAAGTGCACCAATTTTTTTCTTCTCTTCAACTTTCAAACCCGTTTGCTCAATAATATCATTAATTTTTTTTTCTGCATCTGTGATTTTATGTACGCCGGCTAAAAAATTCAAATACTCCCTTACATACATATCAAAATATAAAGGATTTGATTCAGGCAAATAACCAATTCGCTTTTGAGTTTCCAAAACATGGGTTGCCACCTCATCTTCACAAACAAAAGCTTTACCATCTGTAACAGGTATATAGCCCGTAATCATTTTCATTGTTGTTGATTTACCCGCTCCATTAGGTCCCAAAAAACCAACAACTTCTCCTTTCTTTATATTGAATGAAATTGCATTCACGACTGTTTGATCGCCATATATTTTTGTCAAATTTTCAACTCTTACCGCCATAGCCATTTATTTGTGGATGCGAATTTCGTTTATTATTGTTATCTATAGAAAGTTTTTATGAATTAAAATAATTTTGACGACCTAGTTTTACACATTAAAGAATGTTAAAAACTATTTGAAACTTTATTCGGTTAGAAGAATAAAAAGAATTTATTTTCGAAAAAATTGTTGGACTCAGAAGAGATATGAAAGAATCAAAAGAATTAAAAGCACTTTTACATTTACTTGACGACCCCGATAAAGAGGTTTACGAGACTGTCTCCGACAAAATTATACATTATGGAAAGGAGATCATTCCGAAACTTGAAAATTTATGGGAGCATACTGAAGATAATGAGGTACAAGAAAGAATTGAAAACATTATTCATAAAGTAAATTTCAATGAGGTTTATACAAATTTTGCAAAATGGAACCGCGCAGAAAAACCGAGTTTATTAAATGGCGCCATCATGATGGCAAACTATCGTTTTCCTCAAATAGATGAAGATGCCATTCGAAAAACAATTAAAAGTATTTACCAAAGCTGTTGGCTCGAACTCAATAATTATTTAACCCCACTTGAGCAGATTAATATTGTGAATAGCATTATTTACAATATGTATAAATTCAAGGGTTTTGAACTAGATGAAAATAAACCCAACCATTATTTTATTAATGAGGTGATTGAAACACGTCAAGGTAATAATTATTCCCTTGGTATAATTTATCAAATTTTGTGTGAAATGCTCGATATACCTGTATATGCAATTCAACTTCCCAAACAATATATACTCGCTTATTATGATACCCTGCACGATTTTTTTAAAAAAGAAAAGGCACCGATTCATAAAATACAGTTTTATATTGACCCAAGTAATGGAATGATTTATACGCAACAAGATGTTGATGCTTTTGTTTCGAAATATGCCATTGAAACTGATGAGGAAACGTTTTTACCTCTAACCAACAAAACCATTCTTTATAAAAACATTGATGCCTTATCGCAAGTGTATCAAATAAGTCAAGAAGACGATAAAGTAGAAGAGCTTAACAAGTTGATGTCGCTTTATCATGAAGACAATCAATAATTCATTCGACATTTAATCATCATCAATTTAATATTCGCTTAATCAAACGCAATTTGTGCGTTCGCTCGCCAGTTTTTTTACTGATAATTCCTTCTTGATCAATAAAATCTCGAACAACATAACCTGCTTTTTCAGTGGCATGTATAATTTCTGAAGAATTGACAAGTATTCCCACATGAGAAATTTCATGATCATCATTTTCAAAAAAAGCCAAATCGCCACAGACCGCGTTCTGTATAAAATCTAGTATTTTGCCTTGGTTAAATTGTTCAGCTGCATAACAGGCCAATGGTATTCCCAAATATCGATAAAGCATTTTACTCAAACCTGAACAATCAATTCCTTGCGGTGTTATACCTCCCCACATATAAGGTGAGTTCATATACATCTGCAAAATGGCTTCGATATCTTGAATATTATTACCAACTAATTGTAATTGTGTTGATTGAGTATGATCTTGCGAATAAAATAATGTTCCTGGAATTTGATTCCAATTTGATTGTTCTACTTGAGATGGCAAATAAACAGAAAAGGGTTTGAGATTAAATTCTATTTCATCTATTTCAATAAATTGCCCCTTTAAAACCCAGCCTAATGTTCCATTATAAGCACTTTTTATAGGAATCCAATTTCCAGATTCAGGACCGAGAACTTCAACTCTATCATTGTATAATAATTGGGAAACGCGTTCACTTTTATGAGTGGCTTCAAGCATTATATTGGCAATACTAACAATGCACTTTAATTTTTTGTTCATATCAAATACAAATCTAAACTTTCAAAACTCAGATTAATTGAATTCAAACAATATATTTTATTCTAGGGAGGTATAGATATTTATGTGATTTAAAATAGTTTAAAACTTTCATAAGCTGAATTGGAGTATTTTAGTACATTCGTTTCGCAAATTGTGGGCACAATACTTAAGAATCATACCGACGACGAATTACTTCAAATTTACCGCGCTAAAAAAAGTGCGGAAGCTTTGACGGTTTTATTTAATCGATATTATCATATGGTTTATGGAATTTGTATGAAATATTATAAAAATACCGACAATGCAAAAGATAGCACCATGATGATATTTGAAAAACTCATGGATGATATACCCAAACATGAAATTCAATTTTTTAAGGCTTGGCTTTATCGTGTTTCGCAAAATCACTGTTTAATGCAACTTCGAAGCAATAAATATAAAACGGTTTCATTTGATTTAATTATTGAGCAGCCTATGGAATACGACGAATCAGTGCATCCCTCGGTCGCTAAAGAAGAAATGTTAACGAAAATGGAATTTGCGATGACCGAATTAAATGAAGATCAACGAAAATGCCTCGAATTATTTTATCTAGAAAAAAAGACCTATGTTGAGATAATGCAAGTAACTGGATTTAACTTTATGCAAGTAAAGAGCTTTATACAAAATGGGAAACGAAATCTAAAAAACAAATTGACATCCTCAGTGAATGAATAACCTCTCTAATATATGGACTCATAGTAATTGTCTCACTAAAAGTCAATTGATTAACTATATCAAACAAAATCTTGATAGAGATGAAGTTTATTTAGTTGAAAGCCATTTAAATGATTGTCCAATTTGTTCAGATGCACTCGATGGCATTATTGATGAAGATTTAGATATTGTACAAGCTGATCTTTCAGAAATTAAGTTGAAAGTTGAACAAAAAATTCAAGAACTTCATCCTATTGAAAAACCACATTTAACCGTTAATCATCGAATCAATAAGGAAAATCAGCTTAAACCAATATCAAATTTATCATCTAAAAAGACTGATATTAAAAAATGGCTGGTTGCAGCAAGTGTATTAATTTTAATGGGATTGGGTGGATATTCAGTTTTCTCTTATATCAAATCACAGGATCAACAATTAGCTCAAAATAAAAATTCTGAAGGCACCAAGGAAGCTGATTATAATCAACCGAATGATCCTAATGCAAATGAAATAACTACCCTACGTGTAAACCCGCCTGATAGTTTTAGTAAACCGTCAATACAAGATGAAAAATATATTCCGAAAAAAACTGAGCCTCAACCCATATCAGTAACTAAATCGCCCAACGAAATCAACAACAAGCCTGAACCGCCAACAGTTAAAAAAGAAGAAGAAAATATTCAAGAAAATCTTGCAACGGCACCTCAAGTTGAAATAGCAAAAGAAAGAGATAATACTAAACGACTTGAAGAAAAGGACAATGCATTAGATGAATCAATTACCAATTATCAAGAAGAGGTGAAAGCTAAAAATGTTCAACCTGCTTATTCTGGAAAGAAAAAAACGGTGGTTGGATTAAGTAATTCAAAAAATATTGCCACACAAAATTCAAGAGAACTTTCGTATCCATCTTCATCGAACAATAATAATATTCAAAACAATGATGTCAATAATTCTCAAACAAAATATTTAGAAAAGGAATCGAATTTATCCGACTATGATATTGCTATGGATAATTTCAACAAGGGTAATTTCAAAACAAGTATTGACTATTTTCAAAAAGCATTAAAAGTAGCTAAAGGCGAACAAAAAGAAGATATACAATTTCATTTAGCACAAGCTTATTTGCAAACAGGGAAAAGAAATAAAGCAGAGAAATTATTTGAAGAATTAGCTCAAGGCTCAAAATATAAAACAGAAGCAAGTCAACAATTGCTTCGAGCTAAATAGTAGACCATACTCAAAAATTATTGTGGTTCAATCTTTGGTTGAATGTCAGAACTTGAATTTGCAGAACTTGCTGGGGCAGGTGTAGGGTAAGCCTTTTGAATTTCAACAAAATAGGTCTCAATATTTTTTAGCTCTTTTGCAGCTTGTTGTAATAATGTTTTTCGTTTACCTGAATTTCTAATTTGAATTCCTATTCCAATGCATAATAAACCAATCAGAATAACTAGACCTTTTATGGCCAAATTAAAAGTTTCAATTTCGCCTTTACTTGTTAAAGCTTGTTCGTAAACATGTTTGCTAATAATTTCACCTAAAATATGAAAAGGGAAAATGGTATTCATAATAAATGAAAATGCGATGATAGCTAAACCTAATAGATACATAAAAATTTCGGCCACATTGTTTAATCCTTTACCAATTGCAAACAAAGCACTATTGCTATAAATTGATTGAACCAAAGGTGAAACCGTTGTCAGAAACCTTGTGGCATCTTGAGCTTGTTGCTCATTGGTGAGTAAACTTTTTTTATTTGAAGAGAATAACATAGTAGATTTTTTAATGAATTTTGAAATGACGAAAATTTCTTTTGTAGATTAGCGCAAATTTACAAAAAATGAAGTTACATTATTTTATCGTTCTAATTTTGGTTAGCTTGCTATTTGCATGCAAGGATAATTCAAATCCAACAAAAACAAATTCTGCAACAATTGAAGATGTACTTGGTTCACATATAGACACCACTGTTCATCCTGGCGATGATTTTTTTAGTTATGCCAATGGAGGATGGTTAAAAAATAATCCTATTCCAAACAGCGAAAGCGGTTGGGGCATATTTAATTTGGTGGCAGACGAAAACTATACTCAAATTAAACGCATTAGCGAAGAAGCCAGTGCTAACAACAGTGCAAAAGGAACACCTCAACAACAAATTGGTGATTTCTTTTATTGTGGGATGGATTCATTATCAATCGAAAAAAATGGTATTACCCCTCTTAAAGAAGAACTTTCTAAAATTGAAGCCATCAAAACCAAAGATGATATTATTCAAATAATTAATGATTTTCAGCTCAATGGTGTATCGCCTGCTTATTCACTTTATATTGGTCAAGACATGAAAAATAGTGACATCATTCGTGTTTATCTATCACAAGGTGGTTTGGGCCTACCCGACCGTGACTATTATTTCAATCAAGATGAAAGAACAAAAAATATTAGAAATGAATATTCAAAACATATCACCAATACATTGTTTCACACCTATAATGATTCTAATAAAGCCAAACAAAATAGCATCAGTATTCTTGCTTTAGAAACTGCTTTAGCAAGCGCGCATAAAAAACTTGAAGACCTTAGAGACCCTTATGCCAACTACAACAAAATGAGTCTTACACAGCTGAATAAAACAACCACAGCCTTCAACTGGACTGACATATTTAAAAACTTAAATCTCCCTGTTGATAGTGTGATTGTTGGACAACCTGCATTTTTTACCAAGCTCAATTCACTCATTCAGTCAAATAGCATTGAAAGTTGGAAAGCCTATTTAACTTGGCAATTGGTTTCATCCTATTCACCCTATTTACACAGCGCACTTGATCAAGAACATTTTAATTTTTATAACAAGACTTTAAACGGTGCTAAAGAACAAAGACCCCGTTGGAAAAGAGTTTTAGATGCACAAGAAGAAGCTTTGGGCGATGCACTCGGGCAATTATTTGTAAAAGAATATTTTCCTGAAAAAACTAAAAAGAGATATGATGATTTGGTTGAGCAAATTGTAATTAGCTATCGCGAACATATTCAAAAATTAGATTGGATGAGTGATAGTACAAAACAAAAAGCAATTGTAAAATTAAATGCCATAACACGTAAAGTTGGCTACCCATCAAAATGGAAAGATTATAGTACTATGAATATTGGAAAAGAATCGTATTGTAAAAATGTAATGGAAGGCAATAAATGGCAATTCAGACATGAAGCTGACAAATTAAATAAACCCGTTGATAGAACTTTATGGGATATGACGCCACAAACTTATAATGCCTATTACAATCCATCAAATAACGAGATTGTTTTACCTGCAGCCATTTTTACAGCCCCAGGTTATAAAGATGAGGATATTGATGATGCCGTTATATATGGTTATGTAGGCGCATCAACCATAGGCCATGAGCTAACTCATGGATTTGATGATGAAGGTAGACAATTTGATGAAAAAGGAAATTTAAAAAATTGGTGGAGTAAAGAAGATGAAGTCAAGTTTAAATTAAAGGCCGATCTCTTAGTTGATCAATTTAATAAATATGTGGTTCTCGATAGCTTACATCCCAATGGAAGAGCTACACTTGGCGAAAATATTGCTGATTTAGGAGGTATTGTGATTGCCCTTGATGCATTTAAAAAAACAAAACAATATAAAGAAGGAAAAAGCATAAAAGGATTAACCCCTTTACAACGCTATTTCATGGGTTATGCATATGGTTGGATGCAAACACGAACACCTGAAAAATTAGCTTCGCAATTATTAACAGATGTACATGCTCCTATATTTTTAAGAGTGAATGGACCTATGTCAAATTGCGATGAATGGTATACCACTTTTAATGTAAAACCGACTAATAAAATGTATAGAGATAGTGCAAGTAGAGTTAGAATTTGGTAGTCAAAAACCAACCTTTTCATACTTTTTAATTCTAAACAAAAATACACAATTGAAAAATGTGGAAATTAAAATTAATAATTGCTTTACTACTTTCTTCATGCGCTTCGAATACACCAATTGATCCAATATATGAAGATTATGTTCTCCCAAAAGAGGCAAAATTCAAATTTGGAGATTGTTTTTATTTCAAGGCCGATGACTCAATGTATGCTAGTGTAATTTTATCAAACTATTCAAATGAAGAAGATGGCATTTGGTATGAAATATTTTATTCGGACTATTACTCAACTGACATTCCTAAATTATCCGATATAAATGATGGAAAAGTAATGGGTCGGAAGGTTAAAAGTATGATAGATGAAGAAGGATTCAAAAGGTGCCTTGATGGTGAACTGATTCAGGATAAGCTTTTCACAAACAATGACAATTTTAAACTCATTGGAAATATCAAATTGAAAGGTAGGATATTTCCGGGTTCACAGGGAATGATAAGTTCAATGAAAGAACTTAGATCCTCGTATGAAAAGGGGAGGAAAATTCGCGTAAACCCTCCCGATCATTATAATGATCTCATGAAAAAAATGAATAATTTTCACCCAGAAGAATATTTCCAAATGTCGGATTTTATAAAGCAATAAAATCCACTTCCTTATAGGGATGAGGATTGATAAATATCAAGCACTTCGTATAATAATTGTATCCTAATCTAATAGTAGTACACTAATATAAATGTATCATAGATTCGATATGATGATCACATTTTGAATTGAATAAAATGTACTATTCACTATGAAAAGGTTTGACTTTAATTGATAATAATTTTCTTCACAATCTGTTTATTATCAACCTGAATTTTTACAAAATAAACACCTTGCGATAAATTGGTATTGAGATGTGTTTTATTAGAGCCTATTATATCTTCATATACAATTTGACCAACTGAATTCACAATTTCTATTTTCCCAATTTCTTTATTCAGTGAAAGATGAATATCAAATTCACCTTGCGAAGGATTAGGATAAATTGAAATTAGAGATTCATTATAATTTTCGATGCCGGATGGAGACACTACTTTTTTAATTTGAATCCATTCATCATTCAAATCAAAAAATACATTACCTGCACCTTTTACCTTCACACGAGCCCAATCACTTGCAAAATTTGGAACCACAATTGATTCTGAACCATCATTGCTTGTATTCGAAGCCAATATAAAAGGCCATGTTTTGCCACTATCAATTGATAAATAGATATTGACATTATTCGCGGCAACTGGTGCTATATCTGTTCCAGCAACATTCCAAGTGATTGTTTTTGATTCATAACCAGTCCAACTTTGTCCCGTTGTATTCTGACTCGTTACTCTAAACAAACTAGCTGTTTGTCTAACATCTAATTTAGTTGTATCCACACTTGTGTAAAATGCGCCATTCCCTAAATGCATATCACGAACAGTGCATCTGAATCTTAATATCCTTGCGGTATCTGGTAAAATCTCACCCAAATATGATTCAGTATTTTTTATAAGTTCACTATACTTAGGAAACACACGAGTTCCTGAAGTATCCGGATTAAATGAACGCAATATTGGCGCAACAGTTGTTTTTGCATTCCAAGCACTGCCACTTCCACCTCTATTATACTGCTCCCAACAATAAGTCAGCGGATCATTATTAGCATCTGTAGCGGTGGCGGTTAACTCAAAAGGTGTTTTGTATGGAATAATATATGTTTTGTTGATTGATGTCAAAACTGGCGGCGTATTGCCCGTCATGGTAATAGCAGCACAAGTTTTTACACTTGAACCCGTCATCTGTTCAAGACTTCTTACATGATAATAATCATCACTATGAGGTTGAATATTATCTGTACCACAAATACCGGCATAACCCATAATGGTGGTTGCACTTCCAATTTCATATGCACTATTACTACTTCTATTTCCGCTACATGAACCAGTTACCGAATTAAATGTATGACTTCCCCCAAATTGATGTCCCATTTCATGTGCTACATAATCAATATCAAAAGGATCACCAACTGGATTAGATGAACCTGTTACACCTTGTGCCTTATTGGTTGCACAAATACAAGCTAATGAAGCTATACCTCCTCCACCTGTGCTAAAAAC
>Ga0116157_10002861_pt1 | contig 16718 bp, 13 predicted proteins | sample AD_UKC048_MetaG_FD_89882 | JGI IMG/M metagenome (GOLD analysis project Ga0116157, IMG submission 89882) | Active sludge microbial communities of municipal wastewater-treating anaerobic digesters from USA - AD_UKC048_MetaG | ecosystem: Engineered > Bioreactor > Anaerobic > Digestate | place: USA...
AACACTGACTCGTTTTACCACACTAAAACTTGGCCCTTGATTATTATTAAACTTGGCAGATCCTTCATATTCAATATTAATTTCTCCGTAATTTTCGTTTTTAACTTTATTTAATAAATAAACATGAGGACTGGGATTACGATAAACATTTAAAGAATATAAATTATTACTTAAAGGACCATCACTCTTTAACAAATCAACGCCAGGAACACCATTAACTTCAGCAAAACGAAAAGTCGTCCACTGATTATTAGCCACCAAGGAAATCGGTAATGTCCAACGCGTATCCCAAACCCAAGTATGACCATTATTAATATAAAAATTACCGGTTGAATCCAAGAAATCACCTAGACCATCATTGTTAATATCCAAAATCAAAACCTTCTGATCCAAACAATTACCTAACAAGGTACTTTGTCGACAAAAATATAATGGTGACAACCACCGCGTCATCTCCGGCAACCATTGCCCATCGCCTTTATTAACGTAAACTCCTTTTTCACCACTATTATTGTAAGTGGTTTCTTGCGCCTTAATCATATCCCCCAAACCATCGCCATTTATATCCATCAATTTCCATCCTTTATTGCGATAATCACTTTGTAAAATAGTTACCGGTAAACTGGTCCAACCATAAATTAAATTATTTTGATTACTGGCCCATTTATTCAAATAAACACGTTTGTTCAAAAAATGGACATAATCCGGCAAACCATCCCCATTAAAATCTTGATTGCCAGCGGTTTCGATCGCCACATTATTATCATAAAGCCAATAGTCAAACCAATGATAATTACTATTAACGTTCCAACGTTGGGTATTTTTATTAAATAAATAAACACTATTGTTTTTTGCTACGTCCGGATAGGAATCACCATTCAAATCAAAAACATGATAATCAGTAAAAAAGCTATAATCATTTTGTCGCTTATTAAATAAGGGTACGGGTAAATGCCAGGCACTGTTGTTGGCAGAAAAACCATTGCTTTTGTTATTTAAAAAACTTTTTCTTTCATTCTGGATTGTGCCTGAATCATAAACAAAATCATTGGCAATCGCCACGTCATCATAACCATCACTGTTTAAGTCAAAAACCTCTAAACCATTATAATAATCCAAAGAAAAATCTACTTGTCCGTAATTTTGCATTTGCCAATTATTAGCGACCGGTAAATTATACTCAAAAGTAGTCGGAATTAAACTTTCCCAAGTCGAGTTAGCAGAATTAAAAGCTCGTCTACCAATCGAAGTTAATAATAAGGTTGATGCTTCTTCCTGCAAAACAAATTGAAAATCACGATGCATCACGCCTCCCACGAACAACTGAATATTTTTGATTTTACGGTCAAATAATTGTTTAAAACCCAAACGGTAATGTTCTTGATAATTATTCCGACTGGCATAGGAAAAACGAATTTCATACAATGGCGTTTCCGTAGCATAGTGAGTATAAGTAATCTTACTGGGCCAAGCGACACCATTTTGATTATCATAAGTGAAAGCCACAAAATTACCACTTTTATCCTGAATTTTATTGATTTTCCAAATGGCTACCCCGGAAGTTCCTGACTCCTTACTATCAGCACTGGCCCCCAAAAAATAACTAATTCCTTGTTTATCAACGATTTTCCAGGAATTGTTGAGATAATAAAAAAACCTTAAATAATCACCATTATCAATGTTTAATAAATATTCGCCATGAACATCATCAGTTAAAGCGACCGGCACCAAATCACCGCCACCGGAAAAAACAAATCGTTTATTTGAATACAAAACATCAACCCCGTCTGATAAGTTGCGTTGGATGCTGAGTAACCCTGATAAGTCCCAACCATAACCGAAGGCAGAGGTGTTTTGCAAATTCTGACTATTATAAACTAAAGATAAAGCCGGTCCCAAACCATTACGTCCAGCAGGAAAATTGAAATCGTAGTTATAAGTGGCCGCTCCGGAATATAAATCGGTTTGCATTTTATCTTCGGCACTTTCCGGGCTGGGGGCGTTTTCCCCAATTAAAAATTGATTTTGCCACTCGCCACTGATCAAATGCGGCTGTAAAGTATTGAACTCGCCATTTCGTAATTCGGTGGAAGAACTGGCAACAGGACTTTCCAAAGTTTTTGAGTCCGTAGCCAAAGTACTACTTTCTTTAATGCTAAGTTCAGCGGCTTGAGTAATTAAAGGTTGAAATAAAGTACTGATAAAAACCACTAAAATAAAAATAAGCCCTCTGGACTTATTTTTTGTTTTAAATTTAACACTGGACATAAGAATTATTCTTATTTCTTATAATAATTTTGTTCCCACCAACTTAAAAACTCCTTGGCGATTTGCACGCTGATTTTATCACCGGCCTCGCCCTCTTCCACGAAAACCGTCACCACGATTTCCGGCTTTTCATAAGGTGCAAAACAAGTGAACCAAGCATGCGGATCTTCTTCCAAATTCCATTGGGCTGTTCCGGTCTTGCCCGCCACGCTCACGCCCAAATCTTGTAAAGTGCGGCCACTGCCGTCTGTTACGGTGCGTCGCAGGGCTTGGCGCATTATTTCCAAATTGTTATCGGAAATAATACCTTCTCTAATTATCACTTGCTCAAAAACCTCATGAACATTGGTGATATCATTATGAATTTCTTTTAATACATGGGGTGTATATAATTTTCCGCCATTAGCAAAAAAGGCCGTGTATTCTGCCACCTGCAAGGGTGTTACCAAAACATCACCCTGTCCAATTGACATATGATAAGTATCACCAATATACCACTCTTCGTTTTTTGTGCTTAATTTCCATTCCGGGCTGGGAATAAAACCGCCTTTTTCACCGGGCAAATCAATTCCCAATTTTCGACCAACATTAAATTTATCGGCATATAAAGCCAAACGATAAACACCTAAACCCTTAAAATTTTTATCACCGCCCCCTACCATATAAAAATAAGTATTAACCGAATCACTGATGGCTTTATAAATATTAGTAATCCCATGGCCACCAGCCTGCCAATCTGGAAAAAACCACTGGTCAATTTTAATACCGCCACTACTCAAAAAGGTATCACGTGACGTCACTACTTCTTCTTGCAAGGCGGCCGCGCCCACCACCAATTTAAAAGTTGATCCGGGCGGATACTCTCCGGCCAACATTCGATTCAAAAAAGGTTTGTCAGGATTATTAACCAAACTTTGATATTTCTCCTGACTGATTCCGGTAGCAAAATCGTTGTTGTCATAAGATGGCAAACTAACCATTGCTAAAATTTCTCCATTATTTGGATCCATGACAATCGCCCCCCCTTTACGTTTACCATTCATTGCCAAATGTTTTTTGATAATTTTTTCCAACTGTGTTTGCCAATTTAAATCAATGGTTAAAACCAAATCATCACCGATCACTTTATCTTGTTCATATAAAATCTTTTGCGGACGCAAAAACACATCCACTTCCCAATACTTCAAACCATGTTGTCCACGCAAATAATCATCATACATTAATTCCACACCACTTTTACCGATTTTATCCGTTAATAAATAATTTTTTTCCGAGTACATTTGCATTTCCTCGGCACTAATTTTTCCCTCGTATCCTAAAATATGAGATAAAGATAAATTATTTTCTCCTAATAAATAATGACGGTAGCTATCAGCTTCAACATAAATCGCCGGATACTGTTCGGCGGCAATCAAAATCGGCCAGATTTGTTCCAAATAAACCTCGCTTTTAATCAACTGCGGACGATAATATTGGCTATCTCTTTCCGGAATACTATCCAAAATTTGATGAATATCCGTTTCGCCCATGCGCAATAAACCGGCCATTGAGCGCAAAAATTCCGTCCGCTTTTGCTGATCATCACTTAAGTTGGAAGGAATAATAAAAACGTTAAAATAAGGTTTGTTTTCCACCAACGGTAAATAATTGCGATCTTTAATCAAACCACGATTAGTTTTAATCACTTCCTTGCGAATTCGGTTTTCATCAGATAAAACCTTATATTCATCACCTTTAATAATTTGTAAATAAAAAGCTCTCCCTAATAATGACGTTAACGCGATTATCATAATTACTCCAAAAAACCACAAACGCTTTTTATCAACCGATACCCCTAAAACATCACCATCTAATTCTTGCGTAAAATAAGACTCCTCCACCCATTCTCCAGATTTTTCTTGATTAAGCTGGATTTGCAAGGAGGTACTTTCAAAAAAATCTCCAACATTATTAGGCAATGATGATTTCATTACTGGACCAAAACTTATTTTTTAAATATTTCACCAATTGATACAGGGCTAAAATAATCAACAAATTAAAGAAAAAATCTTTTAATAACAAATAATAATCAAAAGGATAAATATATTTTTTTTGCCATATTAAATTTTCCAGCCATAGAAAAATCCGATTGTAAATCCAGTAAAAAATCTCACTCAAGAACAAAGCAACCACCAAACTTAAACGAGAACGATTGACCAAAAAATGTCTTAATAAAAAACTCATTAAAAAATAATAAATCACAAACAATAAAACATAATAACCATAAAAATGGCCAGAAAAATATTCAAAACTGATAATGGAAACAATCAACAATGACTGAGCCCCACGACGATAAGAATAGAATAAAAATAACAACAGAAGAACCAAAGTAATTGGTAAAAAATTACTGAAAAAATTATAAAAACTGAATTGCCACAGCAAGATCAGTGATAACATTAAAACTATTAAAAAATTTCTAATCATTGCTTTTCAAAATTAATAAGGAAGTGATTTTATTAAAATCTACCATTGTTTTTATGTCCGCGGTTTTGAAAAGTTCCCCTTGTTCACTTTTTAATTCCTCCACCACGCCAATCAATAAACCACGAGGAATGTATTTTTCTAAACCTGAGCTGATAACCTTGTCACCAACCACCACATTTTCATTTTGGGGAATAAAATTCATGCGTAAACTTAAACCATACTCACCATTCACCACACCACTGGTTTTATCAATATTTTGTACAGTCGCCGCCACCGCACTATTGTTGTCAATCAATAATTGTAATAAAGAATAAGTTTTATGGGCAACAATAATTTTTCCAATTAAATAGCCTTCGCCCACGACCGCCGGATAACCGGGCTTAACACCGTGAATTGTCCCTTTATTAATAATCAAAACCTGCTCATAAGGCGATGTGCTTTTACCAATTACTTCTGCCCCCAATACACTATAAGCGTTTTCAGTAACATAATTCAGCTGGGTCCGCAACTCATCATTTTCTTGCTTAGCAGATAACAATTGGCTATTGGCCAATTCCAATTGAATGTTTTTCTCCATTAACAATTTATTTTCCTTTTCCAGTTCCCGAAAATTTTTCCAGTTGTCATATAAATCACGAATCCCCTGGCTGCGATTATATAAAAATCCTTGCACCGGATAAACAATTTTATCAAACAAAAGATATGAACGATTAAAAACCACCAACAAAAAAAGAATGACGAAAATCGTTAGCATTGCCCAAGCAAAAATTTTCATCCAACGCCTCATATTTTAAAGTCTGATTTATAAAAACTATGGCAACAAACTTTCGTCTTTACTGGTTGGAATTTTAACTTCTTGTAATAAATTATCATTTTCCAAAAGTAAACTAATCCCCCTAATCGTACAGGTCAATGGATCATCTGTAATCGTAACTGGAATTTGAATATTATCGGAAATCAACTTATCAATCCCTTTCATCAAAGCACCACCGCCAGACAAAACAATTCCCCTCTCATAAATATCAGCAATTAATTCCGGAGGAGTGGCTTCTAAAGTATTTTTAATTTCGGCGATGATTTTTTTCAAAGAAATCGCCAAGGCTTCTTTCATGTTATGACTGGTCAAATGAACTTGTTTTGGCAAACCGGTCACTAAATCACGTCCCTGCACATCCATTGATAGAATCTCATTATTATCAAACAAATTAGTGATTTTTTGTTTAGCACTCTCGGCCATTTTGTCCCCAATCAATAAAGAATATTTTTCCCTAACATATTGAACAATATCAGTGTTCAGCATATCACCGGCGATCGGTATGCTTTTGTAAGTCACTACACCGCTCAATGACAAGACTGCGATTTCTGTTAAACCAGCACCTAAACTAATAATCATATTACCAGCTGGATCTTGAATGTTTAAGCCAGCCCCGACAGCCGCCGCCACCACGTTCTGTACTAACAAAACACTCTTCGCTCCGGCGGACAAAACGGCGTCTTCCACCGCTTTCTTCTCCACCGGAGTGATGTCCAAAGGAACACCAACCACCACGCGGGGACGAGGAAAAACGGAAAATGATTCTTGATATATTTTATCCAAAAAATACTTCAACATTTTCTCGGTAATTTCAAAATCAGAAATCACTCCATGGTCTAACGGCCTGACTGCTGTAATGTACGGCGGGGTTTTACCCAACATCTTACTGGCCTCGCGCCCAATGGACACGATTTGCTCAGTGCGACTGTTAACCGCCACCACGGAAGGCTCATTAATAACAATGCCTTTATTTTTTAAAGACATCAAAGTGGAGCCGGTTCCCAAATCCAGGCCAATATCCGTGGAAAAACGATTAAGCAAGCGATCAAACAGCATAATTATTGTAAATTTCTTTTAATTTTTTCTCCAAATCTTCCGAAATCGGCAATGATTCGCCGTTTTCTTGATTTCTCAATTTTACTTCAACCGATTGCGCTTGTAAAGACTGCTTACCAAGCACCAAACGGAGCGGAATCCCAAATAAATCGCTATCTTTAAATTTCTCACCATTGCTGGCTTGCGCACGGTCATCCCATAAAACCTCCCAACCGGCAGCCGTCAATTGCTCATACAATTTTTGCGCCGCGCTCATAATCTCGTTTTGAACGCTTTCATCACGATCCCCCAATGACAATAAGTGAATTTGAAAAGGAGCAACCGCTTTTGGCCAAATCAAGCCATTGGCATCATTATATATTTCCGCCAAAGTCCCCATCAATCGGCTTGGCCCGATACCGTAGCAACCCATAATCACCGGTTTCACACTGCCATCGGCGGCGGTATAGTTAAAATTACAAGCCCCGCTGAATTTAGTCATCAATTTAAAAATATTCCCAACTTCAATGGAAGTTTTCTCTTCCAAATCTTTACCATGACATTCCGGACAAGCATGCTCCAAATCTTCAATAATTTCTTTATTGATAGCAACCTTACATTTCGGACAATAATAAACCAAATCCTCACCAACCGGCGCAAAAGTCTGATATTCGTGCGAATATTTGGAAAAAGCCCCACCAGAAGCGTAAGTTTTTACGGTAATATGACCAATTCCCAATCTTTCCCAAACCTTTTCATAAACTTTTTCCATTTCCGCATAATAACGGTTCAAATCTTCCTCATCAGTATGGAAAGAGTACATATCCTTCATGGAAAACTCGCGGCCACGCAACAAACCGGATTTGGAGCGCGCTTCATTTCTGAATTTGGTTTGAATTTGATAAACCGCTTGCGGCAAATCTTTATAGGAAAAAGTAAATTTCTGCAATAACGGCGTTACCACTTCCTCATGGGTCGCGCCCAAAGCATATTCATGATTATTACTTTCCAACTTGAACAAAGCGTCAAAATTTTCCCAACGATTGGTTTGCACCCAAATTTCCTTGGGAGTTAAAGCCGGCATCAAAATTTCTTGGCCGCCCGCCTTATTCATTTCCTCGCGCACAATGTTTTTGATTTTATCCAAAACGCGCAAACCTAAAGGCAAATAGGTATAAACACCGGCCATCAGTTTATCCACGAAACCGGCTTTTAATAATAATTGAGCGTTAATGCTGGTTTCCTCACTCTGCACTTCTTTTCTGCTTTTTACGAATAAATTGCTTTGTTTCATAGTATTTGAAAATTAATTAAAATTTCGGCTGAATCGCAATAAAAATTGCCAGATAATCACGGCCGCCAGCAATAACAAGGTATTCCACCAAGTTAGCACTCGCCAGCTCTGTAAAATCAAGATTACCAGCAATAACAAAGAAAAGGCCAAACTCTGCTGAAAGCTCAAATTAAGCTCTTTCCCTAAAATCTTATTTTTTTTATAGAAATTAATCAAGCGCAAGGCGAAATTTATCAAAAATGCCGTTAAAAACACGGAAAAGAACAAGGTCACGAAAAACAGGGCGCGATGCAGGAAACCGCCTTCCGGCTGGAAATAATAAAAAACCCAAAACCACATCGCCCAGCTGAAAACGGCGCTTAAAATCAAGAGCGCCAAATATTGTCGTAATGGCATAGTGTAAAATTTTAAAATCTAAACTTCCTACCATCATAGCACAAAATCGCCTTTATTCCCAACGCTCCTCATTACTGCGAATTTGCCCACGCAACGCGGTCACGGGAAATTGTGGCATTTTCTCGGCCAAGGCTTTTAAAATCATTTTTTCTTTGGCACGCAATTCCTGAATCAAGACGGCGTGACGGCAAGAAATCATCAAGCTTTTACCCCGCACCGAAACCGCTCGCAAATCATTTTGACTGATTTTAGGAAAACATTTTTTCAATTCTTCATTGGCATAATACAAAAACTGTGCCAGCACCAACTGTTGCATTTTAGCCCCACCCCCGCCGGTGCCACGACGCATAATATTCCCGATAGATTGATCAATCAATTTTCTGGCCATAATTAAGTGTCTTTTTTATATTCGCAAATATCGCGATAAGGACAATACTGGCAATTAAACTCACTGGGGTTGGGCGAATAATCCATCTCGGCGATACCATCCAAAATTTCCTGCACCCATTTATCCAAAGACGCAATTTCCTTTTCCGTCACTTTGACATTGTGCACCAACCAATCCTCCACGTAAATCAATTTGATTTCCGCCGGCAAAACACCATATTGCGCTTGCATCGCTTTAGCGTATAAAATCAATTGTTTCTTGTATTCAGGATCAATTTTATCTTTGGGACGTCCGGTTTTGTAATCGACCACGCGCCACGCTCCATCCGGCAAAACGTCCAAACGGTCCAGCCGCGCTTCCAAAGCGACTTTTTCCGACCATTTCCAATTGATTTGCTTTTCCACTTCCTTAACGTTCGGATGATTACTCTCATAATCGTTCCAAAACATTTCCATAATTTGCAAACCTTTTTCATGATATTCCTCTTTTTGTTGCGGTGATTCATAACCGGTGCCATTGGCCGCCCAGGATTTATCAAACAAAGACAATAAAAACTTTTTACTGACCTGATTACTTGTCTCATTAGCGGCAAACAAATCAGTTTGTTGTCCGCCGGCGATCAAGGCTTTACAAAAAGCTTCAAAAGTTTGATGAATCGCTTGACCAAAACTCAAGGAAGCGGCCGGTTTAGTGGGCACGCGTAAAATATGTTGCAATTTATATTTATAAGGACACTCATCATAAGTTTTTAATTTACTGAAAGAATAACGCGTCGGCAACGCCGAAACCGGCTCGGCCCCGGGCTTGATTTCCGCCATCCAGCGATCAGCGGCACCATAAGTTTTCCAAAAACTTAAAGAATCTTTACCAAAATCTTGCAAATCACCTTTGTCCAATTCCAATTCACTCAAAAACGCTGACGGTTTTTTATCTCTTTTTAAATTTCTTTGCTTAATGGAATAAGTCAAAAACAAGGATTCCTTGGCGCGTGTGCAAGCCACATAAAACAAACGACGCTCCTCCATCAAATGCAAGTCCTTTTCCGTATAATTACTTTCATCCTTGCTTTTTTCCTTGACCAAACTGTCCGGCAAATCCAACCCACCACGATCGCGATTGGATCCGGGGAAACTGTCATTGACCAAATTAATCACAAAAACATGTTTAAATTCCAAACCTTTGGAACCATGAGCCGTCAACAAAGAGACCACGTCCGGTCCCAAATCAAAATCAATGCCCAAATCGCCGCTCTCGCCCAAATCCAATTCCAACTGCAAATTGGCGATAAAAACCGGCAAACTGGCATCCAAAGTACTGCTCTCAAACTTTTTGATTTTCTCAAACAAGGTTTGCAAATGTTTTAAACTTTCTTTGGATTGCTCATTTTCCTCACGCAACAAATCTTTCAAGTAATCGCTATCGGTTAAAAAATTCAAAATAATTTGCCCGACGCTCTTATCTTTAACTTGAGCGCTGTGTTTTTCAATCAAATGCAAAATTTTACTAATTTTTTCCAAACTACCGTCATTTAAAGGTAAAATCGCCGCTTGTTTGCAAGTTTCCCACAAAGAAATCTGATTTTGTTTGGCATAATGATTCAATTTGATGATGTCCTCACGCGGCAAATCAAAAATACTCAATGATAAAACACGGAACATCGCCGTGCTTTCATGATAATCATCCAATAATTTCAAATAATTCAAAACGTCCAAGACCGCGTTTTTATTATACAAACCTTTGGCCGAATACAAACAATAAGGGACCCCCGCTTCTTCCAAGGCTTTGGCGGCCGTATCCAGGGCGGCGTGGGTGCGGGCGAGCACCGCCACGTCCTTCCATTGAAAATCTTCTTTCTCTTTTGACAGCTGAACAATTTGTTTGATCAAAAATTCCATTTCATCGGCATCGGTGTTAAAGCCAAGCACCTCAACATTAGAATGCTTATTTTCTTTGGAAAGCAAACGCTTGCTGTTATTCAACTTCACTTCCAAACGCTCGGGATTGTTATGTTGAATGGATTTATAAGACAAATCCAAAACTTCTTGTCCGCTACGATAATTGGTGGTCAAAAACACTTCTTCCGCTTCCGGAAAATCTTCCTTGAATTGCAAAATATTATAAATGGACGCTCCTCGGAAACGATAGATGGACTGGTCGTCGTCCCCCACCACGGTCAAATGATTTTTTCCGGACAACAACATTTTTACTAACTCATATTGAAGATAATCTGTGTCCTGAAACTCATCCACGATAATATATTTAAACTGCTCCTGGTATTTGCGACGAATCAACGGTTTTGTTTTTAACAAAAAATAAGCATGAAACAACATATCACTGAAATCAATGGCATTATTTTCCAAAAGAATTTTTTGATACAAAGCGTAGGCTTCGGCGCGTTCGCGGTGGTCCTCATACGTTTCCTTAATCTCGGACATGGTGGGCGCCTCATCCGCATCATAATTTAAATTAAAGTTTTGTTTATAGAACTTGGCCAAATCTTTATTCAAACGCCAATCCTCGGTCCACTGCCAATAATCTTCCGGAGTAATCAATTCCCGTTTGCAGTCCTGAAAGAAATCCACCAAGGCTTTAACCAAAGTGATGGTACTGCCTTTTTTCTCAATGTGACGGACTTTAAAACGTGACCAATTACGATAAACCAATAAATATTGCTCGGTTTTATTTAAAACTTTAAAATCATTTCCCAAACCAACCTCAAAAGCGTTTTCCCGCAAAATCCTTTCTCCAAAAGCGTGAAAAGTTTTAATCCAAAAATCATCGGTGGCATAACTCAAAGGCAAATACCCCATCACCCGCGCCTCCATTTCGTCGGCGGCATCATCATTAAAAGCCAAGGCCAAAATTTGGTTGGCGCGCGCCAAATCATTCATTAAAAAATGAGCGATCTTGGTGGTCACCAATTGCGTTTTTCCCGTCCCCGCGCCGGCCACGATCAACAAATGTTTATCAACGCACTCCACGGCGCGGCGTTGCTCGGGATTGAGGTTTTGCAAGGATTCAGCGTAGGTTTGCATGGGTATTTTTATTAATTTTTGAAATTATTGTCTTGAACCAGGATTCGTCTGACAGATCTGATGGACTGTGAGGTTTGTTGGTTTGTTTATTGTAAAGGGCGAATTGTCATTCGCCCCTACGGGAGAGATCAATTGTCACGATTGCTCTTTATTTTTAAATTGTTTATTCAGAAATTTTTTATATAATATGGTTTGCGTCTCTTGTGTAGGGGCGAATGACAATTCGCCCTTCCCCAATCAAAATCAATCAAGACGATTCAAAATTTTCCGTGCCTCTTCCCGTTCGTCCCAATCCTCGCGCGTGCCATTGGCCAACATAATCGCCTGCTCAGCGCCTTTACCGGTCATCACCACCAAATCGCCGGCCTGCGCCAAGGACATCGCTTTTTTAATGGCTTCCCGACGATTTAAAATCTTAAATAAATTTTCATTTAACATTTTACCTTTTTCCAAACAACCGGCCGCCACTTGATCAATAATTTCTTGCGGATCATCATCATAAGGATCTTCATTGGTGACAATACAATAATCCGCCCACTCACCGGCCATACGTCCCAAAATCGGACGTCGCGCCACGTCCCTACCGCCACCACAACTCCCAAAAACATGAATGATTTTATTATGCGGCAACAATTTTATGGTTTGATATAGCTGCTCAAACGAAGCCGGCTCGGGCGCGTAATCCACTAAAACCGTAAAATTCTGGCCTTCGTTGATTAATTCCATTCTGCCCGGAATAATCGGTAATTCCGCCAAAGCTTTCTTAACTTTCAGCTCATCCAACTGTAAATATTTGGCCACCGCCAAAGCACACAAGGCGTTCTTGATATTGAATTTACCCAATAACGGAATTTGATATTCCTCATCTTTCAACCAAAACTTGGCACCCTGCAAAGATAATTCATAACGCTCGCAAAGCAACAAGCGATTAAGCTGCTCGGTCAAAGCGGCATCATAAATTTTATCCAAAGCGAATCCATATTTTTTGTCCGCTTTAAAACTCAAATAATAAGCGGCGTGCTCATCGGCAACATTGACAACCGAACATTTTTCCCAGATTCGCCCAAATAAATCCTTGCGGTTTTTCTTGTTCAAATGTTCAAACAAACGCCCCTTGGCTTTTTTGTAATTTTCAAAACCACCGTGCGCTTCAATATGTTCAGGCGTTAAATTGGTAAACACCGCCACGTCGTAGTTGATTCCTAAATGACGAAATTGATCCAAACCCTGAGAAGATGTTTCCACCACCGCATATTGGCAGCCGGCTTTGACCATCTGTTTCAAAAGTTTTTGCAAAGCAAAGCGCCCTAACATCGTCATCTTACTTTTGTTTAAAAATTCTTTGTCAGCGATTTTAATTTTAACAGTGGAAGTAAAACCGACTTTGTATCCGGAGGCTTCAATCAAACGCGCGATCATCTCCACGGTGCTGGATTTTCCATTGGTTCCGGTCACCCCGATAATAATCATTTTATCCGAGGGAAAACCGTAAAGCAGATTGGCCAAAACCGCCAATTTCCAATGATACAAACGCATCACCCATTTCGGTAAAATCTTTTTCAAAAGTTGTTTGATTTTGTACATCATAAATCGTTTTTCTTATTATGAAATTTTTTATAAACTTCTTTTAATTGTTTGTTGGTGATATGGGTATAAACCTGAGTGGTCATAATACTGCTATGCCCCAACATCGTTTGCACCGAACGAATATCCGCACCATTAACCAATAAATCCGTGGCATAAGAGTGACGCAAAGTATGCGGTGTCACTTGCTTGGCAATGCCGGCCGCCTTGGCATATTTTTCCACCAAACGCTGAACACTTCTTGTAGTCAGCCCTTTCGGGTCACCATTATCGGTGCCGGCGCGGTCGTGACGGACAAACGCCGACGGACTGAAATCGGTTCGCAAAGCCCAATAATTTCTCAGAGCTTCTTTGGCTTCCGGTGATAAAAAGACAATTCTCAATTTACTCCCCTTTCCACGCACCGTAAACTCCTCTTTATCCAAATTCAAATCCTCCTTTTTCAAAGCGCACAACTCGGAGACACGCAGGCCGGTGGAAAATAAAAGTTCCAATATCGCCCGGTCACGCTTTTGTATGACTTCATCTTCTTGCGTGGCGGCGGGGGCGGCCAACAAGTCATCAACTTCCTCATTTTCCAAAAAATCTACCTGACGCTCCGGCATTTTTGCCAATTCCACTTTTTCCGGTGACATCACCTCCAAATCTCGCTTGGCTAAATACTTTAACCAGGAACGCAAAGCAATTAAATGGTAATTTTGGGTATTTTTCTTCAAGTTTTCATTGCCGGCGGTTTCCAATCGATTAAACCACTTCCGATATTCCCGCAAATTATCTTGATTTAACTCTTTCAACGACAAAGGCCGGCCATTATCGGCCAGCCATAAACAAAAGCGATTCAAATAAAAGGCGTAATTATTGATAGTACGCAAAGATCGATTTTTTTCAATTTCCAAATAATCCAAAAAATCTTTTAAGTATTTTTCCAGATCATTCATCGGGGTTATTTATTTTTATTAACGACAATCTTATCAATTAAACCGTAGTTTTTAGCCTCCAAAGCACTCATAAAATGGTCACGATCGGTGTCCACTTCAATTTTCTTAATCGGTTGCTTGCTGTGATAATGCAAAATCTCATTTAATTTCTTTTTGATTTCCAAAATGCGCTCGGCATGAATTTTAATGTCACTGGCCTGCCCTTGCATCCCTCCCATCACCTGGTGAATCATAATTTCCGAGTTAGGCAAGGCAAAACGCTTGCCCGGCGCTCCGGCCGCGAGCAAAACCGCTCCCATGCTGGCCGCCATCCCGATACAAATGGTGGAAACATCGGCTTTGATGTATTGCATGGTATCATAAATCGCCAAACCGGCGGTTACTGAGCCGCCCGGCGAATTAATATACAATTTAACGTCTTTTTTGGAGTCTTGGCTGTCTAAAAACAATAATTGGGCAATGACACTGTTGGCGACCATATCATCAATTTCCGTGCCCAAAAAGATAATTCTATCCTTTAAAAGCCGGGAATAAATGTCATAGGCGCGCTCGCCCAGATTGGTTTTCTCAATAACGGTAGGAATTAACATATTTTTCAATTTAATAATAAAAGTCCCTATTATTATAGTATATAGGAATTTAAAAGACAATCACTATAAAAACCTAGGCACCGGAACCGTATAACTTCTGATCTTTCGTCACTAAATCGGTACAAACGATTTTAACACCAAATGGATCATCAAGATTCTTAGAAGTATCTTTTAATGTTTCAGCCGTTAATGGACTTTCCGCGGCAAAAACCTTCGGTGGCCAACATAATTCTTGGCCGACAGTATGAGTAGGATCAAACACATATTTTCCATTATCTAAAACCAAAAAAGTATGTCTATCAGCAATTCCCTTATTAATATTATCATTAAAAGCACCAACAACGACTGCTGATTGAACCCCTAATTTCTTTAATATATGATAAGACATTAATGCATATTCACTGCACACTGACTCACCACGGCATTCCGAAAGTGGCTTAACACAAACATTTTTCCCACTTTCCGTTTGACCATGATACCTGGCAAAACTATTATTTCTAGCATCATCATTAGCGACATCGCCCAGCATGTTTTGCACAATTTTACTGACCATCCAACAAGTGTACAATAATTTTCTCTCAAATTCCGGCATTTCAGGAAATTGTTTTTCAAATTTACCATCATTAACAAAACGGCTATCTAGTTCTTCAGACGTAACTTTTTTCAATTTATCTGCAAAAAACGAAAAATTACATCTTAGATAATACGAACCATCTTTTGCCCCAGCCCCAACACGAATATCTTGACCATCTAAAACCTCTGATATAAAAAATTCTTCGTCATAAGCAGTCAAACTTTCAATTTTCCCCAGATTTAGTTTGAATATTTTTCGCTCAATTGGAGATGAAAAAATTTCGGTCATAAGTTTATTTACAATATCCAGTTAATTTATCGTAGTTCATGCCATCTGAACAAATACAAGCTGCTCCTGACATCTCCCCTCCTGATGATAAACATTTATTAACAAGCCATTCCATTAAGAAAGCATACTCACCATAAGGTAAACCAATTGAAGCAAAAAATGCATCCCCAGCTGGTCCGCCCTGTATTGACTGACAATAACCAGTATTTCTATCGTACATCATTTCTTGAGTTTGCCAAGATTCGTCGTCGATAGGACAAACACAAGTATTAACACTAAAATACCCACCGCTTTTCTCACAATTATATTTTACTACTCCAGCAAATTCATTTGTTTCAGCGGTTTTTGTTGGTACTTTATTTACTTGGTATAAATAAACCAACACACCGGTAATTAGCGACGCAATAATAGAAACCGCTGCTGTAACAAAAATCATTTTTCTTTTTTCATTCATAAACATTTTTTTAAAATTAAAGTTATTTTTCCAAATCCACACTCCCATAATGCCAGGCAATAAAAATCTTATAATTATTCTCGCTGACTTTTTGAAAATAAAAACCCATGCCAACGGAATTCCAATCAGCATGGTATAAAGTGCGATAATGAGAACCATTATAGCTGGCCTCATTCAACATCCAACCCAAAGTGCCGTCCAACATCTTTTTGGTACTTTCCAAACTGCCATTGGTATAACCGTAAGCGATATTTTCCGTGAAATAATTGGTATTCCAACCACCACTTGAATAACGAACCGTCCAAGGGATGTTTTTGGTATCAATCCATTTATGCATACTGGAACCATCAGCACGATCATGGGTGCAATAGCCCAAATCTCGGCCCATATAAACCGCCCATTCTTGCGCGGTCGCTCGCAAATATTTGTTACTGACCAAAGTTCGCAAACCGGCTGTTGCCCGCAATTTATTGACTTCCTGTAACCAATAAGCTTCCACCTCAGCCAAATTCAAGTTCGGCGGTTGATTGATATCACTGATATTGGCCGGCTGACTGCTATTTAAATTGCCGGAAAGACTGGAATTTGAGCTGGAGC
>Ga0116157_10002867_pt1 | contig 16691 bp, 11 predicted proteins | sample AD_UKC048_MetaG_FD_89882 | JGI IMG/M metagenome (GOLD analysis project Ga0116157, IMG submission 89882) | Active sludge microbial communities of municipal wastewater-treating anaerobic digesters from USA - AD_UKC048_MetaG | ecosystem: Engineered > Bioreactor > Anaerobic > Digestate | place: USA...
GAAATGCAGCAGCTGGAAGTGAAGCTGGCTGAAAAACATATCAAGGACGCCAACGAAGAGATTTCTGAAAAAGCGGTCCTGCTGGAAAAAGCCAAAAAGAATATCGCCGCCAAAGAAGGCGTACTGGCTACCAAGAAAGGCGAACTGGAAAAGATCATCGCAGCCAACGAGAAAGAAGAAAAACATTTTGGTAAAATGGCGGCTGAAGCCAAAGTGCATGTGGAACCCCGCCTGCTCGCCAGCTACGAGAAAATCCGTCACAGCTACCGCAACGGTCTCGCCGTGGTTCCCGTAGAAAGAGATGCCTGTGGTGGTTGCTTCAACGCGATTCCCCCGCAAAAGCAAAGCGAAATCCGCCAGCACAAAAAGATCATGATCTGCGAAAACTGCGGTCGTATCCTGGTGGATGAGGAGCTGAGCAACAATGTTGAGATCAAGTAGTTTTCTTAGAAAATATTGTTAGTAAGAGAAGGTTCTGTTTTTACAGAACCTTTTTTTGGCCCCCTAAATCCCCCAAAGGGGGACTTTAGACTCCGATAGTTCGCAAACTCTTTCTTTCACGGAATTGCGTATTTGTCTCCCGCTAAGCCAAAAAGAATTTTCCTAAATAAAGAGAGTCTTATAGTCTTTGCGGGAAATCTTACGCCAGTCTAAAAGAAATGAATCTTATAAAGTAGTTGAGTCTTCGAAGTCCCCCTTCGGGGGATTTAGGGGGCCATCCGTGGGTATCTGTGTGATCCGTGGCCTGCCTTTCTGTATTTCTTTGGTGTGTTTTTGTGTCTTTTCGTGGCCAACCTTTATTGCCGCAGGCAATACTAGTCGGTAGTTCATAGTCGGTAGTCGATAGTCAACAGCCCCTCCTGAGTGAGATAAATCAGATCCGTGGATATCTGTGTTATCCGTGGCCCTGTATTTTTCGTGCATTTTTGTGTCTTTTCGTGGCCCCGATATTTGCCGCAGGCAAATCCTTTTTCACGGTGGCCCAACTTGTGTCGAAAAAACTTAATTTGCTGCGGCAATGTTGCAACGACTCTCCATATCGAATTACGCCATCATCGACGAACTGGAAATCGATTTTTCCGGCAAACTCAACGTGATCACCGGAGAAACCGGTGCCGGTAAATCCATTATCATGGGCGCCCTCGGACTGATCCTTGGCGAACGCGCCGATACCGCCGCTTTAGTGAAGAAAGAAAAGAAATGTGTGGTGGAAGGTTTCTTCCAGGCCGGACAGAAAAAAGCCGTGGCCGCTTTTCTCAAAGCCAATGAACTGGACAATGAAGACCAGCTGGTCCTTCGTCGCGAAATCAGTACCAGCGGTAAATCCCGCGCATTTATCAACGATACCCCGGTTAATCTTTCCCAGCTTCAGCAATTAAGCACCTTACTCGTAGACCTGCATCAGCAGTTCGATACCCTGACCTTGGGCGAATCCGGTTTTCAACGGGAAGTAATAGATGCACTCGCCAGCCAAACTGAACTACTGGACGAATATCAGCAGGCTTTCCGGAAATGGCAGGTGGTGAAAAAAGAAGCCGAAGAACTGAAAGGGCAAAAACAGCAATTCGATAAAGAAGCCGATTATAACCGCTTCCAGTTTACCGAACTGGAAGAAGCCGGGTTTAAAGAAAATGAACTGGAGGATATGGATGCCGAACTGAAACTCCTGAACAATGCGGAAGGCATCAAAGCGGCTTTGAGTAAAACATTCTTTGAGTTGAGTGAAAGTGAAAGTCCAATGGTGCAGCAACTGAAGATCATCATCAACCAGCTGAACCCTTATACCAGCTATCACCCTGATCTTCCTTCCCTGCTTCAACGTTTGCAATCTGCCCAGATCGAATTACAGGATATTGCCGGGGAAGTGGACCGCATCAGTGATCATGTGAATTATGATCCGGAAAAGGTAGAACGCCTGAATGAAAGGCTTTCGCTTGGATATAAACTCCAGAAGAAACATGGAGTGAATACTACAGCCGAACTTTTGTCCATACAAGCCGAACTGCAGGATAAACTGCAGGCGGTATTGAATATTGATCAGGCAATAGAGCAGAAGGAAAAAGAAAAGCAGCAGTTGTATGATAAAGCAGCCTTGCTGGCACAAAAGATATCGGCCAACCGGAAAAAACAGGTGAAGCCTTTTGAAGATAAGGTCAATAAACTCTTGCAACAGGTAGGCATGCCCAATGCCCGGATAAAAACAATGATCAATCCGGTTGAACTGACAGAGTCCGGGGCCGATGTGGTGGAGTTTTTATTTGATGCGAATGTGCCGGCTGGAGATCAGGCTAAAGGTCAATTCCTGCCACTGCGAAAAGTAGCAAGTGGTGGTGAACTCAGTCGCCTGATGCTTTGCATTAAATCACTGGTGGCGCAATCGGTGGATCTGCCCACGATGATCTTTGATGAAATTGATACGGGTATTTCCGGTGAAGCAGCCAGGCAAGTAGGAATTATAATGAAAGAGCTCGCTGCCAAACGCCAGGTCATCTGTATCACGCATCAGCCGCAGATTGCCGGTAAAGCGGATGCGCATTACTTCGTTTATAAAGAGATTGTCAAAGACCTCGTAAAAACCAATATCAGGCAGCTGACCAGGGAAGAGCGGATCACCAGTATTGCCAAAATGCTCAGTGGTGAAAAACCGACGGCGGCCGCTATGGAGAATGCGCGTGAAATGCTGATGAACTAAGCACATTCCTTTCTCATTTATCCCTGTTGTTTTTTCACGGAATAACCCCGGCCTGTTTTCTTCTTCTACGCCGTATCATCCCTTTTTTTAAAAAACTATTCATAGGTCAACTCCGGGTCAGGCTTCTGGTGCATGATTCTTGTATACATTTAGGTGTCCCTTCCGAACTAGAAAATCCGTATGTATGAAAGCACATCAGCCCTTCCTTCTTGGCCTGTTAATATTTATTCAGTTAACCAGTACTGCACAGACAACCTGGTATCAGTCGCAGGATGGACAACTCCAGCCGAATGGCACTTACGCCGCCGGTATTTTATCGTTGACCCGGCAATCAGTTGTAGCGGCCTATATGTGGCGGCTGGACAATGAAAACTATACCTGGAAAATTTCCAAGTCGCATACGAATGGGACCGAGCAACGTACTTTTTTTATTACGGCACCCTATGGGATTGTGGAAATGAAAACCGGTTACCGGAACAGCCTCTATCTGCTTGTGCGCAGTTTTCCTTTTGCCCAGGATCCACAGTACACTATTTATAAACTGGATAGCAATCTCGTGGTAAAGGCACAACGCATGATTAGTTTTGCAGGCAGCTATACCATTTTAAACCTGAACGTTTTTGAATTGGATGAAGCCGGTAACCTTTACTTCGCCGGAGATGGACAGTATCCTGATGGGCCCGGGTTCAGTCCGGCTTCTTTTATAATGAAAACAGATAAGAACATGGTGACCCGCTGGACCCGGATGGATTCGGTACAGACGTCCTATTCCCGTTTGCATATTGAACGGAATGGAACAATAAGACTGATCGAAGATTTTTATACTTTCTTCCCGGATATAAAAGTACAAAAGATCAGTGCGGCCGGCCAATTACTACAAACAAGGGTGTACCAGACAGATCCAGGTCGTCAGAGTCTGACCACTTTACTTGACCGGGATGACAACCTGCTGATCGCTGGTACATTGGACAGAACAGCCGGTCAGTCTTTATACCTGCATAAAATAGCCAGGCATAGCGGGCAGGTCGTGTACCGGAAGACATTTTTCAACGAGGTGGCCGCAAACCTGGATGATGTGAAACTGGATGAAGAAGGTCAATTGTATGCCTTGATGACGCAATATTTTAATAGCAGCAGTCAATGCCGGCTGGCCCGGATACAACCCCGCAGCGGATCTCTTTCCTGGAGCCGGACTTTTCCGTTTTCGCAGGACAGTTGTATGCTCCGGAACATTGTACTATCGGATGATGACCGCTTATATGTTATAGGGGACCGGAGAAGTGGTGCGTATTATACAAAAGGATTTGCTGTACAGGTGAAAAGAAACGGGCAAAGAGGAGATACCTATATCGCGCCGGACAGTGTCACATTTGCCATTTCGCATACATTGTTTCAGGGCATCATCGATCAGCAGAACCGGCTGATTGTGGTAGGTAATACCAATGATCTTGATACGGTAACCGGAAGCAGCACTTATTTCCGTTCATTCGCCATGGGCATGGGGCGTCGTCACCGGGATAATGATTGCGAAGATGATCATCATTCCAATAGCCTGTCTGAATCATTGATGGCTAAAGGGGCAATAGCTGAAACAGCCCCTTTAAATATTTCGATCTATCCCAATCCGGCCACTGACCGTATCACGGTACAAAATCCGGATCCGGAAAAATATAACCAGGCCTTGATTTATGATATCCGCGGAAATCAATTATCCCTACAATATTTCAATAGCCATTCAGCTTCCTTCGATCTTTCACGAATGAGTGCCGGTTTCTATCTGGTAGTCCTTCGTTCCTCCAAAGGAGCCGCTGATCAGACAAGGACGTTTACTATTAGTCGGTAGTTCGTAGTCGGAAGCCGGTAGTCAACAGCCCCCTAAACTAGTTAGTAGTTCGTAGTCGGTAGTCGGTAGTCAACAGCCCCTCCTGAGTAAGTTACACCTGATCCGTGGAGATCTGTGTGATCCGTGGCCTGCCTTTCTGTATTCCTTCGTGCCTTTTTGTGTCACTTCGTGGCCAACCCTTTTGCCGCAGGCAAAAAAAACCCTGTCCCGGCCCCCAAAGGGAGTCAAAACAGGGCGTGACCCGGCCATTTGTCCAGAAATAGCCGGATACAGTTTTTCTATATTACAACCGTCTCAGCAGCAATACTCTTTTAAGCGCAAAGCTCTACTTTGAAAGCCAGGCTGAAATAACTGAAAAAGTCGCCTTTATCACTGGTACTATGACCATTCCAGGCATGACCAAAAGTAAACGGATGGCGGTTACCGGTGGCAGCTTCGCCGATTCCGATAATCCCGTCATTGGTTTGCAGACGGAAACCGTAAGTCGCATCTTTTTTCAGTTCAATAGGGTCGAGTTCAAAACGAATCCAATGGGTATCATCGTTTTGGTCCACCTGGCGAATACTATTGCCGATGGCATTACCCCAGCTGCGGGAACTGCTGTCAAACTCATGCAGGGTCAGCGCTACTTCACCGGGTTGGGTGACGGCAGAGGCAAATACCTGAATATTATTGACTAATCCCTCAGAAGGGCATATAAATGTCTGTCCGGCCAGATGGTCGTGGGTATGCGGCCTGAGATGACCGATCCAGAGAGTAGTGTTGTTCTGTGCCTGGCTGATAACCGGGCGGGAGTGGCTGCTGTGTTGTTTAGTTTCCATAATAGTTGTGATTTTAAGTGAAAGGATTTGGGGGTACGGTTGCAGCGGTATATGGTATATATAAAGAGCTTCCGGATATCTAACTCAGGTATTGTCTCCAATATTGTGTACCTGATCAGAATCAGTACAAAATTAACAATCAGTTCTACTTAGATGGTAAGTGATTTTACCAGATATTTTACGTAAATTGTTAGGCTCCGGGTGGGTAAAATGTGAATGTGGATAACCCCCAAAACCGGGTGAAAAACTGGTGCACAAAGAAAAATTTTGCTCAAAAGGGAATAGGGGTTTATTTCGCCATACTGACTGACGGTACATTCCCCTTTACTACGAGAACAATATTTCTTAAATCAGGATTGGAGCCTGCCCGAGGTCGCCGGCCAGCTTCGCTAATTGGCGGACTGACAGGTTGAATTAAACTGACCGTTAACGCTTTAGCACTTTAACGCAAAATGGAACTGACGAATATCAACAAAGACCGTAAGAATAAACGGAAGTCAACCCTCGACCTCGGTACCATGGTATATGGAAAAGTACCCCCACAGGCAAAAGACCTGGAGGAAGCGGTACTTGGCGCCATTATGCTCGAGAAAGGAGCCTTTGATACTATTGTGGAAATCCTGAAACCGGAGTGTTTTTATGTAGATGCACACCAGCGTATTTTCAGTTCCATGCAGGGACTGGCCAATAAAAGCCAGCCGATCGATATCCTGACCGTAGCGGAGGAATTGCGGTTCCGGGAAGAACTGGAAATGGTGGGCGGCGCCTACTATGTAACCAAGCTAACCAATGCGGTGGTGTCTGCCGCAAATATTGAAGCGCACTCAAGGATTATCCTGCAAAAATTTATCCAGCGCGAACTGATCCGTATCAGCGGGGAGATAATCGGGGATGCTTACGAGGATTCCACCGATGTGTTTGACCTGCTGGATGTGGCCGAAAGCAAATTATTTGAGATCACCAATAATAACCTGCGCAAGAACTTTGAGTCGATTGACTCCATATTGGTAAATACCATCAAACGGATTGAAGATCTTCGTCATAAGAATGAAGATGTAACAGGCGTACCCAGTGGTTTTCCTTCGTTGGATCGGGTAACCTATGGCTGGCAGGCGACCGACCTGATCATCCTCGCTGCCCGACCTGCCGTGGGTAAAACCGCTTTCGCATTGAACCTGGCCCGCAATGCCGTCATGCATGCGAGCAAACAAACCGGGGTGGCCCTGTTCTCCCTTGAGATGAGTGCCGGTCAGCTGGTACAAAGGATTCTTTCTGCCGAAAGTGAGATCTGGCTCGAAAAGATCAGCCGGGGTAAAATGGAAGAGCACGAAATGAAACAGCTCTACGCAAAAGGGGTACAACGACTGGCACAGGCTCCTTTATTTATTGATGATACCCCCGCGTTGAACATTTTTGAACTGAGGGCCAAGTGTCGCCGTTTGAAAAATAAACACAATATCGGACTGATCATCATCGACTACCTGCAGCTGATGAGTGGTACCGGTGATGGTCGCAATACTAACCGTGAACAGGAGATCAGCAATATCTCCCGTAACCTGAAAGCCCTGGCCAAGGAATTAAGTGTGCCGATCATTGCCCTGTCGCAGTTAAGCCGGGCAGTGGAAACCAGGGGAGCCGGTAAAGACGGAAATAAAATGCCGCAGCTGAGTGACCTCCGTGAATCCGGTGCGATCGAGCAGGATGCGGATATGGTCATGTTCCTGTATCGTCCCGAGTATTATGATATCACCACCAATGAACTGGGAGAGAATAACCGTGGTGAGACCCACGTACGGATCGCTAAACACCGGAATGGTTCGCTCGAAACGATCAAGCTGAGAGCCCTGCTCCATATCCAGAAATTTACCGAAGATGACAATGGCGGATTTGGCGGTCAAGGCCTTACTGGTAACTGGAAACCGGTCAGCGATATCGACAGTGATGGTGGCGCCAAGGTATTTGTGCAGACCGGCAGTAAGATGAATGATCTGCCGGATGATGATGATACGCCGTTCTGAGTCTTGTTGGTCTTATGACCAACAAGATCACCGTTGGTCTTATGACCAACAAGATCACCGTTGGTCATAAGACCAACAGCACTCACCACTAATATGAATCTCCCCTTCTTCTATATCAACACCTACACCGACGGGCAGCAGACGATCACACTCGACGAGGATACCAGCCGTCATGTCGTACAGGTGCTTAGGATGAAGCAGGGAGAACAACTGCACCTTACTGATGGCCTTGGACATTTACTCCTCGCTGATATCGCCGATGATCATAAGAAGCATTGTACCGTGGCTGTCCGTGAAGTAACTTTTACTCCCGCTGCTGAACGAAAAGTCACCATTGCCATTTCCAATATTAAAAATGCGAGTCGCTTTGAATGGTTTTTAGAGAAAGCCAGTGAAGTGGGAATTGCTGAAATTATTCCCCTTGTCTGTGATCGTACTGAAAAAGAACGTTTCCGTTACGACCGGATGAATGCAATTTGTATCAGTGCCATGCTGCAGAGCCAGCAGGTCTGGTTGCCACAGTTAAAAGAACCGCAACTATTCAAAGTGGTACTGGAACAAAGTACGGCCATGGCAAAATATATTGCACATTGTGAAGACGGGCCAAAGAATCCGCTGGCCAAACAAACACATCAACCAACATCCATTATCCTGATTGGTCCGGAAGGGGACTTTACCCCGGATGAAATTGAACGGGCCTTCCAACAGGGTTTTGTACCGGTTAGCCTGGGAGAAACGAGACTGCGGACGGAAACCGCAGGAGTGGTGGCGGCGGTATTGCTGCAATTTCCGTCATCCGGATCTTTATAGCAATCCTTTTTCCCTTGCAATTTTAAGCAACTGCTGGGTACTGGTTACATTTAATTTCTGCATCAGGTTCTTGCGGTGTGTTTCTACCGTATATGGACTCAGGAATAATTTTTCCGCCATTTGTGGTCCATTGAATCCTTCATTAAGCAACAGCAGTATTTCCTTTTCCCTGCGGGTCAATGCCGGGAAATCTTTTAAAGCAGTATTGAGGGAAGAAAATTGCTCCAGCACTTTTTCATTGGCGGATTTACTGAGGTAAATTTTTCCATTCATTACCCGGTCGATGGCTTCCAGCAGTTCATCCCGCTCCATGTTTTTTAACAGGTAACCATTCGCACCCCGGTGAAGCATCTGGGTAATAATGGAGGCATCATTGGCCGAAGTCAGGCCGATGATTTTACTATGTTTATTATTGCTGCGTATTTGCTCACAGAGGGCTAACCCATCGGTATCCGGCAGACTGATATCCAGCAGGATCACATCCGGTTCATTTTTTTCAAGAAAACCGAGCGCTTCTTTCCCGTCTTTGGCAGTGCCGGCGATATGGATATAGCTGATGTCCTTCAGCATCATCATAATGCCGCCAGCCACCAGGGGGTGATCATCGATGATAAAGAGGGTTAACATGAGAGTAAATTATCACAATTCTTCGTTTATTAAAAATTCCATGACCACTGTTGTGCCGATTTCTTTTTGTGAATCAATGGTGATATTTCCGTTCAGGTAATCGACCCGGCTCTTGATCGTGTCCAGTCCGGCATGTTTATGGTTATCATTTTCCATCAGGCTGAAACCACGGCCATTGTCCTCTACGGTTACCACCATCCGGTTACCGGTACGATTAAACTGTACAATCGCTTCTGTTGCCTGGGCGTGTTTCATAATATTGTTCAGCAATTCCTGGATAATCCGGTACAGCATGATTTCCGTGGAAGCATTCATCCGTTTTTCCATGCCATAGGATTGCAGCTGCACCTGAAGCAGTTTGCCGGCACTGATATTGCCGCACATATCCTGAACGGCATGCACAAGTCCCAGCTTCATAAGCACTTCCGGCATCATATTATGAGCAATCCGCCTGATTTCTTCTGCCGCATTATCAATCAGCTCCACACTTTTGGTAAATGTATAATGCTGTTTCAGTTCCTCCTTTTCATGTTGCAAAGTGCTGAAATACATTTTTACGGTACTGAACATGCCGCTTAGCCCGTCGTGCAGGTCTTTGGCGATGCGGGTTCGTTCCGTTTCCTGGCCATTCACCATGGATTGCAGAGATACCACTTGTTGCTGACGCTCCAGGAACCGGATCTGGTCCTGTTTGAGTTTCTGATCTTTTTCAGCAATCAGTCTTTTCTGGCGGTTGGTCCTGAATAATAATCCGAGTACAAGCAGTAAGGCGGAAGCGGAAATACCACCAATGAGGATCAGCCTGTTTCGTTTGGTCACAGCCAGTTCTTTTTCAGTATTCGACAAACGAAGCGAGGTGATTTCTTTTTCCTTTTTTTCTGACTGGTACCTTGCTTCGAGGAAATTCAGTTCCCGGGTTTTGTCTTCATCATATATTTCAAGTTGCAGTTCCAGCGCTTTTTTCAGAAATATGTTGGCTTTAGCCGGCTGACTGGTTAAAGAATAGGCCTCGGCAAGACTTCCGGCAATTTTAAAGGCCAGGTTTTTCAGGTTTTGGCCCGACGAAGAATCATACGCTACCTGCATAAAACGGATGGCTTCCCCGAAATTCTTTTTTTGGAGGAAAGCAAGGCCGATATTATAGCGGCTTTCATTCATTTCCTGGTCGTTTTCGAGCTGGCGGGCATAGTCAAGTGACCGTGTATACTGTTTCATGGCTTCCTCCGGATTTTTCAGGGTCAGGAGCGCATAATTCCCTCTTAGTTTTGCCAGCATTAACGCGTAGTCAGATTGCTGGAAATCACTCAGGTCAAATTGGGTGAGACCCTGTTGAATGCTATCCAGCATAGTGACAGCCCGCAGGGTGCTGTCGGAGGAAATATTATTCTGATAGTACTCGAAATAGAATTCCATCTTGAGACGGTCATTCAGCTTTTGGAATATACCGGCTGTTTTATTCAGGTATTCAATTCCCTTGGAAGGAATTTTCAACTGCCGGTAGTCACTGGCAATATTCAGGTAAATGATCGCCCGGTTATTATAATTTTCAGGCATCAGTTTTTCCACTATCTCCATGGACTTCAGCCGGTATGAAAGTGATTGCTGAAAATCCCCATTGAAATTATAGATACCACCCAGGTTATTATAGGCCATCATTTTAGACCGTTCCCGCAGACTGTCATCCTTCACCGATTCACAGAAGACGAGAATCTGGTTATAAGTCTCCATGCTGCTGCCCCATTTATTTTTGCTCCGGTAATAATTGCCCGTGGTCAGCAGGCATTGCAGTATGCCCTGCTGGTAATTTATCTTTTCAGCCAGTTCCCTGGCTTCCTCCAGTATTTTCAGTCCGGCACTATCCTCTCGTTTATGTTTGATCAGGTAATTGGATAAGGCCTGCAGCGCATCCACCTTTACGGTATCATAGGAGGTCTTCTTTATGACTTCCCGCAGGCTGTCTTCATTCATTTTTTGACCAAACAAAAAAGGAGCGAACATTATCAATAGAACAAATATCATTGCCTTTTTTGCCCGGGGAGGTAAAGCCGTAAACATGGTATCGTTGCGTTTTACCGAAAATAGTACTTCATTTCCATTGCCGTCTACCTGAATTCAGGTAGTTCTGATACCCGGAATCCACGGGATGCAGGTATTGATAACCGGGTGTGTTTTTTCCACTTTTGGTCTAAATAAATGCGATGTCTCTAAAGTATTTTTTAGCACCTGCTTTTTTCCTTTGCACAACCGGTCTCTCCGCCCAGGATGCCACGGCCGATGCCAAGACAGGACGGCTTTCCCCCCAGGAGTTTTCTATTCCGGTTTCCCCTGTATTTGACCTGATGGGCGTAACGCCCTCCCAGATCAACCGGACCTCTGATATTAAGAATTTCAAAGTGGACTGGTCTTTTAAATCATGGCGGCTGAATCCAAACCTGGCCATTCAATCTCAGCCATTCTGGGAATTGTTTTATAACCGGAAGGATCTGTCAAAGTACCAGGCGGCCAATGGTTTTATGCGCAAGCTCGCCTCCCTGGATATTTCCATGGGGACCGTCCAGAATGAGGAAACTGACCGGCGGATCGGAATGGCCGCTAAACTGAATTTGTTTAAGAAAAAAGATCCGCTCATGGTAAAATCCATGTACGAGGATATAGGGATACGCTTTACTGAAGAGAAACAAACACTGGAAACCAAACTGAAGGAACTGCAGTTTAAGCTGGATACCGTTCAGAATATTATGGATAAACCGGGTATCAGGTCCGAAATCAAAAGTACGGAGGAGCAGTTATTCAGCCTGAACAGCCGGCGTAACACGGAAATCAATGACCGTGCAAAAATATTCATTGCGGAGAACTGGAATGCGGCTTCCCTTGATATTGCGATTGGCCGCGTGTACACGTATCAGAGTGATAGTGCCGGTTCTTTAAAAAAATTGCGACTGAATCGAAACACCGGCTGGGGCATCTGGCTCAATGGCGCATTGCCCCTGGGTAAACGATGGATGTTTTCCGGGCTGGTGCGTACCACCTGGTATGAGGAGGAATTGGATTTTCTGCTCCGCAATACAAGCACACTGGAAGAGCGGACTGCACAGGCAGTGGCTGAAAATAAAATATACAGTGCCGGTCTTAATCTCCGTTATGGCGGCCCGCTCTATAGTTTTTTTGTTGAATTCCTCTACGAGAAGAAGGCCCTCAAAACACCGGTCGAAGCACTGCGTGATGTCTTTACCGAACCAGCTAATACGGTGGTCGTTTCTAATTCAGTAAAATGGACAGTGGTGCATCCCAACTCACTCAGTATCGGCGGCGACTGGCGGATCAGCCAGAACGTGATCATCAATTATGGCATGCGCTGGATACTGGATGTCAATGGAAAATCACAAGCCTTTATCCCGGTGGCGGGGATATCCTGTATGATGAGATAATAAATCAATTAACAAACCATAAAACAAACACCGATGAAAAAAGTTTTAATTATCTGTTTAGTATTCCTGGCTTCAGGAATCCTGCAGGCGCAGCCTGGAAAAAACACCGTATTGATTGTATTGCAGGAAAATACAGGCAAGCTTAGTTTTGCTCAAAGTATACCTGAACCATTCCGCAGCACGCTTAATAATGTAGTGGACGGATTGGCAGAGAATTTTGAGAACTTTAAAGCAAAGCTGCAATTGAGTGATCGCTATGAAAAGGTCATCCTCCTGACGAATACAGCCTGCACCAGGGCCAACCTGTTAACGAATCTGATCAATCAGACTAAGTTGGGCAAAACGGTAGACCTGCTGGTGCTTGGACATGGCGGAAATACACAGAGCGGGAACACTTTTTTTCTTGTGCTGAATAATGATGAACGACTTCCGGAAGATGATGTAACGCTTACAATTGGGAAAGTGAACAAATCATTTAAAGGAATCAGGAGCCTGATAACAGATGCAAGAGCCACACAAGGCAGCGGGTTCAATTTTAATCTGCGTCTGGTTTATATGTGCAATTGCAAAGGTGGAAATACCAACGATGCCTGGCTGAGTATCGGGGCGAAAACGGCCGTGGGTACAGTAAACAATAATTATATGCCCGAACCCCAGATCACTTACTTTTTTAATGACTTTGTGATTAATGGGAAAACGGCTCAGCAGGCTGCTAATGATTCCTGGGCTGCTTCCCGTCCGTTTTATTCACTGATTCCGCAAATGCAGAATAGGGAAAACAACCTGACCCTGATTGATTGTTCCAAAATGAAAGTGGATGGAAATGCCAGCTTGCGTTTTGCCGCCAGCAAATTAGGGGTGAATGAGTCAAAATCTTTTGTTATAAAAGCGGGTGAATCTTTTAACCATACCACCCTTTTTATGAGTGCCGGAGAACAGTATCAGTTCACCGTTGGAGGAACCGATAAATGGAAAAATGGGGGTACAGAAACTACCGCCAATGGTTATCAACCCGGTATCCTCGACGCCGCCCGTCGTCAGGGCAGTTATAATATGATGACCCTGGTGGGGGAGATTTTCAGGGATCTCAATAATACTTCTTACACAGGAACCCATTTTAAAATTGGCACTTCCCGGACTTATACGGCAGCCATTTCAGGTTACCTGATGTGTCATGCTAATGATGTGCTGATTGGTTATGGGGATAATACAGGACTGGTGACCATGACGGTTAAACGACTGAAGTAAAAAATCGTTCTATAAGTATCTGATAATTTAAAAGGCGCTTCTGCAGAAGCGCCTTTTAAATTATTTTGCCTGGTCGTTGTAATCCTCTTTTTTCTCCTCCAGCACCGGTTCATTCAGCTCCACCACATGTACTTTTCGTTTTTTCGCCCGGCCCATCATGGTCATATTCAGCATTTCCACCACAAAGGAGAAGGCCATTCCGAAGTAGATATAATTTTTCAGATGTAGCTGATGTGCCGCTTCACTGTCCCAGCCTTCAATGATCAGGCTTAAGCCAATCATTACCAGGAAGGAGAGGGCCAGCATTTTCAGCGTGGGGTGCTTATGGATAAAGCCCGCAATGGCGGGACTGAATAAAAACATAATCGTCATGGCAATCACTACTGCTGCGATCATGATCTCTACGTGCTTGGCCGTACCACCGGCCGTAATGATACTGTCAAAAGAGAACACTGCATCGATGAGTACAATCTGACCGATGGCCTGGCCAAAACCAAGTGGTTTCTGATTGCGTAAGGATTCATTCGGATCTTCCCCCTCCAGTTTATGATGTATTTCCATCACTGATTTGTAGATCAGGAAGAGTCCGCCGGCAAGCATCACTATACTCGCGAGATCAAATCCTTTGTCGCCAAGGGTAAAAACAGCTTTTCCTTTTTGCGAAAGCAACCATCCCAATCCCATCAGTAATATACTCCGCATCAGGATGCCGGTGACCATCCAGGCACGACGGGCTCTTCGCTGTGCTTTATCGCCTTTCAGGCGGTTCAGGATGATACTGACGAATATTACATTATCGATGCCCAGCACCACTTCAAGGATGACGAGGACAAAGAAGCTGATGATACTTTCACTGGTAAACAGGTATTCCATAATGCTTAAGAAAGTGCAAAATTAATGAATTGCAGGGGAATAGGGGATTGAGTACTTATTCAGGAAATCAGGAACCGGGTAATATTTTTTACAATGGCCGGTCCTTCATAGATGAATCCGGTCCATACCTGTACCAGCGGAGCACCGCAATCCAGTTTTTCTTTGGCATCCGCCCCGGTAAAAATACCACCGGAAGCAACTACAGGAATCTTGCCTTCCATCCGGCTGATCAGGTATTGCAATACTTCCGTACTTCTTTGCTGTAATGGTTTCCCGCTTAAACCTCCTGTTTGCTGACTGGTGACTGCCGACTGTGGACTGAGACCTTCCCTGCTGATCGTGGTATTCGTAGCTACCAAACCATCCAGTTTTATCTCCAGTGCCAGTGCTGCCACATCATCAAGTTGCTCATTAGTCAGATCCGGTGCAATTTTTAAAAGAATGGGTCGCTGCACTGCTTTACCTGCATTAAGTTCCTGCAGGTGTACCAGGATCTTCCGCAGGGATTCTTTCTCCTGAAGTTCCCGCAAACCCGGTGTATTGGGCGAACTCACATTCACCACAAAATAATCCACGTAGTCATGCAGGGCATTGAAACAAATTTCATAATCCTTCCAGGCCTCCTCATTCGGCGTCACCTTATTCTTCCCGATATTCCCACCGATTATCATGCGATAAGAAGATCCGGCTGTTGCCTGCTGTTTGCTTACTGCCGTCTGCCGACTGTTTTTCCACTTCCTCAACCTCCCTGCCACTACCTCCACCCCCTCATTATTAAAGCCCATCCGGTTGATCAGTGCTTTATCGGCCGGTAACCGGAAAACACGAGGTTTATCATTGCCGGGTTGCGCTTTTGGGGTCACGGTACCTGTTTCCACAAAACCAAAACCCAGGCACTCCAGTTCCCGCAGGTATTCGGCGTTTTTATCAAATCCTGCAGCCAACCCAACCGGGTTGCGGAAGGGTAGTCCGAGGAAAAGGGTGTGGAGCTTCGGATTTTTATAAGTAAATAAAGAAGTCAGTATTTTTTTCCCCAGCCAGGTACTGCAGATGATTTTCAACGACTTCATGGAAAAATGATGTACCGCCTCTGGGGAAAAGTTAAAAAGGATCGTGCGGAGCAGGGTATACATGTTTTCAAAGAAACTCCATCCGGACTACCCCGCAAAAACTTTTTTTCATCAATTTAATAACCATTATTTTTGGTATAGAAAGTTGCATAAACAACTAAAAGTGGTAAGTAATAAGTTATAGGTTGTAAGTCAGATACGCCGGAGTGAATGCTAAACATTCAACTGTCCGGCTTCTAACGAAACCCGCTTAGTACTTACTTATAACTTATAACTTACAACTTATACCATGGAAGCATACATCGTAGCCGGTTATCGCAGTGCTGTAGGAAAAGCCAAAAGAGGCGGATTTCGTTTTACCCGTCCTGATGATTTGGCCGTTACCGTGATCAAAGGATTACTGGCTTCAGTACCCAATCTGGATCCTAAGCGCGTGGATGATGTGATTGTCGGTAATGCCGTACCAGAAGCTGAACAGGGGCTGCAGGTAGGACGAATTATTGCTGCCCGAGCACTGGGGTATGAAGTCCCGGGTCTGACCATTAACCGCTACTGTGCCTCCGGACTGGAAAGTATTGCCATGGCGACTGCCAAGATACGCATGGGTATGGCGGAGTGCATTGTGGCGGGCGGTACGGAAAGCATGAGCCTCGTTCCTACCGCTGGTTGGAAAACCGTTCCTGCTTATTCTATTGCTAAAGAAGAACCGGACTATTATCTCAGTATGGGACTTACCGCGGAAGCCGTGGCAAAGGACTATTCTGTAAGTCGTGAAGCGCAGGATGAATTCTCCTATCATTCCCACCAGAAAGCAATCGCCGCCATTCAGGCCGGACATTTTAAATCCGGTATTCTGCCGGTAACCGTGGATGAAATTTACCTGGATGCGAAAGGAAAAAAACAAAAAAGAAATTATATCGTGGATACGGATGAAGGTCCGCGTGCGGATACATCAGTGGAAGCACTAGCAAAATTAAAGCCTGCCTTTGCAGCCGGCGGTTGTGTAACGGCAGGTAACTCCTCCCAGACATCAGACGGGGCTGCTTTTGTGATTGTGATGAGTGAACGGATGATCAATGAACTCGGACTAAAACCCATTGCCCGGCTGGTAAGTTCCGCTGTAGCAGGGGTACATCCGCGTATTATGGGTATCGGTCCCGTGGCCGCCATTCCGAAAGCGCTGAAACAAGCCGGACTTAACCTGGCCGATATCGATCTCATTGAACTGAATGAAGCTTTTGCTTCCCAGTCCATCGCCGTA
>Ga0116157_10002875_pt1 | contig 16667 bp, 13 predicted proteins | sample AD_UKC048_MetaG_FD_89882 | JGI IMG/M metagenome (GOLD analysis project Ga0116157, IMG submission 89882) | Active sludge microbial communities of municipal wastewater-treating anaerobic digesters from USA - AD_UKC048_MetaG | ecosystem: Engineered > Bioreactor > Anaerobic > Digestate | place: USA...
CGAAGGCGCACAAAGGTTATATTATGAAAATCAGATGTTTTGCGCTCCTTTGTGATGTACTTTGTGCGCCTTTGTAGTTAACCATAAGATTTATGAGACAGCCCCTTTGAAAGATTAGCGAGAGAGGGACTAGAAAACCACATTTTAGACTTTTTAAATTATTGATTGTCAAGTCTTAATATAATCACTTACTCTGTATATGAAGTGTGTTTTGGCGCAGAATTGGCGCAATTTTGGCGCAGTTAATTTTTACGTTATAACTTTTTTAAATTGTTCATTATGAATTATATAAGTGCCTAATTAGTAGACTTGATTCATACTCGCTACAGATTATCAGTCTTTGTTTTATCATTTATATTAACCCCCATTCCACGCAATAAAGTCATTGATGTGTGAAGCAGACTGTCTTTTTGTTCCAGTTGGTTCATCAAATATTCAATCTGCCGGTCTTTAACCTCAAGCTGCTTACGATAATGGGAGATCTCTTCTTCGAAATGTTTTCTTTCCCCTTCTACGATCTGATCGATACTTTTCATATTTGGTTTCCCCTCTGGCTCCACCTTGTTGCTGCTTAATGCCTCGATAATCTTTAGACTTCTTTCGTCTTTTATATAGCTCTCCGGAGGGATCTGTAAAACCTCTCCGAGTTTTTGCAAGGCATCTATTTTAAAGTAATTGTTTGAGCATGCTCTGTAAAAACCGGGTACAGAATATCCGATTCTTTCAGCTAATTCACGTAAAGTGATTCTTTTTGCTTTTGCCGCATTTTTAATAAACTCTATATCGACCATTTCAAAGTTTTAGACAATTTGAAAATATTTATACTTGTTACTATATTAGAATATAGTATTTTACTTGAGAATTGTGCCAAATTTGTCACTCAAAAATGTGTGTCAAAAATGAGAATTAAAAAATTCTGTATCAATCATTTAAAAGTTTTTAACAATTAAAAAAAGGGAATACTTATTACTATATTTGCCTACAGATTTGAACATAATAATAGTCTCATATATGAGACTCAAAAATAAGAATTATTTTGATTCAGCAAATAATAATATTAAATAAATCTGATTTTCACCTTATTAATAAGATCACTGAATGTTTAATTAATTACCAATTTCTATCGCCATGTTAAAAAAGCAATATTTAATCAAGATCAGAAAAAATAAGCTTCTCATGTTTGCTCTCATGAACCATTTTGACATCTCCATTTCAAGCCTCTATCGTTGGCTGGATGAAAATGATCGGGCTTTTACCCAATACAGTTGCCTGCATTTAATTGCTTCCTTCTTGAATGTGGAAAATATCAATGAAATGATGGAATCCGATAAAGATGCTACCCATAAGTTTGTCTATCCAGCAATCACATATAAACACAAGTGAAATGCTAAAAAGTAATGATATTCCCCTTAAATCTTAGAATTTCCCAATTAGATCAAATCAATAATGTCCATAAAATCTTCATATAGTCTACCTGTCTTATGATTCCTAATTCGATTATAGAAGCAGTGCTTGGCCGGGTTGACATCGTCGATGTCATTGGCGAATTTGTTCCGCTCAAGAAAACGGGCATTAATTATTCAGGTTTATCCCCATTTACAAATGAAAAGAAGCCATCTTTTGTCGTTTCCCCGACAAAGAGAATCTTTTCCTGCTTTTCATCCGGTAATTCCGGCGGGGTAGTTAAATTCCTGAAAATTCATAAGGGTATGTCATTCCCCGAGACAATTAAGTACCTGGCAAAGAAATATGATATCGAGGTTTCCGAACAAGATTCTTTTAATAAGGTAGAACAAGACAAGTACAGGATAAAAGAAGAGTTGTTTAACCTTAATGAATTCGCAGCTTCCTTCTTTCATTCGGCTTTGCCTTCTTCTCAAGTCGCTACTGATTACGCCAATCAAAGGATCTCAGTCGATAATCAGACGGAATTCAATATTGGTTTTGCCCCAACTGAATGGCACAAATTTAAGCAAACGGCTATTAAAGCCGGTTATCCTGAAAGTTTACTACTCACGTCCGGACTGGTCACGCAGAATGATTCAGGCCATATCAATGACTTTTTCCATAACCGGGTCATTTTTCCGATAACTAATCATCTTGGAAGAATTTCTGCCTTTGCCGGGCGAAGCCTGGATGACACTCAGCCCAAATATCTGAATATCACCAACACCCCGGTATTCACTAAGTCATCAACACTTTTTGGTCTTTTCTCTGCCCAGGGTTCCATTCGTAAGCTTGATTGCTCGATCCTGGTTGAAGGATATACTGATGTCATTTCCCTTCATGGCGCCGGCGTTCTTAATGCTGTTGCCCCTTGCGGCACCGCATTGACCAGGGAACAATGTTCCCATTTGGCCAGGCTCAGCAAAAACACTGTCCTGATGTATGACGGGGACGATCCCGGCCAGAAGGCTGCTATTAAAAATGCCCGGATTGCTTTGGAAAGTGGGCTTCTTCCTTTTATCGTTGAACTACCAAAGGAAGAAGATCCGGATTCATTTGTCCGGAAAAACCCGGATTTAAACATACCTGATTTCATTACAGTTCAAAAGACAGCGTTTCCTCTTTGGTATGCTGATAAATTATTTACTCATACAATCGATGATCCTGTGCTTCGCAATGAAGCCTTAAAACAAATTTGTTCCGTATTGTCGCTTTATTCTGAAGATTCACTGGTTACTTTTTTCGTTGATGCGATCTCTAAGAAATTCAAAATCGTTCGTTCGATCTTCTTTGACAGGCTTAAGGAAGCCGCTCTCTCATCCGCTGCCCCTGTATCAAATACAGATGTCAAACTTCCTCCTCATGTTGATCCGAAAGAATTCCACACATGGGGTTTTTATGAGGATCATAATCAATATTACTTTGATACAAAAGATGGAATCAAACGGTTTTCCAATTTTGTAATGAAACCCCTATTCCACGTTGAGAGTGCAGTTGATACCAAGAGAATTTTCGAATTGACAAACTTCGCCGGCCGTAAGGTAACCATCGATTTCGATATGACGGAGATGACCTCGATTGCCAACTTTCGTAGAAGTATAGAAGGTAAAGGAAACTTTCTTTTTTGGGGTTTGGATTACCATCTTACAAGACTTAAAATGCGCTGGTATGAAGAGACCAGGACATGTACAGAAATCCGGAATCTTGGCTGGCAAAAAGAAGGCTTCTGGGCGTGGGCAAATGGAATATCAACCGAATCCGGCTTTCAGGAGACTGACCAAACAGGACTTGTAGTTCATAACGAGTGTCATTATTTCATTCCGGCCTTCTCCAATATTAGCATAAATGACAAATCCATCTTTTTAGATGAACGCAAGTTTATCTATATAAAGAAAGATATTACCCTTCAAGAATGGTCAGATTTATTTATCAATGTATTTGGCGTGAATGCCAAATTTGGTATCGCATTTTTCATCTCTACTCTTTTCAGGGATCACATCCTGCACGTTTTTAACAATTTCCCTATGTTAAACCTCTTTGGCCCTAAGGGGACCGGTAAATCCCAAATGGCCATGTCTTTATCTTGTCTTTTTGGAAAGCAGCAGACTCCTTATAATATACATAATGGCACTAAAGCCGGTCTTGCCGAACATATACAGCAATTCATAAATGGATTTGCCTGGATAGATGAGTATAAAAATAACATCGAGTATGATAAGATTGAGACCCTCAAATCCATTTATGATGCGATCGGCCGGAACCGCTTGAACTATGATAAGGGTAAGAAAAAAGAAACAACACTGGTCAATTCCGCTGTCATCCTTTCCGGCCAGGAAATGCCCACAGCGGATGTGGCTCTATTTTCCAGAGTCATTTTCCTTCAATTCCATAAGACTGAATATTCAGCTGAGGAGAAAAAAAATTACGACATGTTAAAAGGAACTGAAAAGCAAGGTCTTTCCTGTATAACAGCTGAAATTCTTAAATACAGATCTTACTTTATCGAAAACTATTTTAACAACTATGAAATAGTTTTAAAAGATCTATTTTCTGAATTGAATGAAACGGTCGTTGAAGACAGGATTTTGCGCAGCTGGTGCGCAATCCTGGCCAGTATCCGTGTTCTATCCAATAAACTTGAACTGCCCTTCACTTATGAGAGCCTTAAATCGGATGCCCTCCAACTAATAATCAATCAAAATAGCCAGATATCCAGCGCCGATGAAATTGCAACATTTTGGGACCTTTTCGAAGCCATGTTTGATAATAACATCCTGATTGATAAATGGCATTTTCTCATTACCCATACTTCATCTTTCGTCACACATACCAAACCTGTAGTTTTGGATAAACCCATGGATGTACTTAAGATAAAATTCAATTCAATCTATAAAATCTATTCTGAACATGCCAGACGAGATGGTATAAAAGCTTTGCCTTCCTCTACGCTGAAATATTATCTCGAGAAATCGAAACATTTCCTTGGCATCGAAAAATCCACAAAGTTTTACCGTAAAGACTATAGTGCTGCTGAAGGCCATGCAATCGACTCCAAACAGGTCACTACTTCATATTGCTTCGATTATGATTCGCTCAAAATAAATCTGATCCGGAGCCTTGAAACGGATAACTTTAATAGTATCTAAACCAGCTCCTCTTATGCAGAATTTTGAGCCTACCAAAGCCTACCAGCCTACCTCATATATTATTAGATTGATACTGAGTATATTACTATATTATATTCTTATTAAACACAGATTAATCGGGTAGGCCCAGGTAGGCTCTGGTAGGCTTTTATAATGCAGTTTGTTTCCATGTGTTATGTTAAAGCCTACCAGCCTACCAATACCTCCATCCTAAAGCGTTGTATTTGTGTATGGTAGGCTGGTAGGCTTTGGTAGTCTGTGGATCGGGCCCCTCATTTATAAAATATATTTCATGATCCTTTTAAACATAACCATTATCGTTGACAAACTAAATACATCCCATCCTTATGACTTATATCCACAAAGCGACTTCTTTCGATCAGATACGCGAATTTGTTATTGGCAGAAGCAATTCGCTGCCTCCTCATCTTGAAACATTAAGAAAACGTTGGACTGCTGCCTTTACTTTAATGCTTGATAGGGGGCTGAAATCTGAACGTCATATTTGTAAGCAGCTTATGACCATTTTTAATATATCAGAACCCAGTGCTTATAATGATATCGCTGCTTCAAAACGTCTTTTTGGTGATGCCGGGAGAGCTGCCAGAGATATTGAACGCTACCTTGCCAGTGAAAATGCAAAGGAACTTTATCAGAAAGCATGGACCATGTTTATGGCTACTAAAGAATATCACTGGTTTGTCGCTGCAACCATGCAGCAAAAGATTCATTATAAGGTGAATGGCCTGGATAAAGATGATCCCGATCTGCCTGATCCTGCAAAAATCAATCCTCCGGTTCAGGTCCTTCAAATCAATATTGATTTTATCAGAAGTCAGTTCGCCCAGTTCATTGATCCAAAGGCTAAAGAAAAGATCAATGCCCTGCTTGAACAGATCGATGATCTTGTCATTAATAGCCGAATCAGTGATTACCTCAATACTACTATTGAAATTCCTCGAATAAAAAACAAATAATCAATATTGTCCGTAAGCCATGCTGTCATACTCTATATGGAAGGGGAGCTTCGCCCCCTATCTTGTTAGGGGAGCAAATTGCTCATTTCATATATCGGTTAAATAAACAGACATGCAATTGCAAATCCCGACAGGGCGGAGCGCCCGGTCAACTCACACCGTTATAAAAAACAATGTTTTTTATAACGGTGATCTGTTGATTTATAGTTTTTTAACTAAAAAACATTTTTAATGTAGATATAATGCATATATCCGGCTTCTTTCTCTTTGATAAATTAGACTCAATTTTCAAAAACGAGTACCTTGAAAATTGTAGTCGAATTATCCCGTCTAGGTATAGCTTTCTGGCAACAAATAGAAAGAAGCAAAGAGAAATTGCAATGTTAAAATCCTTTCATCCCTCGATGTAAGATAAAGGTTATCAACAGCTTGTCGTCAGCTCTGAACCGAGTTCAGTTGACTCGACTATTGATAACCTTTCTGTTTGGCAATTGACAGTTGCTAGTAGGCAATTTATTCGGAAGGGGAGTAATTGCCACCACACCGGATGCCAGGGGAGCAACTCGTTTTGTTGTCATTCCATTTCATATATCGGCAATTTCTTACATGGGCAATTGCTAAAACCCGATAGGGTGGAACGCCGGCCAGACACTTACAAAGCTAAAAAACTTTGTTTTTTAGCTTTGTAAGGTCATGATTTATAGGTCTGTGACCTGAAAAACAAACTAAACAGGGCAATTTTGCTCTCAAATACTTCTTTCTCTTTGATTACCAGCGGCATAGATAAAGAAGCAAAGAGAAACCGCAATGGAAAACCTTTCATCCTTCGATGAAAAGCAATTAAGGCAAGAGTTGCCAACAACCTGTCACCACGAGAACCGGGTTCATTTGGATCGGTTTATTGATAACTCTTTTATTTATCGGTTGCATCATCCATATCCTGCCATTTAACCTTTTGGCTTTATCTGATTTCCTTGACACCTTTTTTCTGAAGAGCATTTAAAAGCGTCAGATCCTCCGGAACTGATCCATGACACTTATAAATCTGTTTTATAGTAACCAACCAGAGGTTCATAGAACTGATTATGGATAAACGGTATGGCAATTCAGCAGTCAGAAAGATCCTTTGCCCTCCGGGAAGAATAATACCTGTAAATAACAGCCTGACATCCATGCTATTGTCATCTCAGGTTTACTACTAATTCTTCGCGTTCATTGATCTTTCGTGCAAGACTTTGAATACTTTCTTCAATGGCCAGCTGGTTGAATGCATCCCTTATCGGAACGAATTTTTCATGAAATGGGCATGGGTTTTTGTCACTGCATAATGGTAATCCCAGTCCGCATCCTGAAAATAAGTGATTTCCCTCGATCATTCTAATAATCTCCTTCAACATCAGATCAGGTTTATCTGGCGCAAAATAAAACCCTCCTTTTTTACCTTTATTGGATTCGATAAGTCCCTGTCTTGCCAAGCGTTGCAGTATTTTGGCAACGTAATACGGAGGGGCATCAATTTCCCTTGCAATCTCTGAGAACCCGGGCTTTCTTTGTTTCAGATTCTGAAGATATACATAAACCAGGCTTCTTAGTGCGTATTCTGTCTCTTTATAGAACATTATGTTACTCTTTTTGGAGGATTCAAAAATAATATAAAAACTGCAAAATATTAAAAGACCTTATTGTCTTTTAATAAATATAAATATATTTGCTTTTATTATTTAGTGGAGTTGTTCGAAGATCAGAATCAAATTTGTACTTTTAAAGTCCCATAAAAAAAATTATTTAATTACGTGCACTTAATCTAAAAAATATAAATGGAAAAAACCTTTAATAATGATGTTACAGTCGGTCAGATAGTTACTCGTGATTTCAGAGCTGCCGAAATTTTCAAAAATGCCGGTATCGACTTTTGCTGTGGTGGAAACAAAAGCATTTCAGATGCTTGCCGGGAAAAAGGAATAGACCCATCGAAGATCGAACAGGAGTTGATAGACCTTGATAAATTGCCCGGTGACCAGTCAAAGAACTTTAACAGTTGGGACCTGGATTTTCTGTGTGATTATATCATAAATACGCATCATAAATATGTACTGAAGAGTTTGCCTGAACTAAGGTTTTATACCAGTAAGATTGCTTCGGTCCATGGAGATTCACACCCTGAACTAATCGAAGTATTGGAAATTTTTTCAAAGGTAAATGATGAATTGTTACAGCATTTAAAGAAAGAGGAGGAAGTTTTATTCCCGGCCATAAATAGACTTTTACAATCAGATGACATTGGAGATAAGAATCTTATCAAATCTGAAATTACGCGCATGTCTGGTGAGCATGAATTCGCCGGTGATGCCATGGACCGGATAAGAAAACTCACCCAAAATTACCTGGTGCCTGAAGATGCTTGTAACACCTATCGGATTAGCCTGAAACTTTTAGAGCAATTTGAAGATGATCTGCATGTGCATGTGCACATAGAAAACAACATTCTTTATCCAAAAGCCTTAATGCTAAACTATTAAATCTTCAACCTCATGAAAACAGCTACAGAAAACCTGGAAAATGATCATAATTATATTTTGCAATTGACTGAAACCATGGAGAAGATCGCGGAACTGGAGGAGCCCCATGTTGCCGATCTGGAAGAAGTTGTCGATCTGATCCGAAATTTTGCCGATGGCATGCATCATACCAAGGAAGAAAACTTTTTATTTCCGCTCCTGGGTGAAAAAGGATTTTCCAAAGAGCAGGGACCTGTGGCCGTCATGTTGAATGAACATACACAGGGAAGAAATTATGTAAAGGGGATGATCGAAAACATTTCCTTGCATAAAGAAGGTGATAAAACTGCTTTGGGCAAAGTATATGCCAACATGTCGGGTTATGCAGAACTTTTACGTAACCATATAACAAAGGAAAATAATATTCTTTTTCGTATGGCCGATAATGTGTTCTCTGAACAGGAGCAACAAGACCTGCTGACTGAATTTGTGAAGATTGAAAACGCCAATCTTCCTGCCGGGCGGCAAAGTTTCATTTCCAGAATTGAAAAACTAGCCGGTAATTATTTATAAATATTATTGCTATTATTCATGAAAGCACTTCCACTGAAGTTAATACTTACTTTCGCAGGGCTTTTATTCTATTCAACGGGTAAAGCAGCCGAAGGACAGGACCTTTTCAAGTCTGTTTGTGAATCATGCCACACCATTGGAGGAGGAAAACGGATTGGCCCCGATCTAAAAAATATTTTGGAAAAACGTTCAGCAGACTGGGCAATATCGTTTATCAGATCATCGCAAAAAATGATAAAAAGTGGTGATCCTGATGCGGTAGCCATCTTCCAGGAATACAATAAAATCCCGATGCCGGACCAGGCTCTTACAGACGGCCAGATCAAGGCTGTGTTGGATTATATCACACAAACAAGTAAGGAAATTTCATCAGGTCAGGGCGCGTCAAATATCGATATCGCGCTACCTGATATACTTAGCGGAACAACTCTTATAAATATCCGGGCTGGAGAATTGCTGTTTACCGGTAAGGTACCACTTGCCAATCAGGGTGCGTCATGCATTGCATGCCACAAAGTGAAAGATGACAGGGTTTTTACCAGTGGTACCCTGGCAAAGGATCTGACGGAAACTTTTAATATAATGGGAAGTGCAGGAATAGCTGCTTTTTTGGGAAATCCGCCTTTTCCTGTGATGAACGCTGCTTTTCAGAAACACCCCTTAACCCGGGAGGAAATAATCAATCTTACCGCATATCTCAAATCCGTCAGTGAAAACAGCATCTATCAGCATCCGAGAGATTATAGTTCAAGATTTGTTTATGCGGGGATCTTCTTTTTTCTAATGATCCTGACCAGCATTCAAATCCTTTATATTAAGAGGAAAAGATTGGCAGTCAATCATGAAATCTTTCGCAGGCAATCACAGACGATAAATTAAGGACGATATATTATGAGTTGGATCAAGGATTTAATTTCGCCGAAAACCAGGCAATGGGAAGAGTTCTACAGGAATCGCCACCAACACGATAAGGTAGTCAGAAGCACGCACGGGGTAAACTGTACCGGAGGCTGTAGTTGGAACATACACGTCAAAGATGGTATTGTCGTTTGGGAAACGCAGGCACTTGATTACCCTTTGCTCGAAAAATCCCTTCCACCATATGAACCCCGCGGTTGCCAACGAGGTATATCTTTTTCATGGTACCTGTACAGTCCCGTTAGGGTAAAATACCCCATGATCAGAGGTGCCCTACTTGATATTTACCGGGAAGAGAAAGAAAAAACAGGAGATCCTTTCAAAGCTTGGGACAACATACAAAACGATCCTGCCAAACGGAAACGTTATCAACAGACAAGGGGGAAGGGCGGTTTTAGAAGGGTTGCTTGGGAGGATGCGCTGGAAATGATCGCGGCAGCTAATATTTATACCGTAAAGAAATATGGGCCTGACCGCCTGATAGGCTTTTCTCCAATTCCGGCCATGTCAATGCTGAGTTATGCAGCAGGTGCTCGTTTCCTCCAGCTAATGGGAGGAGTGAATCTTAGTTTTTACGATTGGTATTGTGACCTGCCGAATTCCTTTCCTGAAATCTGGGGTGAACAGACAGATGTTGCCGAAAGCGCCGACTGGTACAATTCAAAGTTTGTGGCAGTGATGGGCGCCAACCTAGGAATGACAAGGACACCGGATGTTCATTTCTTTTCAGAGTCAAGACATAATGGGACTAAAACCGTGGTTTTTTCTCCCGATTTCAGCATGGTTGCCAAATATGCAGATAAATGGGTACCCGTTCATGCCGGACAAGATGGCGCTTTCTGGATGGCTGTGACTCATGTTATATTGAAGGAATATCACGTCGATAAACAAACCCCCTTTTTTATTGATTACGTGAAGCGATTCACTGATAGTCCGTTTCTGGTGCAAATCACAAAAGAAGGCGGAAAATATCAACCAGGACGATTGCTAAGATCCGGTATGATTAGCAAATATAGCGTTACGGAAAATAGTGAATGGAAGTTCCTGAACATCGACAGTGTTTCCGGTGAACTTTTCTGCCCCGGAGGTAGCATGGGGCACAGGTGGGATTCCAAAGAAGGCAACTGGAATTTAAAATATGAAGATCCCGAAACCGGGAAAAGTTATGATCCTGTATTAACCCTGGTACAGAACCATGATGAGATCCTTCAGGTTGATTTCTTGGAATACGGGAAGAATAACATAGCCAGCAGGGGTGTTCCAGTAAAATACTTAGAAACGCTGGAAGGCAGGGTTGCTGCAACTACCGTTTATGACCTGATCATGGCTCAATATGGAGTGGATCGCGGCCTTGGAGGTGGATACCCGAATTCTTATGAGGATTCCACGGCAGCCTATACGCCGGCATGGCAGGAGATATTTACCGGTGTCGGGCCAAAAACCGTTCTGCAGTTTGCACGAGAATGGGCAAGGACTGCTGAAGTTACACATGGCAAGTGCAGTATCATTATCGGGGCGGGCGTTAATCATTGGTATCATAGTAACCTGATCTATCGCGCCAGTACCATGGCATTGATGCTAACCGGCTGTATCGGGACAAACGGCGGAGGCATGAATCACTATGTGGGTCAGGAAAAATTGGCTCCGACTGATTCCTGGGCAACTATCATGACTGCTAAAGACTGGCAGGGAGTTGCCAGGTTGCAGCAAACACCAATCTGGCATTACATCAATTCTGATCAGTGGCGCTATGATGGTAATCAGGCAGATTACAACACCGTGCCAAAGAATGATCTATCTTCTATGCATTCGGCTGACCTGGTTGTGAAAGCCGTCAGGAACGGATGGATGCCCTTTTACCCTCAATACAACAAGAATAACTTTGAGATAGTTCGGGACGCTATCAAGGCTGGAGCCGAATCGGATGAGCAAATCAAAGATTACCTTGTGGATAAATTGAAGAAAAAGGAAATTCTGCATGCCGTCGTTGAACCCGATGAAGAGGTTAATTTCCCGAGAGTATGGTATATCTGGAGAGGTAATGCGTTGATGGCGAGTGCGAAAGGGCATGAATTTTTCCTGAACCATTACCTGGGGACACATCACAACAGTATTGCGGATGAAGTAGCGGATAAATTTGTGAAGGATATCAAGTGGAGAAGTGAGAGCCCAAAAGGAAAGATGGACCTCATAGTTAATCTGAATTTCAGAATGGATACCTCCGCCTTATATTCTGATATTGTCCTTCCTGCTGCTTCCTGGTATGAGAAGAACGATCTGAACAGCACAGATATGCATTCATTCATACATCCTTTATCTGCAGCTATTGCACCTGTTTGGGAATCAAGAAGTGACTGGGCAATCTTTCGGGATATTTCCAGGGCCACCAGTGAACTGGCAACAAAACACTTACCGGAGCCAATAAAGGATATTGTCAATATGCCTATTTCTCACGACTCGCCTGGTGAAATAACCCAACCACAAATTAAAGACTGGAGTAAAGGTGAGTGTGAACCGATCCCGGGGAAAACCATGCATAATATAATTATAGTGGAGCGTGATTACACCCGCATCTATGATAAGTTTATACGTCTTGGTCCCAATATCAGGCAAGGTCTTGGCGCTCATGGAAATAGTTACAATTGTGAAGATTTCTATGAAAAAATGCTGGATGATAAAAACCATATACTAAAGATGGATGGCGTTGATTACCCATCCTTATTTGAGGATGAGGAAGCGGCAAATGCAGTTTTAATCCTGTCCAGTGTGACGAATGGGGAGCTGGCCCACAGGGCATACAAGGTCGCTGAAAAGAAAACGGGTTTGATTCTCTGTGACCTGGCTGAAGGCAGCAAAGATATCAGGATGAACTATAAAGACCTTCAGTCAAGACCACTCAGATACCTTAATTCTCCAATCTGGTCGGGATTGATGACGGCCGGCCGCGCCTATTCAGCTTACACTTACAATATTGAACGCCTGGTACCATGGAGAACACTTACCGGACGGCAACATTTCTACCTTGATCATGAAGGATACATTAAATTTGGCGAGCACCTTCCTACCTATAAACCTTCTCCAAAACCAGAAGTCTATGGCGAATTGAGAACCTCCATAGCAACAGGCAAGGCAAAAATACTGAATGTGCTGACCCCGCATGGTAAATGGCATATTCACTCCACATATGGAGACACACTGCGGATGCTGACATTGTCGAGAGGTATGGAACCTTGCTGGCTGAGCGAGGAGGATGCTGCTGAGCTTGGAATTAAAGATAACGACTGGGTTGAAGTGTACAATGATAATGGCATTTACTGTACCCGCGCCTGTGTGAGTGTCAGGATTCCAAAAGGAATCTGTATCGTGTATCATTCCCCTGAAAGGACCTACTCTGTGCCTAAATCAGAGGTAAGGGGAGGAAGAAGGGCGGGGGGCCATAACAGCTTCACCCGGATTCACCTGAAGCCTAATCTTTTATTGGGAGGCTACGGACAGTTTACCTTCCATTTTAATTATTGGGGGCCGGTAGGAGTGAATCGTGATACGCATGTACTTGTTCAAAAAATGAATAGAGTTGAATTTTAATTGATTTAATCATGGATGTAAGATCGCAAATATCTATGGTATTTCACCTCGATAAATGCATCGGGTGCCATACCTGCTCCATTGCCTGTAAGAACATCTGGACCGACAGGAAAGGTGCTGAGTACATGTGGTGGAACAATGTGGAAACTAAACCCGGAACAGGATATCCGAGTAAATGGGAAGATCAGGAGATATATAAAGGAGGTTGGGTCAAAAATGGGAGAACGATCAGGTTGAGAGGAGCGGGTAAATTTAAAGGACTGAAGACCCTGTTCCATAACCCGAGCCTGCCGGTGATCGATGATTATTATGAACCATGGACTTACCAGTATGAACATTTGTTCAATGCCCCGGAAGGGGATGACCAACCCGTTGCAAGACCGGTTTCACTGATCACAGGCGAATATATAACTCCGAAAGCAGGACCAAACTGGGACGACGATCTTGGGGGTTCAAAAGAGTATGCCAGAAATGATGTAAACCTGCAAAACTTGTCGGCAGCAGAGCAGGAGGCCATGTTCCAGCTGGAAAGGATGGCTTTCCATTATTTACCCAGAATCTGCAACCATTGCCTGAATCCGGCATGTGTCGCTGCCTGCCCGTCAGGAGCCATTTATAAAAGAGGTGAGGATGGTATTGTACTAATCAATCAGAATAAATGCAGAGGATGGCGTATGTGCGTGACCGCTTGTCCTTATAAAAAAAGCTATTACAACTGGAATACAGGAAAATCGGAGAAGTGTATCCTTTGTTTTCCACGTTTGGAGACAGGCCAGATACCAGCCTGTATGCACTCCTGTGTCGGAAGGATCCGTTATCTTGGTGTGTTACTTTATGATGCAGATAAAATTCACAACGTGGCCTCATGTGATGAAAATGAACTGGTTCAAAGCCAAATAGACATTTACCTCGATCCCTGCGATCCGGAAGTGATCAAAGCGGCCCGTGCAAATGGTATCGCCGATTCAACCCTCGAAGCAGCAAGAAAATCACCTGTTTATAGGTTTGTCAAAGAATGGGAGCTTGCTTTACCGTTGCATCCTGAATACCGCACGTTGCCAAATCTTTTTTATGTTCCACCCCTCCTGCCTACTATGGCCTTTGTTGAAAATGGCACTTATGAAACAATAAGTGAAACATTCTGGGCAGCTATTGAGAAGTCGAGACTTCCTATGAAGTATCTGGCCAACTTATTCAGCGCAGGTAATGAATATGTTATCGAAAATGTGCTGAAGAAACTGATGGCCGTCCGCCTACACCGAAGAAATGTCACCGTTGGCGATCTGCCTGAAGAAGAGGTCTATGGCCCCATGAACGAGGTGATGATGGATAAAGATACGGCCGATGCTATTTTCAGGTTGACATCGCTGCCCTTATACGATGAGCGGTTCGTGATTCCACCGGCTCATCGCGAAGAAGCCATGGAAATGATCGAAAGTACAGCGGATGTGAAGGGAAACATTGGCTTCGGTTTTAAGATTCCACCGAAAAGAGGCTTGTAAAACCTATTTAGTATGTCTGACAAATTTAATCATAATCATTACAAAACACTTGCGGATTCTTTCAGGTATCCTGATCAAAAGTTGGATCAGCAAACTGAAACGTTGCTGAAACTAGTCATGAAGCATATGCCCGGCAAGACGGTAAAAGTCCAGGAAATCCTGGAAACCCAATATCTTATGACATTGGGTGAACAACAGGAATATTACCTGATGACATTTGACGTCCAGGCCGTTTGCTGCCCTGATCTCGGTTACCTGCTGTTCGGAGAGGACTATAAAAGGGCGCAACTGCTTGTCAATCTCAAAAAAGAACATTCACTTGCAGGAGTGGATTGTGGTAATGAACTTGGCGATTACCTGCCAAACATTCTAACCCTTCTGGAGAGAACAACCGACAGGAATTTCGCTGAAGAGCTTGGATTCATTATCACTATTCCTGCTGTACGATTTATGCTTGTTAAATTGAAAAATGTCACGAACTACTATAAAGATCTGCTGGAAATATTACTGGACTTCCTGAGTCAGGATTTCAAAGGTGAAGGCCTCGACGATTTTATAATCCCGGAGCAATTGCTTAATGAAAACAATGATTTTTTGTTTCAATCTGAAAAGGCAGTTCTTTGTGATCTAAGTTGCAAACCAAAAAGCTTTTAACTATGTGGAATAACTTTTTATTTATTGGGTTGCCTTATGCGGTTATCGTGATTACGATAGTAGGTTCCATTTACCGTTACCGTACATTTGGCTTTAAAGTTTCATCTCTGTCATCCCAGTTCCTGGAAAGCAGGGAATTATTCGAGGGGGTCAGGCCCTTTCATTGGGGAATAATCTTTCTGTTCTTTGGTCACCTGTTTGCTTTTTTTTTTCCAAAATATGTCATTCTTTTTGGAAGAGTCCCATTACGGCTTTTCATTCTTGAGGCAGTCGCTTTAGGCTTTGGTATATTAACACTTTACGGTTTGGGTATGCTGATCATCAGGAGGCTCAAACATAGCAGACTTATAGTGGTTACTTCAAAAATGGATGTGTTTGTTTACATTATTCTGGGAGTTCAGGTAATATCAGGTTTATGGGTAGCTTTCTTTGCCAGGTGGGGATCGGTATGGTTTGCATCGGTAATGGTTCCCTATATGAAATCCATTTTGCTTTTTGCTCCTGATATTGCAGCAGTTTCAGCGATGCCACTTTCAGTAAAGATACATGCTGTATCAGCATTTGTCCTCATCGGGATGATCCCCTTTACCCGTTTCATGCATTTCCTGGTTTATCCTTTTCCCTATTTATGGAGAAGTTACCAGTATGTAATATGGAATTGGGATAGGAAGAAAATCAGGACTTCCGGTAAATTAGCCAATGGAATAAGGTCCAGAAATAATTAAATTTCCATGTATGGAAGCAAAGGTTACTCCGGCAGGAATCAGAATATTAATCCTGAACACGCTTGCTTTTACTGTTTGTTTTGCGGCCTGGATGCTGAATGGTGTGCTTGTCACCTTCCTTGCCGACAACCATGTATTTGATTGGGGGCCGGTAGAAACCGGATGGTTGATCGGCCTTCCGGTGCTGACAGGTGCAATATTCCGTCTGCCGGCAGGAATTATTACCGATAAATATGGTGGAAAATGGGTTTATGGTATCCTCCTGTTATTATGTGCGATCCCAATGTTCCTCCTAAGTAAAGTAAATAGTTTCTGGGGCTTTGCCATATGCAGCTTTGGTTTTGGCCTGACTGGAATAAGTTTTGCAATTGGTATCGCCTATACTTCCGTATGGTTTCCAAAAAGTTGGCAGGGAAGAGCGTTAGGAATTTTTGGTGCAGGAAATTCAGGCGCTGCCATCACCACTTTTTTGGCTCCGACCTTACTAAATAATTTCACCGATAATGGCGCTAATCTCGACGGTTGGCGTACCTTGCCAATGATATATGCCGCAGGGCTTATCTTGATGGGCATCATCTTCCTGCTTCTTACCACCAATAAAAAACCTGTCCAAAGCGCCAAGACTTTCGCAGGATCCCTAAAG
>Ga0116157_10002904_pt1 | contig 16554 bp, 11 predicted proteins | sample AD_UKC048_MetaG_FD_89882 | JGI IMG/M metagenome (GOLD analysis project Ga0116157, IMG submission 89882) | Active sludge microbial communities of municipal wastewater-treating anaerobic digesters from USA - AD_UKC048_MetaG | ecosystem: Engineered > Bioreactor > Anaerobic > Digestate | place: USA...
CTGCATAAGTTCAAACACATTTTAGACTCCTACCATGTATCTAATCAATAAAATACCATGGAATTTAACAATCATATTCATTCTTGACAGGATGGTCTTAAGGGAGTTAAATACCTGTATAATCTAAGAATTAAACAGGTATATATGAAAACCAATACATCAACATACAAATTAAGAGTTGTTAACTTCAATAAAGACCATGGCTGAAAGCTAACTAAAGAAGCTTTCAATGTTCCCAAATCGACAATCTTTAACTGGACTAAAACCTTTGATAAAGGTCATGGTTGTATTGAAGTCTTAAACAACAAAACAACTAAACCTAAGTCCTATCGACAATCATCGGTTGATCCTAGACTTGTAGAATACATTAAACAACAAAGATATTTGCATAAGAGATTAGGTAAAGACAAATTAAAACCACTACTTGATGAATATTGTAAATCAACTGATATTAAATTAATCTCAACCTCAACTATTGGTAGAACTATTAAATACCTTAAAGACAAAAAGCAATTGTTAGGAGAAAGAAATGTTAAAGTATCATTAATGGGTAAGACTGGAAAACTCATTATTCATGAGCCTAAAAGAGGTAAATCCAAGCTTCGTATTCATGATTTCAAACCTACCTTTGCTGGTGATCAAATCCAAGTTGATAGTATTGTTAAATACATTCAGAATCAAAAGAGATATATCATCACAGCGATTGATGTTAAAACTAGATTATCTTTTGCTTATGCCTATACTAATTTATCATCAGCCTCAGCTGTCGACTTCCTTAACAAATTAATTTCTGCTTTTCCATTTGATATTAAAGGTATTCAAACTGATAATGGGCATGAGTTTCTTAAATACTTTGAAATCGAATTAGCTAAAAGAAAGATTCTTCACTATTTTAATTATCCCAGATGTCCGAAGATGAATGCCTATATCGAGAGATTCAATCGCACCTTGCAAGATGAATATATTAATGATAATATATATTTATTATGTGATGATATTAATACCTTCAATGATAGACTATTAAATCACCTCTACTGGCATAATGCCGTTAGACCTCATTTCAGTCTTAAACAAATACCCCCACTTAAATATTTAATTAACAGCGAATACTCGGTTCAGTCCAATATGTTATGAACGCATACATTTTCTTGACTATTTTAACCTTATTTAGTAAAATGGATGTATATAAACGATTGATTAATTTTTTTGAATATGATTAAAAAAATCATAAAGACAACAGTTTTGGCATTATTGCTTTTAGTACTATCAGTTGTAGGCTATAACTACTATTATTACTATAAATCACTTAGATTAAACCAAGACATATATTATGAACTGTATACAGTTATTGGTAATTTTCAAACTAGTTTGCAATCTTTAAATGACAATAATGTCCAAGATTTTTTGAATAAAAACTATACATTAGTTAAGCATTCTAATTATTTAAAAAATAAAAATCATAAGATTTATAGCAATATTTTTGTGAAAATGAATATGCTCGAAGGGTCTTTATTTTCTAATGAAGTAAGTGATGCTTTGCTATGATTCAATGATTTCAATACCAAGCTAAATACTTTTTATTTATTAAATAATGAACTGTTAAATAGCGATGTTATAGTTAAAGATCCAAAAAAAGCAAAAGAAATTGTGGCCAATTTAAAATCTAATGTTTTAGAATTAAACACACTTATCAATACTAAAAACGAAACTATTCAAGCTATTGTTAATGATCAGAAATTAAAAGATGATTATTTTAGTGATTTAGAAAAAAACATTCAATTGACTTATAAGTTTTTCGAGGTTATTGATAATTTTATGGGTGGTAAAAAAACCGCTACTACTTTGGTACTGGTTCAAAACAATTATAATATGAATCAGAGTGGTGGTAAATGAATATATTATTTGACTTTGACATGTAAAGATTATAAATGTAATGTTTCGGAAATTGATTTTGTATCAAACATTACTGCGTCCATGGTTGATAAATTAATTCCACCAGAGGAAATTCGCACTAAAAAAACAATTTGAATTTATGAAGATCTAGGTTGATTTTTTGATTTTAACGATTCAGCTAGCTTAGCCTTAAAATATTTTCCTACTAAAAATCAATTTGATGGTATACTCGCTATCAATGTTTCAATCTTTGAAACATTGATGAAAAATATGCGACCAATTGATTTTAAAATCGATGATGAACAAACAATTGTTAACGGCAATGAAGTGGTTCGCTTTTTAGTGAATTTGGCAGCTTATAAAAATAATAAAGAATTAACAGCGAATGCGGAAAAATTATCGTTGTTTTGAAATGATTTTTCAAAAGTGTTTCAGGCTAACTACAAAAATTTAAATAATTTACAATCTTTTATTTTTAATTTATATAATTATATAGATAGCAAAAAATTACAATTATATGCTTCCAAAGATATAATTCAAACTTTAAAAGATCTACAATATAATAATACCCCTAATAAAATTGAAAAGGCTGATTATTTGGCAATTACTAAAAGCAATATACTAGATAGTTCTATTGATAATAATTTAACGTTTAAAGTAAATTTAAAAGTTAAAATAGATGATGATAACAATTTAACTAATCAGGCGATTGTAAAAGTAGAAAATAAAAATTCAACTAAAATTAAAGAATCGGTTTATTCTTATTTCCAAATTTGATTGGATAAAAATGCCGAATTAATGGAGACAATTTTTCCAAGTAAAATGGGTGCACCCAAAACTAGCAGTGTTGATTATAATAAACACGGGTTTATTACTGATCAAAAAATCGAAACTATTAATAATCGCACGGCTTATTTGGCTGGGGACGATGTAAGAGTTTATAAAAATAATGATTTTATGATTTTGGGTGGATGAGTAATAACTTCTTCTAACCAATCAAAAAAATTTGAAATTAATTGAAAACCAAAATATCAAATAGATAAAGATGATAATATTTATCGTCTACAAGTTCAAAAACAACCCAATGTTGATTATTTATTAAATGTTGAGATTACTTATCCAAGCCATAATAACGGGGAAAATGTGATTGTTAAAAATATTTATGTTGAAGACGATAAATTAATTGAAATAAAACTAGATTAAACATGATGTGACTTAACCGACAAACTAAAACTGTAGAAAAATCAGCTTTATTGATTGGTATTTTTACATTATTAAGCAGTTTGCTGGGAGTATTAAGAAATAGTTTGTTAGCTAGCTATTTAGGAGCTGGGCGAGACATTGATATTTATTATGCTTCTTTTCGAATTCCTGATTTTATTTTTAATATTTTTATTATGGGTGCTATTACGGCTGGTTTTATTCCGCTTTTATCAAAATATATTCATACCCAAAAAGATGAAGTAAATGATTTTGTTAATTCAATTGTCAACATTATTTTAATAACTAGTATGATTTTTGGATTGGTACTGGCAATTTTTGCTGGGCCAGTAATTGGTTTTTTGTTTAAAGGGTTAGACATTGAATCCAAAATGATGATTGCTAATTTAACTAGAGTGATGATGCTACAGCCGATTATTTTGGGATTTTCGGCAATTTTAGGAAATATTTTGTTAGTTTATGACTTTGTTTTATCTTTTGCACTAGCCCCGCTTTTATACAATTTAGGAATTATTTTAGGAATAGTAATTTTTTATCCAAAGTGTGGCATGATGGGACTGGCTTATGGTGTGGTTTTAGGAGCTATTTTAAATTTGGTAGTGAAATTTATACCCATGAAATTGATTGATATTAAATTGGGAAAAGTGTCTTTTATAAAAATGAAAAAATATTTTAAAGAATTTTCTTATTTAATTTTGCCGAGAACTTTAAGCGTTATTAACATCCAAATGTTTTTGTTTGTGATTAGTTATTTTGTTTCATTTTTATCAGCCGGCAAATTAGGTATATTTAATTTAGCTAATTCTTTTCAAGAATTACCCCAGACGATTTTTGCAGTATCAATCGCTACGGCGGCTTTTCCAGTTTTGTCAAAGATGTATCATCAAAATAATATTGAAGGTGTGAAACGTTTGTATATTAAGAGTTTACAACAAATAAACTTTACCATGCTTTTAATTTCAACGGGATTATTGATATTGAGATATCCAATTGTAAAATTGTTGTTAGAGTATGGAAATTTTAGTATTCAATCGACCCAGGCAGTTGCCAATGTTTTGTATATTATGACTTTTGGTATTATTTTTTCATCATTATTGTTGTTAAATTTAGATACATTATTTGCTTGAGAAGATACAAAAACCCCATTAATAGCTAGTTTTGTGGCTTATGGTATTGGATCTATTATGATTGCTGGATTATATAAACAATTTGATTTACCAGGTATAGTGTTTTCGATGATTGTAGCTAATGCTATTTATTGTTTAATAATGATGTATCAAATAATTAAAAAGTTACAAATCAATATTTGACCAATTATTTTCCGGTTTATTCAAAATTTGTCAATCGCGATTTTATCTGGTATAATGGGTTTACTTATAAGTCAAGTGTTAACCAGGGTGGTTTTGGCAAATTGGTTACTTTCTACTCTTATCAATATTTTAATACCAACGTTAATTATAACTCTGACTTATTGGTTATTAGCTAAATGATTAAAATTTGAAGAAGCTAATGTTTTTTTGAATGTGATTTTAAAAAAATTTAAAAGATAATAATGGCAAATATTAGAAATTTTGTGATTATCGCTCATATTGATCATGGTAAATCAACTCTAGCCGATAGATTTTTAGAAATTACCAATACTATTTCTAAGTCAAAATTGGAAAGTCAGTTTTTAGATAAAATGTCTTTAGAAAAAGAAAAGGGTATTACTATCAAAATGCACCCTTGTCAAATGAAATATAAATTGAACAATCAAGAATATATTTTGAATTTAATTGATACACCAGGTCACGCTGATTTTAATTATGAAGTGTCCAGGGCTTTAAAGGCAGTGGAGGGTGCGATTTTACTAGTTGATGTCACTCAAGGCGTTCAAGCTCAAACTTTAGCCAATTTATATTTAGCTCAAAAACAGGGTTTAAAAATTATTGGCTGTTTAAATAAAATTGATCTTACAACTTTTAATAGAGATGATATCAAAAAAGATGTTTCAAAAATTTTGAATATTAATGTTGACGATATTTTTATGGTATCAGCTAAAACTGGGGAGGGAGTTGAAGAACTGCTTAAAAAAGTAATTGACTATGTGGACGAACCCAAAAATCTAATTAATAAACCACTTAGAGCTTTAATTTTTGATTCAAAATTTGATCCTTATCGAGGAGTTTTGGCTTATGTAAGGGTTTTTGATGGCGAAGTAAATGCTAATGATGACATTTATTTAGTAATGCAAAAAGAAAAATCCAAAGTTATAGAATGCGGAATTTTTAAACCCGATTTAGTAGTCACCAATAATTTGAAATCGGGAGAAATCGGCTGAATTGCTACTGGTCTTAAAGATCCAGGGTTAGTCAAGGTTGGCGATACTATTACTTTAAGAAAATATATAGATGATAACCAATCAATTGAACCTTTAGCTGGCTATAAAGAACCTCAACCAATGGTTTTTTCAGGATTTTATCCAGCTACTAACGATGATTTTGAAGCCTTTGCTAAATCATTGGCTAAACTTAAATTAAATGATGCGTCTTTTACTTATGAGCCAGAAGCTAATGAGGCCTTAGGCCGAGGTTTTCGATTGGGATTTTTAGGAATACTTCACTATGAAATAATTACATTGAGATTACAACGCGAATATAATTTAAATTTAATCACAACCATTCCAATGGTTCCTTACAAAATTATATTGTTAGATGGAAAAGAAATTTTTGTGAAGAAGCCAACTGATTTTCCTGAAAATAATCAAATTAAATTAATTAAAGAACCGTACGTAGAATTAAAAATTCTTACACCTAGCAAATATTTAAATGCAATTATTAGTTTAATGCCTAATTTTAGAGCTACTCAAACTCATTTAGAAACTTTACAGAGTGATTTAATTTTAGTAACTTATGAACTTCCACTATCGGAATTAATTTTAGATTTATATGATAATTTGAAATCAGCTTCTCAAGGATTTGCTTCTATGATTTATGATATTTTAGATTATCGAGAAACTGATGTTCAAAAACTTGATGTTTTAATTCATCATGAAAAAGAAGAAAGTTTGTCTTTTATTGTTCCGACTGAAAGGGTGGATAGAGAAGCTAGAAAATTGACAACTAAACTTAAAGAAATTATTCCGCCTCAAAATTTTGCTTTAGCTATTCAAGTGGCTCGAGATGGTTTGATTATCTCGCGGGAAACAATTCCGGCTATGAAAAAAGATGTAACCGGTTATTTATATGGCGGTGATAGAACTCGAAAAATGAAATTGTGAAAAAAACAACAACGAGGCAAAAAAAGATTAGCTTCGATTGGTAGCGTGAATATTCCACCGGAAGTATATCATAAATTATTTTTAAATAAAAAGGATTAAACGTTTTATTATGTTTAAAAATAAATGATTCAGAATAATTTTGTTAACGGTTTTAATAATCGGAATACTTTATAGTATATTGTTTTTAGTTTTCCAAAATATAAATAAAAGAAAAAGAACTTTAGAAATGCAATTAGATATTCTAAATAAAGAAATTGCTTATTTAGAACTTGAAAATCAAAATTTAAAAAAGGGAATTTTAGATTCATCCAAATCTGAAGAACTAGAAAAAGAAATCAGGATGAACTATGGATATAAAAAAGAAGGAGAGACGGCTGTGATGTTAAGCCCAACTACTACTAAAGATGATACTAATACAGATTCAAAAACTATTAATTTTTGAGATAGAATAGTTGGTTGATGAAAGAGTTTATAATTTTTAATTTTTAACCGCGAGTGTGGTTCAGTGGTAGAACATAACCTTCCCAAGGTTGAGACGGGAGTTCGATTCTCCTCACTCGCTCCCCTACACCCAGAAAATTTAAGGTTAAAAATTTATTTTTAACCAGAGAATGATGTATACTCATTATATATAATAACTTAATTTGAATGTTGGATTTGCAAATAGTGTTAAACGCTCGAAAATTTCCTGGGTGTGGGGGCTAGCCTTCGTCTAAGCAAGCTCCAAGTTTCAAAATCAATGTTCAAGAAGAAAGAGAAAAGAGTAAAAAGAAAAGATAAAAAACAATAATAATCATTAATTCCAACTACAATCTTACCATCGCTTTACAATTGTTTTACCATTGCTTTACTACTGCTTTACCATTGTTTTGTTATTGTCTTTTGATGCCAGGGTAGCTGAGTTGGTCCAAGCAGCTGTTTCGTAAATAGCAGATCGTGAGTTCGAATCTCACCCCTGGCTCATGCGCTGAAGAAAATTTCAATGTTCAATATTCAATATCCAAAAATAAAATAATAAACAAAAATTAGAAAAAATCAAATAAAAATTTTAAATAAAATATTATGGAAAATGAAATTTATGATTTAATTATTTTAGGAAGTGGTCCGGCTGGAGTATCCGCAGCTATTTATGCGGAAAGATATAATTTAAAATCGATTATGATAGGTGAATTATTTGGTGGTACAGTAATGTATCCGCATAAAATAACTAATTTTCCGTCATATGCTGAAATTAGTGGTATAGATTTGATTAATAATTTTAGAAAACATATTGAATCAATGAACTATAAAGTCATTGAAGATCAAATTATAAAAGTGGAAAATTTGGATAACAATTTTAATGTTTATTTGCGAAAAGGTCAAAAAATTGTTGGTAAAAATATTTTAGTAGCCCTTGGCACTTTCCGTAGAAAATTAAATGCTAAAGGTGAAGATGCTTTTATTGGTAAAGGTGTTCATTATTGTGCTATTTGTGATGCGGTTTTTTATAAAGATAAAACTGCAATTGTGGTAGGTAGTGGCGACGGAGCCGCTATGGCGGTATTATTATTATCACCAATAGCCAAACAAGTTTATCAAATTATTAGAAAAGACGAGCTTAAAGTTGCTCCGGATACGCTTGAAAAATTAGAAAAATTAAACAATTATACACTTATCAAAAATAATGAAATTATCGAAATTGCTGGCGATAAATTTGTTAATAAAGTTTTTTTGAAAGAAGATTTTGGCAATAAGAAAGAAATTGAAATTGATGGTGTGTTTATTGAAATTGGTGGTGCACCCAATTCGGCTATTATTAATGATCTTAATATCAAAATTGATAATAATGGTTATATTAATGTTGATAATTGTATGAAAACTAATGTCCCGGGTGTTTGAGCCGCTGGCGATATTACTAATATTCATGGTGATTTCAAGCAAATTATTAATGCTTGTAGCCAAGGAGCAGTGGCAGCTCATGGAGTGTTTAAAGATATAAATGTAAATGCTAAAGCAAACTCAAATCTCAAATCTCAAAAGTCAAATCCATAAATCAAAGGTCAAAAATCCCCCTCCTTTAAAATCGCAATATTTTTGCAAAACAAAAATATTAATAAAAAGCGATTTTTAAAGAAGGGGACCAAACTCCCTCCTTTAAAACTCAAGCGTTTTTCAAACGCAAAGATTTAAAAGAGTTTTTAAAGAAGGAGGTAAAACAAATACAAATAACAATATTCTATTGTTTTGCTATTGCTTTACTACTGCTTTGCCATTGTCTTACTAATTACCATTTACTTTTTCTTTTACCATCGCTTTACAATTGTTTTACCATTGCTTTACTACTATCTTACTATTGTATTGTCAATTGAAATGTTTGAGTATTTATGGTATAATTTAGTAAAATCAATAAAGAAATATGTGAGATAAAATCGAGAAAAAAATCATAAAATCACACGAAAACACTAGACACTGATGTTAGTTTTTTAATTTGTTTAAATTTAAAATATGAAAAAAGATATAAAGTCCAAGGAGGATAAAAAATTAGAAATGAAGCGCCATTCTTTAGCACATATTATGGCTTTAGCCATTAAAAGAATGTATAAAAATGTTAGTTTTGGTATCGGGCCAAGTAACGAAATTGGTTTCTATTATGACGTGCTAACTAAAAAAACTATCAATGACGATAGCTTGCTTGATATTGAAAAAGAGATTAAAAAAATTATAAGCGAAAAATTGCCTTTTGTTAAAAAAGAAATCAAAATTAGTGAGGCTATAAAGCTATTTAAAGAATTAAATCAAGAATTCAAAATAGAATTATTAAATGATTTGAAAGATTATGGCACAACCGATCAAAATGAAATTCTTTTGATAAAAGATAAAAAACAAAAACGAGGTGAAAAAGTTTCAATGGTCACTCTTTATATTTTAGGCAAAGTAAAAAAAGATATAAGTTTAAAAGAATTAATTAAGAATCAAGATATATTTATTGATTTATGCCGCGGGCCACATATAAAAAATACTGAAGAAATTAATTTAGAATCGTTTAAAATTTTTAAATTGGCTGGTGCTTATTTCCGTGGTAGTGAAAAAAATAAAATGTTAACTCGTGTTTATGGTTTGGCTTTTAACGATAAATTTGAAGTGGATGAATATTTAAAATTAATGGAAGAAGCTGAAAAAAGAGACCATCGTAAACTGGGCAAGGAGCTTGATTTATTTTCGGTGGATGATTATGTTGGAGCGGGTTTAGTTTTATGACATCCTAAACTATCTTTGGTCCGTGAAGAAATTGAAATGTATTGAAGATTAGAACATAGAAAAAGAGGTTATAATTATGTTTATACGCCACATATTGGTTTAGATAATTTATGATTAACATCGGGCCATCTTGAAACCTTTAAAGAAAGTATGTTCCCGGGTATGGCAATGGAAACCAAAAACAAAAACGAAAAAACTACTTATTATGTGAAACCAATGAGCTGTCCATTTCATGTGAGAATTTATAAATCAAAATTACATAGTTATCAAGAATTGCCCATAAGATATTGTGAATTGGGAAGTTGCTATCGTTATGAAGATTCAGGCGTATTACATGGGATGTTGAGAGTCCGTGGTTTTACTCAGGATGATGCTCATATTATTTGTCGAGAAGATCAATTTGTTGCGGAAATTAATAATATTTTAGATTTTGCTTTGGATATTAATAAAGCCTTTGGTTTCGACAAACTAAATGTTTATTTATCATTGCGTGATCAAAAGAGTAAGACAAAATATATTGGCGAAAAGAAAATTTGAGATTTAGCTGAAAAAACTTTAGAATCAGTTTTAAAAGATAGAGATGTATTGTTTAAAAAAGATATAGGTGGGGCTAAATTTTATGGTCCGGCCATTGATTTAAAAGCAGTGGATGCTATGAGTCGAGAATGACAGGGTACGACCATTCAACTCGATATGAATTTACCTACTCGATTTGGGATGAAATATATTGGCAGTGATGGTAAAGAACATACACCAATTATGATTCATCGAACTTTATTGGGATCAATGGAAAGATTTGTTGGCACTTTAATTGAGCAATACGCTGGAGCTTTTCCATTGTGGCTAGCCCCAACTCAAGTAGTGATTATACCGATTAGTGAAAAAAATATTGAATATGCCAGAAATATTAAAAATACATTATTGAATAAAAACATTAGAGTAGAAATTAATGAAGACAACGATACATTGGGAAAGAAAATTAGAGAGGCCGAACTTCAAAAGATTCCATACGTTATTGTTGTTGGCCAAAAAGAAGAAGAACATCAAATCATTTCTGTTCGAGAGCGAAAACTAGGGGATATTGGTAATTTCTCAATAAATGATTTTATAGCTCGTTTGGAAACAGAAATTAATAATAAAATTATAAAAGAATAATATTCAAAAACTTAAAAGTTTATAATATGAAATACGATCATCATAAAATAGAAAAAAAATGGCAAAAAAATTGAGCCAAGAATAAATATCAGTATTGAAAAGCTGATGATAGTTCAAAAAAACCTAAAAAATATATTTTAGGTATGTTTCCTTATCCATCGGGAGCCGGTTTGCATATGGGACATATTGAAGTGTATACGGGTACTGATATTTTGTCTCGTTATTTTCGTCATAAAGGTTTCAATGTTTTACAGCCAATGGGCTGAGATGCTTTTGGATTACCGGCTGAGGTGTATGCGCTAAAACATGGCATCCATCCAAAAGAAGCCGTTAAAAGGAATGTAAAACATTTTCGTGAACAGATCGAAATGATCGGTTTTTCCTATGACTGAAATCGCTTGATTGATACGACTGATCCAGAATATTATAAATGAACGCAATGAATGTTTTTAAAATTTTTTGAAAAAGGCCTAGCTTATGAAGCTGAAATGCCTGTAAATTTTTGTGTTAATTGCCAAGCCGTTTTAGCGGATGAAGAAACTGAAGGTGGAAAATGTTTTCGATGCGGTAACGATGTAACTCGCAAGAATATTACTCAATGAGTTTTAAGAATCACTGATTATGCGGAAAGATTATTAAATGACATTGAAAAATCTGGATTGACTGACAAAATTAAAACTATGCAAAGAAATTGGATTGGACGATCTGAGGGTTATGAATTTGCTTTTAAAATTGAAAATCACAAAGAGGAATTAAAAGTATTTACAACTCGGTTAGACACTTTGTTTGGTGTAACATTCATGGTGGTATCACCCGAGCATCCAATTCTTAAAAATATTGTAAATGACGAACGCAAAAAGGAGGTTTTAGAGTATATTAAAAAATCTTCCCAAAAAAGTGACTTAGAACGATTGACCAATGTAAAAGAAAAAACGGGAGTATTTACTGGTAGCTATGCAATTAATCCAGGTAATTTTGAAAGAATTCCGATTTGAGTTTCTGATTATGTTTTGACGAGTTATGGTACGGGGGCAGTAATGGCTGTACCGGGTCACGATGAAAGAGATTTTGAATTTGCTAAAAAATTTAATTTGGAAATCAAAACAGTTATTAAGCCCATTGATGGTGAAGCCAAAGATATGTATGCTGGCGAAGGATTATTAATTAATTCTGGGCCATTTACTAATACCGAAACTCAAATTGCCCGAGATAAAATTTCTATTTTTGTTGGAGCGAAGAAAAAAATTAATTATAAATTACGAGATTGAATATTTTCGCGTCAAAGATTTTGAGGCGAACCAATTCCAATAATTAAATGTCCAAAATGTGGCAATGTGGCACTCAAAGAAAAAGATTTGCCGTTAATGTTACCAAATGTTAAATCTTATAAAAATGCTGAAAATGGATTATCGCCACTCGAAGATATTAAATCATGAGTGGAAGTTAAATGTCCAAAGTGTGGCGAAAAAGCTAGACGAGAAACCAATACTATGCCTCAATGAGCTGGTTCGTGTTGATATTTTCTAAGATTTATTGATCCAAAAAATAAAAAATCTTTTGTCGACATTAAAAAAGAAAAAAAATGGTTACCGATTGATATTTATATCGGTGGAGTTGAGCATGCTGTTACTCATTGAATTTATGCTCGATTTTGGCATAAAGTGCTTTTTGATTTAGGGCTAGTGGCTGAGACTGAACCATTTGCTAGCAGTATTAATCAAGGCATTGTGTTAGGTGAAGATGGTGAAAAAATGTCTAAATCTACTGGCAATGTTGTTAGCCCCGAAGATATTGTTAAAGAGTATGGTGCGGATACTTTACGAGTTTATGAAATGTTTTTGGGACCGTATACTGATTCCAAACCATGAAATACTGATAATATTTTAGGAGTTAAAAGATTTTTAGAAAAAGCTTGGCATTTTTATAATAATATAACTGAAGTTAAAAACAAAAAAGTTGTTAATGACAAAAACAAAGAAAAAGAATTTTTGAATGAATTAGAGGTTTTGAGAAATAAAACAATCAAAAAAGTATCAAACGATATTGAAGATGCAAAATTTAATACGGCTATTAGTACTATGATGGAATATTTAAATAAATTAGTTGAAGCTAATAATGCGAGTTATAAAATCTCCAAAGATCATTTAAAAACATTTGTTATTTTATTATCACCATTTGCGCCCCATATTTGCGAAGAAATATGAGAGACAATGTTAAAAAATAAAAAATCTATTCAATTAGAAAAGTGACCAGAATATAAAGAAAGTATGTTGGTTGAAAAAAATGTTTCAATAGTTGTTCAAATTAATGGCAAATTAAGGGACGTGATTGAGATAACTAAAGATGCAACTCAAGAAGAAGTGACAAAAATTGTTTTGAATTTACCAAAAATTCAGAATCATTTAGCCAATGGCACACCAATTAAAAAAGTTATTTTTATTCCCAACAAAACTATTAATTTTGTTATTTAATAAAAAATTAAAAATATAAAATGAGCGCTTTAGATGATATAATTAAAGAGCGAATAACAAAAAAAGAAAAATTAATTTCTCAAAATATTAATCCTTATCCAGAATTGGTTGAAAAAATTGATGATATGGACAATATCTTAAATAATTTTGAGGAAAATCAAAACGTTAAAGTGGCGGGTCGCGTAATGTCGATTCGGGCTCATGGTGCTTTAATATTTTTTCATATTAAAAATGATAATGCTAAAATACAAATTCTTCTTAAAAAAGACAAGTTAAACGATCAATTTGATTTATTTTTAGATACTATTGATATAGGGGACTTTGTATATGTATTTGGCAATTGTTTTTTAACCAAGACCAGCGAAAAAACAATTGAAGCCGATGGTTGAAAAATTATTTCAAAATCAATAAGACCCATACCTAATGAATTTTATGGGTTAGAAGACATTGAAGAAAAATATCGCAAGAGATATTTAGATATTCTAATTAATAGTGATACCAAAAAAGTTTTTGACTTACGTTGAAAGATTATTTATCAAATACGCGAATTTTTAAATACAGAAAAGTTTGTTGAAGTAGAAACGCCGGTGCTTCAAGCTGTTTATGGTGGAACCTTGGCAAAACCTTTTATGACTCATTTAAACGATCTAGACATGGATGTTTATTTGCGGATTGCTCCAGAAATGTTTTTGAAAAGAGTTTTAGTTTCGGGTTATCCAAAAATTTTTGAAATAGCCAGATGTTTTAGAAATGAAAGTATTGATCGCGAACATAATCCAGAGTTTACTTTGCTGGAATTATACCAAGCTTTTGCCAATAGGGAAGATTTAATGATTTTGATGGAAAATTTATTTAAAAAATTGGCAATAGAAAATAATATTGATAGCTTTAAAGACATTTCAGTTCCCTTTGAAAGAATCTCGATTATTGATTTTGTTAAAGAAAAAAGCGGATTAAATTATTTTGAAAATGATATTGACGAGTTTACAAAATATTTAAAAGATAACAAAATAGAAATCGAAAAAGGCATGTCAAAAGCCAAGATGTTTGACAATATATTTAAAAAGTTTAGATCGGAAATCAAAGGTCCAGCGTTTGTGGTTGACCATCCAATTGATTTATCCCCGTTAGCAAAAGCTAAAGATGATGACAAGAGATTGGCTTCGCGTTTTCAATTATTAGTTAATGGATTAGAACTATGTAATGGTTGATCCGAGCTAAATGATCCAGTTGAACAATCCAATCGATTTAAAGATCAAGAAGAACACAAAAAAGCTGGTGATAAAGAAGCCCATCCCTATGATAAAGATTTTATTGAAGCTTTAGAATATGGAATGCCCATGGCAGCTGGAATTGGCATTGGTATTGATAGACTTATAACGGTTTTAGCTGAAGCTCAAACTCTGCGAGATACGATTATTTTTCCGTTTATGAAAAATATAAACTAAAAATTGATGAAAAATTTTATTTTAACAATTTTTACAGTATCTTTAATAGGACTACTATTGTTTTTTTATTGCCAAAATCTTAAAACTAGTTGAGAATTAGCAGACGTTACAACTACGACAACTAAAGTAATTGACGATCGTTTAATGTTGGCTAAAGAGGGGATGAAAAAAATTAGTGAAGCTTGAGATGATTTGCAAGAAACATCCCAACTCTCTAATTTGGTAAAAAATAGTAAAAAAGAAATAACCTTAGAAGCTGAAAAAGATTTTTTTGTTTATAGTGATCCAAAATTTGGTTTTGAAATGAAACTGCCAAATAATATATTTACAAATAATTCTCAAGATAATTTAGCTTTTGGAGATGATGAAATATCAATTCTATCTTTTAGTGGTAAATATCAAACCAATTTAATCCATGCGGTGTTACTGATTGATAGTAGTAATCAATCTTGCGATAATAATAATAGCGAAAAAATAAATATTAATGACATTGATTTTTTATGTAGTAAACCAGTAATTGATAAAACTGCCTTTGAATATATCCAAAACTGTTATACGATTAAAAATAATTTATGTTTTGATATTGAATACGGTATATCAAATTTTAAAGAAAAAATTTTACCAATGGAACTAAATATAGAAGATGTATTGTTAAAAAATATTAGTTTTATTGAATCTAACCAAAATACTAAACCATAAAACTATGGACTCAAAAGTAGGAATTGTAGGTATGCCCAATGTTGGCAAATCTACTCTATTTCAAACCTTAACTAAAAAACAAGTTGATATTGCTAATTATCCATTTTGCACAATTGAACCAAATATTGGAGTGGTATCGGTGCCGGATTACCGGCTTGAATATTTAACTGAATTTAGTCATTCTAAAAAGACAATTTCGGCTATTGTTGAATTTGTTGATATTGCTGGACTAGTAAAAGGAGCGAATGAAGGCGAGGGATTAGGAAACCAATTTTTATCGCATATCCGAGAAGTTAATGCGATTGTTTATGTTTTGCGAGCTTTTAAAAATGATAATATTATTAATGTTCAAGAGGATATTAACCCAATTGAATCAAAAAATGTTTTAGATACTGAACTTTTATTAAAAGATTTAGATACTGTTTCCAAAAGATTGATTTCTTTAGAAAAAGAAGCCAAAGCGGGTGGAGCGGAATCCAAAAAAGAATTATTAGTGTTTGAAAAATTAAAAGATAACTTAAACAGAGGTATTCAAATTAGAGATATTGATTTTGATGATAAAGAAAAAGTATTTTTAAAAAATTACGCTTTTTTGACTAATAAGCCATGTCTTTATTTATTAAATGGTGTGGACGAAGATGTTGATCAAAAAATCATTTCTTTTTTTGAAAGTAATAATTATCCGTATTTGATTATCGATGTGAAAACTGAATTTGAAGTAGCCAATATGTCTAAAGACGAACGGGCTACGCTTGGTCTTTCAATAGAAAGTGAACTTGATATATTGATACGTCGAAGTTATAAATTATTAGATTTGATAACTTTCTTTACTACTGGTGAAGATGAAACCAGGGCCTGAACTATTAAAAATGGAACGCTGTCCCCAGAAGCTGGCGGAGCCATTCATAGTGATTTCGAAAACAAATTTATTAAAGCCAATGTGATTGAATGAAAAAAATTGCTTGATTGTGGATCTTTTGAAAAGGCCAGAGCAGCCGGATTAATTCGAAGTGAAGGGAAGGAATACATGGTGAAAGACGGAGATGTAATTGAGTTTAAGCATGGACAATAGCAAATCAAATCTCAAAAGTCAAATGTCAAAAGTTAAAAGTCAAAAATAAAAGAGTAAAAATAAAAAACAATAGTAATACAATGGCAAAACAGTGGTAAA
>Ga0116157_10002905_pt1 | contig 16552 bp, 13 predicted proteins | sample AD_UKC048_MetaG_FD_89882 | JGI IMG/M metagenome (GOLD analysis project Ga0116157, IMG submission 89882) | Active sludge microbial communities of municipal wastewater-treating anaerobic digesters from USA - AD_UKC048_MetaG | ecosystem: Engineered > Bioreactor > Anaerobic > Digestate | place: USA...
ATGATTTTATTTTTGATGCAGAAGGCAATGTAAAAGGATATAATACAAAAAATCCTTTATCATTACCCAAAGGCAAAGTAAAACTAATTGAATCATTACATTTGCAAGGTGATATTGTGGTTATTGGCGATGGATATACTGATTTTGAAATTCGCGAAGCAGGCTTTGCATCTAAATTTTATTTATTTGTCGAGAATGTAAAACGTGAGCATCTTTATCCGAAAGCTGATAAAATTATTGAAAGTTTGAATGAAATATTAGTGAATTAGTATGAATAAAAAAGAATCTTTTCCGAAACATAAAATAAAAGTATTACTGCTCGAAAATATCCATTCGACGGCCATCTCCTTATTTAATCTTGAGGGTTATCAAATTGAATGCTGTAAAGAAGCGTTGGATGAAGATGAACTGATTGAAAAGATAAATGATATTCATATTTTGGGTATTCGATCTAAAACAAATATCACTGCAAGGGTTTTAGAACATGCTAATAAACTGATGTGTATTGGTACATTTTGCATTGGCACCAACCAAATTGATTTAAACGCTTGTAATAAAAAAGGAATTGTTGTTTTTAATGCGCCCTACTCCAACACAAGATCCGTTGTAGAATTAGCGGTTGGCGAAATGATTATGTTGATGCGAAACATCATTACAAAAAGCAATAAAATGCATCAAGGTCAATGGGATAAAAGCGCGTTGAACAGTGTTGAAATTCGTGGTAAAAAACTTGGCTTGGTTGGCTATGGCAATATAGGATCTCAATTTTCGGTGATTGCAGAAGCCTTAGGGATGCATGTTTACTTTTATGATATAAGCGACAAACTAGCGCTTGGAAATGCACATAAATGTAAAACCTTAGAGGAGCTTTTGAAAATTGCCGATGTAATTAGTTTACATGTTGATGGAAGAGAGTCGAATACAAATATGATAGGTGAATCGGAGTTTGCCATTATGAAGCAGAACGTGATATTTATGAATCTTTCGCGCGGACATGTACTTGACATACAAGCACTAAAAAATGCAATTGAAACGGGTAAGGTTTGGGGAGCATCAGTTGATGTATTTCCGCTCGAACCCAAATCGAATAATGAAGAATTTGTGAGTGAATTACGCCAACTACCCAATACGATTCTTACACCTCATATTGGAGGAAGCACAGAAGAAGCACAAGCAAATATTGGAGATTTTGTAGCTTCAAAAATAGAGTACTATATTAACAAAGGCGATACTTATGGTTCGGTTAATTTTCCAGAAGTTCAATTACCAACCTTTGACAATTCACATAGGCTGCTACATATTCACGAAAATGTACCTGGTATTCTTGCTCAAATCAATGCAATTTACGCTCATCATAATATCAATATTCAAGCGCAATATTTAAAAACTAAGGATGATATTGGCTATGTGATTACAGATATTTCAACTGATTATGCAATTGATGTTTTAGAAGAAATTAAAAACATTGATCATACCATTAAGTTTAGAATTTTGTATTGATTTGAAGAGCGTTATATTTTTTGGTAGTATTTTCTCTCCTACCGCTTTATCAAAAAAGAAAGCTGAAATCATACTCAATGCTTGTCACAAAACACAGAAAGACGATACAATAATATCATGATATCACATACCTCTTCTATGTTTTGAGGCGTTTTGAATGAATCAGCTCCACTCAGTTGCATAGACTCTTAAATCTACAAACTACCTTCCTTCATTTTATTTAAGGTTTCTTCGTATCCACTTATATCCTCCATCTTTTCTTTTTTTGCCAATTCAATTATTTCGCTTTCTAACGAGATGGCCTCTACCTTTTTACCACTGGCATAAAGCAAACAAGCATAGGTATCTTTCACTGCCAATTGATCAATAATGGATTCTGTTTTTACTAATTCAACTGCCTTTTGTGCCCATAGAATGGCTTTAGAAATTAGACTGCTATCTTTTCTGTTTTTTTCAAAAACATCCCATGCCATCGCGTTTAATTCTGTGCTTGCTTGTACAGATGCTTGATGTAATAAAGCTGGATTTGCCTTGATAGATTTTTCTATTGTTTCCTCTTCTTTTTCTTTCGACAAATTTTTATCTTGTAATTGTAACCGTATCTGATTTTTCACTTTCTCCTGCAATTTCAAATTGTCTGCTTCATAAGATGCTGAAGATTTTGCAACCAAAAAATTTGCATAATTATTATACACATCCCAAATCCGATTTGAATTATTATATTTTACATAAAAATATTTGGTATAGTATAACGACTTTTCAAGTTCAGATGGGAATAATGATTTAAATTTTTGCATACCTTCCTCGAAGTATACATTATCTTTTTTTGTACCTGCATACTCAATGGTTTTATATAAAATACTTTCAACAAAATCCATTTTTGTGTAACCTTCTTTAGGCGCTTTCATATGCTCATATACATAATCAAAGGCTTTACTATTTAATGACGAAAGTCGAGATTCAAGAAACTCAATATTTGTATCCACCGGATGCTTCATGCTGTAGCGATCAATATAGGCGTCAAGCAATTTATCATTATTTAAATCTTTATATTCGTACTTATTAATACACTTTTTCAAAAATGTTTCATCATACTGATTTGAATTAAAAATTGAAGTATACTCTTCAACCTTCATTTTGTCATTTCTTTCAGCTATGGCAATTTGCCCATTTTTTATAAAACCTTTTTTATCTTCTGGAGCCCCCATACTTTTATAAACGACGTCTAAATTTTCAGGATTGATGAATAAATTTGTAGGATAGCCAATTACATGAAATTTGTTTGCAATCTCAATACCTTCTCCTTTTTCAGCATCCATTGACACATTGATGAAATTTTTATTATAAACATTTCCAATTTCTTCGTCAGGAAAATATTTTTTAGCCATCATCTTACAAGGACCACACCAAGTAGTATAAGCATCTAAATAAATTAATTTATTTTCTTTTTTGGCTTTAGCAATGATCTCATTCCAATTACCATTTTCAAATTGTATACCTTGAGCAAAACTGAGTATGGTTGCAAATATTAATAAACTTGATAGAGCTCCTTTTTTCATATTATAAAATTTAGAACTGCAATTTATATAAATAATACCAATAGTGATAGCCCTTTAAGATGAGACGCCGAATTTTGAAATACAATACGAATTCTAGACTCTAAAATTAGAATCATAAATTACAATATAATAAATGGCTATAAAAAAACTTAATCAGAATTAAGCTGACCAGATATATTGCTTTTTATTCATTAGTAGGGCTTCGCCTCCAATTGTTTGGTCGCCAGATGAAACTTCAAAAACAGAACAATCATATAATACACGATTTTTATCAGGAAAAACTTCCTTAACAGTAATAACCGCTTTATACTTTGTATCAACGAACATTGGCTTCATCCACATCATTGATTGTTTCATATAAATATGACCATCGGCATACCAAAGTGCGCCGAATATCTTAGTAAATACAGAAGCTCCTAAGAAACCGTGCATAATACAGCGACCAAAAATGCTGTTTTTACCTGCTTCTTCATTTGTATGTAAGGGGTTGGTATCACCGCTTACTTCAGCATACATATTCACTTGCTCTTGTGTATAGCTATATTCGTGTTCGAATTTATCACCAATTTTTAACATAGTAGTATTACAATTTAATAACATCCCGAAACATACAGAATCGGAAAATAATTTTACCTTTGCACTCGCAAATCAGAAGGCATTTTGATTTCAAAAATAAAATAGAAATTTTTTAAATCCACCGCAAATAAAAACAAAATGGCAAACAAAACAAATTCTTCGAGCAATTTTTTTGAAACTTTAGTTGATGCTCAACAACAAGCAATTGAAACTATGGTTGAAAACACTAAAAAATTTACCAATGGTAATGCTTTAGTAAACGAAACAATTGAAAAAGGAACTGAATTCTTTAAGAAATCAGTAGATGCTACCAAAGAGACAATTGACAAAGCAACTGCAAAAGCAAGTGCTGCTCAACAAGAAGTAAAAAACACATCTGCGAAAGCAACTGAGTTTTTTGCAAACTGGAAAAACCAACAAGAAGCTTGGTTTAAACAAATGCAAGAAATGAATACCAATTTCTTGAAATCATCAATGAATACAAATAATTTCCAAAACCCTATGAGCAATATGCAAAATATGTGGAATAACGCTGGATCTCAATTTGATATGAATTCTATGATGAATCAAATGAATCCTGCTAATATGCAAGCTCAATTTGAAAAAGGAACTGAACAAATGAAAGCGTTTTGGAATCAATTTCAAAACATCATGAATACAAACTACAGTGATTTATCTAAAAACTTTCAAAACGGAACATTAGGTGATACATATAAAGGTATGTTCAATACAAGTGAAGGTTTCTCTAAATTCTACGAAATGTGGATGCCTATGATGAAATCAATGAATGATAAAACATTCAATATGGATATGTTCACAAAAAATTTAGATATGAATCAATATAAAGATTTCATGGATAAATTTTTCTCTTTCATGCCTCAAGCAACTCAAGATTACATGACACAAATGAAAAACATGTATTCTGAAGCATCAAAAAATGGTAATGCACAAGCTACCGAAATGATGAATGCAATGAAAGCAGGTATGAATAATATGATGCCTGGTTTAAATGCAAACCCATATGCTTCAATGTTAACTACATATAATAATATGTATGGTCAAATGATGAATGCAGTGACTCCGTTTGCAAAATTAATGACACCAAATAATGATACGAAGTCAATGGAAGCATGGACAAATATCATGAATGACATGAATATCTACAATATCAAAAATGCAGAATTGCAACATATGGTATACGAAACAGGTATGAAGGTGATGGAGAAAATTGCAACTTCAACAATGCACAAAATTGAAAATGGTGAAGAAGTAAATAGCATGATGAAATTGTATCAAGATTATTTAACTGCATCTGATAAAATGTATGTTGAATTATTTGAAACAGATGAGTATAGCAAATTAATGGCTGAAGTAAGCTCAATGAAAATGAGTATTAAGAAGGCGGTTGAATTACAAATGGAAAAATCTTTTGTAAATATTCCAGTTGCAACTCGTAGCGAAATGGATGAAGTTTACCAAACAATTTACGACTTAAAAAAATTAGTTCGTTCTTTAGAGGCTAAATTAAACAACGCGGCAACTACAGCAACACCAAAAGCAGCCACTACGCCAAAAGTTGCAACACCTGCAGCTAAAGCGCCAGCAGCAAAACCTACAGCTAAAAAAGCAGCTCCAAAAAGAAAATAATTTTTCTTAAATAGATTTAAAAAACGCTTCGTGAACTCGAAGCGTTTTTTTTATGGATAAAAATTTAAAATCTTACTGAAGAATAAAATTTATGATTACACTAAACTTGTAAATAATAACACCAATTATGTAACACTTATTCTTTCAATCTCCTCGAACTTTACTTTTTCAAATTCAATCGCAAAACAAATTTTATCTGGTGGAAATTCAAAATGCAAATCAATTTGAAAGCATTTATAATAAGTATATTGACATGCTCTATGGCATTACTTTAGAAATAGCTCCTTCTTTAGAAGAAGCTGACATGATTTTAATAAAAACCTTTGAAAAAATTAAAGAGCAAAATGTAGCGAATCTTGAAAATTCGTTTATTTGTATCACACTGATTAAATTGCTCATTCAATCTGCGCATCAAGTTCTGCATCCTCAAGAACGAAGACATCAGTTCAAATTAAAGCACTTTAAAAACACACCCTTATTACATCTATTAATTTGCGAACAAATCAGTATTGATGAAATTTGCCTAAAAAACAAATTGACTCATTCAGATTTCAACACTAAACTTCGAGAAGAGTTTAATGCAATACGTTCATTGCATGATAAATAAAATTGTACCTAAGTATAATTTGCTATGCAGGAGTCAAATGTTCAACTTAACCGTTTCGTAATTTGAAAACACTTGAGTCACAAGAGATGAAAAGCCCTTTATTTGATTCCTTTCATTATTTCAAACAAAGTAAATACATCTTGAAAACTATTGTAAAGAGGAACGGGCGCAATACGTATGACGTTAGGTTCACGCCAATCAGCAACCACACCACTTTTCTGCAATCGATCAAAAACTTCTTTTCCTTTTGATTTAAATAATAATGATAATTGACAGCCCCTTTCTAAGGGATTACTTGGTGTGATAATTTGAAAAGATAGGTTTGTTAATTGCCTCAATAATATCTCAGCATAATTAGTAAGCTCATAACTTTTTTCAGCCAAATCATTCATATTAATTTCATCAAAAATATCTAATGAGGCTCTATGTGCTGCCATATTAAAAACCTGCGCATTACTCATTTGCCAACTCTCAGCTGTCTTCATAGGTTTGAAACCTTTTTTCATTTTAAAACGAGTCTTTTCATCATGCCCCCACCAGCCAGCTAATCTGAAGGTATCTTTTTGTTTGAGTAATTTTTCGTGAACAAAAATGCCCCCTACTCCACCAGGCCCCGAATTCAAATATTTATAAGAACACCAACATGCAAAATCAACTTGCCAATCGTGGAGGTGTAATACTTTGTTTCCAACAGCATGCGCTAAGTCAAATCCTGCCAATGCCCCAACACTATGCGCCATTTCAACAATATGTTTCAAATCAAAATATTGTCCAGTATAATAATTCACACCGCCAAAAAGAACCAAGGCAATTTTACTTTTATGTTTTTTAATGGCCGCCTCAATATCAGCATGATGAATGGTATGCTCGCCTTTGCGAGGTGCAATTTCAATAATCGCATCTTCAGGATCAAAACCGTGAAACTGAACTTGCGTTTCCATCGCGTACATATCAGACGGAAAAGCGCCAGCTTCCATAATAATTTTATATCGTTGCTTTGTTGGTTTATAAAACGACAACATTAATAAATGTAAATTAACAGTCAGGGTGTTCATTGCTACCACTTCATTTTTTGTGGCACCCACAATTTTGGCTAATGACTCTGTAAAAAAAGTATGATACGCAAACCAAGGTCGCTTTGCTAAAAAATGACCTTCAACACCATGTGTTGCCCAATCATTTAATTCTTGATCGAAATAATCTTTAACCCCTTTAGGTTGTAGACCTAATGAATTACCGCAAAGATAAACTGCGTCTTTACCATTATGTTGCGGAATAATGAATCGATTTCTATACTTTGACAATGTATCTGCATCATCCATTTCGCGTGCATAATTTCGAGTGGCTTTATATGCCTTATCATCTGCATTGATCATACTAAATAATTTAAAAACGGAAGATACAAAAACAACTATAATACTAAAATAAAATCGACAAGACTTGATTGTTAAGATTTCTCATGATCTTACTTCAAATGAATTTTTTGTTGATTGATTTAATGCTTAGCCAATATCTCGTCTAAACGAGGTCTTAATTTACCTTCTCTTGATTTATTGAATATCATTTGTCCTTTATCTATTCCTTTTCGAATTTCCTTTTGTTCTTCTTCAGGCAGCTCTATCATGGTTCTGCATTCAACGGTGCAACAACCTTTCATTTTTTCTTTACAAGCATCACATTGAATAAACAAAAGATGACATGCCTGATTTTCGCAATTGGTATGTGAATCGGCAGGCTGTCCGCATTGATGACATTTAGCAATAATTTCATCCGTGATTCTTTCGCCACGTCGTTCATCAAAAACAAAATTCTTACCAATGAACTTTACAGGAATATCTTCATTTTTAGCAGTTTGTGCGTAATGAATAATTCCTCCTTCTAAATGAAAAACATTTGAAAAACCTTGCTGTAACATGTAGGCACTTGCTTTCTCGCATCGTATGCCACCTGTGCAATACATAATAATATTTTTGTTCTTATCATGTTTAAGCATATCGGCAGCCATTGGCAATTGTTCGCGAAATGTATCTGAAGGAATTTCAATTGCATTTTCAAAATGCCCTACTTCATACTCGTAATGATTGCGCATATCAACAATAATGGTATCCGGATCTTTGGCTAATTCATTATATTGTTTCGCGTTCACATATTTTCCTTTTTTTGAAAAATCAAATACTTCATCATTCAGTCCGTCGGCTACAATTTTTTCGCGAACCTTAATTTTCAAGACAAAAAAACTTTTGCCATCATCATCAACTGCAATATTCAGTCGCAAATTTTCTAATCCATCAATACCATAAATAGTTGATTTTAATGCTTCGAAATTTGATGAAGGCACACTCAGTTGCGCATTAATACCTTCGTTGGCGACATAAATTCTTCCAAATACTTTTAGTTCTCTAAATTGAATATAGAGTTGATCTCGAAACAATTTTGGATCATCAATTTTAAAATATTTGTAGAATGAAATGGTTGTTCGAGATTCAGTTTCTCGTAACATTTTCTCTCGCAACTCTTTATGCGAGATGAGATTGTGTAATGCGGGCATATATTAAAATTTTAAGGATGCAGATAAGGCAAACAAAATTTATCGATGCAAATGTAATATCTAAAATTGAAAGAGTTAAGAAGATATAAGATTTTTATGGGAGAAGATCATGGATATGAAGAATACTTAAGTGAATGCAGAAGCACGCATCTAAACTTATTATATTTAGCTTTCTACTCTTGTTGAAAACTAAATTGATTATGAAGCTCGTCTGGTGTTTGCATTGCGGCAACGATTATAGCGAAAAGCCCGCATCCCGAAGTAGAAAAATGAAATGAGGAACGAATGAAATTTTTTACTTTCGGGAGAGGACTTGCAGCGGAAAGCGTGTGTGCCGCCCAAAATGTATTGATCTATTTACTCACCCACTTTACTATTCGTACTTAAATTATTTGTTGAACTAAACAAGCAACCACACCATCCACTTAAGCCCCCTAAAAGTGCACCTAAAAGCAGATTGATGATAATGAACAAAATATAATTTCCCTTCAATTGAAATAAATTAGACAATTTAGTTGAAAGCAAATGATGATTAGGAATATCCTTAAGTAGAATGGCAATGAACCAACTTAAAAAGATACCCATAAACCCTGCAAAAAAACTTTTTAATGATGAAAGACGAGCAATTAAACAAACTACAAAACTAATAATGACAAGTATCCACCAAGGTAAAAAGGATTCAAGTATTGAATTTAAAACAGCAATTATAAAAATAGTCATCACTAATCTTTTCATGGGATATCATTTGGTTGATGAGCAAAATTTAAACGATAATATTTACCATTTGCCCAATCATCTATCATATTTATATAGTGAGGACTTGCAATATTTCCGCTTTCGCCACCAGGATAAATACCGTAGGCTTCGATTGGATTTGTAAAATGCACGATCATTCTCCAAGACGGGCCATCTTTAGCTGAGGCTGCGTTAACGATACCATGCCCACCTCCTATTTTAATAGTAGGAACTGAAAATGCTGGGATTTTTGATAAATGTTCAGCACTTGTATTTTTATATTGATACCAAGTTTTATGTTTAACTTTTTCATACTCAGTAACCATTTCACTAAATGATTGCAAAATAATATTTGCTTTGGTTTCACGTTGAGTAGTTAAAATATTATCAAAAATAATTGATTCGTTTTTTGATTGGAGCAATTGCAAAGTAACACGTTCATTTGGATAATTGAGGCTTGGCAAGTACTTACCAAATTCATCATCGTAGATTTTCCTTTCAAGAATATTAAACCATATATCATACATTATTGCAGCTCTGCTTTCAGTAGTTGCGACATAATTCCATGTTTTCAATTCTTGAAGGATCGTATTTGATGTTTTATTTAAATCATACAAATTTGAATAAGATAAAATTAGTGGTAAGATTTCAGAAGCGTTCTGCCAATATTTATCATTTTGCATGATCATCATATCTTGAACATTAAATTTCTTCTTTTCAGAAAGCATATTCGTGATTCGCTTGGCACGTTCTTCTGAAAAAATGCCATTATAATAAATAGGATCATTATGTGAAGTATTGACTTGGTTTGCACTCATGACAAATCCACGTTTCGGATTTAATTCATGCGGATTATTTTCAACAGAAAGCATGTTTGTCCATAATTGATCAGTATGATTTATCTCTTCAACAAATCGCCCCTGCCCTTGCTTTTTATTTGCAAACAAACCTTGGCTCCACATGGCAATATCGCCGCTGGCAGAGGCAAATACAATATTTTGATGTGGACAATGAAAATATTTAATTGAATTTATATACTCATTATAATTTTTACTTCGATTTAAATTCGTAAGCGCCTTTAACTCATCGCTACCTTTATGTGCCATCCAATTCATTGCAAAGTTCTGACCTTCAAATCCCTTTTTAGGATAGGAATCATCATACATCACTATACCCAATTTTGTATAAGCAACTGTATCTAAAAAATCGTTCTCTCCTTTAATTTTTATTGACTCAATTTTTAATTTAGATGGTAGATATTGCCCATCAAAAAAATATTCTTTTTTAGATTTATCTTTAAATTGAATTGTGTAAAAATCCTTTACATCTCGATATCCATTGGTAAAGCCCCATGCAATACTATCATTAAAACCAATCACAACTTGAGGCGCACCAGGAAGCGAAACACCATATACATTTAAGTCGGGCGATACCAATTGATTCTCATACCAAATTGCTGGAAGATTTAAAGGTAAATGAGGATCATTGCATAAGATTGGTTTGCCACTTTGCGTTTTGGTTCCATCAAGTGCCCAATTATTACTACCTATTCCATTTTTGGGTTCGTTATGTGATTCAATATTATTTGAACTCGTCATTTCTTTAATATTATCCTGAGTCTTAACACGATTAAAATTTTTACTTTTAAATGAAATCTCCTCAATATTTTTTAAATCTATTTTATCATTTGAATGAGTTCCAATTATATTATCATTTTCAGGAATGACAGGATATTCTTCATCAAGATGTTCAGGATATAATATATTAAATTGGTCGCCTAAAATTTTGCGCGCAAGGGTTAATTCAAAATCTTGTGTACGACCGCTTAATTTATCAGCCATGAATTTAATCATCAAACTGGTTTTCAAATTCGTCCATAGCTCTGGTTCAAAGCCCATCAATTTATATTCAAGCGGATACGATTTATAACGAAGTGATTGAATAAAATAATTCACCCCATCGCAATAGGCCTCTAAGGTTTGTTTACTTTCTTGATCAGCTTCCATGGTTTTCAATGAATTTTCGGCACCATATACCATTCCTTTGCGACGCATTTCGCGATCGATAGATAGCGTTTTACTACCAACAATTTCACTCAATCTACCGCTGGCCAATCGAGTAGTCATATCCATTTGCCATAACCTGAATTTAGCATGTAAAAAGCCTTGAATAAAAATAAGATCATGACTATTTTTCGCAAAAACATGAGGCACTAATCTATCATCAAATCTAACTTCCACTGGTTTTAAAAGTGGCTTCATAGAATAAATTACTTTCGGTTCGGTTTCAGATTTGGCATTTTGCCAACAACCATGATAAGGGTCGAGAAATTTACCTAGTCCTGGCATACCTGACCAATTGCGATTTAGGCAATAAACAATTAAAACAAGAACAAAGAGTAGAAAAAACTTTTTCAATGATATTAAAGTGAATCGACAAATATACTCATTCATCTTTTATATTTATATCTTCGCCATCATGAATACAAATTCGAATAAAAATTCTGTTTACAGTAACATGCAAACAAAATAAGATTTGATTTCAGTCCAATTTAGAACCTTTTAGTACAAACATGATTAAAGAAATACAAGTTCAGTTGCTACCCTCAGAAGCTAACCAAGAAGGCAGTTTACGCCATGCTATTTCGCAATATTTATCATTAAAAAAAACATCAGGTTTTGAATATGAAATTTTAAAAAAATCGATTGATGCAAGAGGAAGAACGGTGAAGATATTATTTAAAGTTCGTGTATTTATAGACGAACTGATTTTACCTTTTCATACCATTGAATTTAAAGCAAAAAATGTTTCAAATCTCGATCCAATTCATATTATTGGTGCTGGACCTGCCGGTTTATTTTGTGCATTACAATGCATCGAACTCGGCTTAAAACCCATTGTGTTTGAAAGAGGAAAAAATGTAAAGGAGAGACGAAGAGATTTGGCAAAGCTCAACAAAGAAGGCATATTAAATGAAGAAAGTAATTATTGCTATGGCGAAGGTGGTGCCGGTACATATAGCGATGGAAAGCTTTATACAAGAAGTAATAAGCGAGGAAATGTACAACGGGTATTAGACTTATTTCATTTATTTGGTGCCGACAAATCAATCCTTTATGAGGCGCATCCACATATAGGAACAAATAAACTGCCTGCCATAATTGAGGCTATACGTGAAAAAATAATATCCTGCGGAGGCGAGATTCATTTCAATTCAAAATTGACTAATATCAAATTAACAAATGAGAGAATTAGTTCAATTACCATCAATGAAAATGTTATCATACCTGTCAATCAGATCGTACTTGCAACGGGGCATTCAGCCAATGATATTTATGAACTTCTTTATTCGAAAAAGATCTTCATTGAATCAAAATCGTTCGCATTAGGCGTGCGTGTTGAACATCCCCAATCATTAATAGACTCTGTTCAATACCATTGTGATATTCGAGATGAAAATTTACCTCCTGCCAGTTATAGCTTAGTAGAGCAGGTAGATGAGCGAGGTGTTTTTTCATTTTGCATGTGCCCCGGCGGTATTATTGCTCCTGCCTCAACAAAAGCAAACACATTAGTTGTCAATGGGTGGAGCCCATCTAAACGAAATAACCCATTTGCGAACAGTGGTATTGTGGTGAGCGTTGACCAACATGATTATAAGGATGAGAGTCCTTTAGCAGGCTTGAAATATCAATATGAGGTAGAACAAAAAGCGTTTGAAGCAGGAGGTGGAAAATACGTAGCACCAGCGCAAAGAATGGTTGATTTTGTGAATAACAAAAACTCAGCTACACTACCTTCTTGTTCTTATCTACCTGGCATCAATTCATCTCAATTATCAGGCGTCTTACCAACAGAAATTTATTCGAGTTTATCAAAAGCCTTTTCTCAATTTGGCAAAAAGATGAAAGGTTATTTTACTAATGAAGCAATTGTAGTGGCAACCGAAAGTAGAACCTCTTCGCCTGTTCGTATACCACGTGACAAACTCACTATGCAACATGTGCAAATACGAAACCTTTATCCTTGCGCTGAAGGAGCTGGTTACGCAGGTGGCATTATGAGTGCAGCGATGGATGGGATGAAGATTGCTGAGCAGATTAAATTAAATAGCTTATAAAACCAATAAAGGCAGAATTTATGTCCCTCGAAGAAATAAATAGAATTGGGTTGACAAAGCCAACGAAGAACATAACAATCACGAAGCCACAGGCTTCGGAGAGTGCATAAAAATAAATAGTTTCTAAACTAAACCCCTCTTTTTCCTAATTCGATCACTTCTAAATTTAAAACTCGATTTTCATGAATTGCAAATCGAACCAGGGTAGATATTTTATGCCAACCATGTTTGCCACAAGCGCCTGGATTGATATGTAGTAAATTCAATTTTGCATCGGGCATTACTTTTAAAATATGTGAATGTCCTGATATAAAAAGATGGGGTTGATATTGAATAATTAAAGGTTTCGAAACCGCATTATAATTTGGCGGATAACCTCCAATATGTGTGATAAATATCGGTACTTGCTCAATTTCAAAATGCAAATGCTCAGGATATCGAACGCGCAAATCAGCACCATCAATATTGCCCCATACAGCACGTAAAGGTTTAAATTTTTCTAACGCATCAGATACTTCAACTGTGCCAATATCACCCGCATGCCAAATTTCATCAACCTCTTTAAAATGCTCAAATACCTGAGGAGGAAGATATCCGTGGGTATCTGAAAGTAGACCAATTCGCGTCATATAAAATAGTCTTAAGTTGAATAAAAATTTATGTTAGAAAAGCGAATTGAACGTATTTATTTGCTGAATAGGTTTAAGATAATTATTCTGCAATGACCAAATGATATTCTTTTTTACCCTTCTGAACGAGCATATATTTTTTATTCAACAAATTAGATGAAGTAACATTAAACTCGGTGTCAGGTACTTTTGATTTATTGATACTCACACCACCATTTGCTACCATTTTTTTTGCTTCACCTTTTGAAGGAAAAATACCTGTTTCACTTAAAAAGCTGACAATATTAACACCTTCTTGAATAGATGATAATGAAAAAGAAAACGTTTTCACTCCATCCATGATATCTAACAATGTTGCTTCATCTAATGATTGAAAAACTTCTGTTGTACCACTAAATAAAATCTGCGAAGCTTGCACTGCATTTTGATATGCTTCATCTGAGTGAACCATGGTAGTTACTTCTTGTGATAATCGCTTTTGAAGCAACCTTAATCCTGGATCTTTTTGATGTTCTTGAATAAGGCTTTCGATTTCATCAACAGGAATAAAAGTAAACACCTTGAAATAATTAACCGCATCTGAGTCACTTACATTCAACCAAAATTGATAAAAGCGATAAGGGGATGTTTTACTTGCATCTAGCCAAACATTACCCGATTCAGTTTTTCCAAATTTCCCTCCATCTGCCTTTTTCAGTAAAGGCGCAGTAAAAGCAAAGGCCTCTCCTCCATCTTTTTTACGAATAAGTTCATTACCAGTTACAATATTTCCCCACTGGTCCGATCCTCCCATTTGAAGTTTCACACCATGATGTTTGTGCATATAATAAAAATCATAACCCTGAACTAATTGATAAGTGAACTCGGTAAATGACATACCAGTCTCCAATCTTTTTTGAACAGAATCTTTACTCAACATATAATTCACGGTAATATATTTACCAACATCTCGAATAAAATCTAAAAAAGTAAAATCTTTAAACCAATCATAATTATTTACAAGTATGGCTCCATTGGCATCTGCGGCATCAAAATTTAAAAAATGAGATAATTGCTTTTGAATACCTTTTACATTAAAGTCGATGATTTCAGCCGATAACATATTTCGTTCCTCCGATTTTCCTGATGGATCACCTACCATACCGGTAGCGCCTCCAACCAAGGCAACAGGTTTATGGCCCGCTTTTTGCAAATGCATTAATAAAATAATGGGTACTAAACTACCAATATGCAACGAATCGGAAGTAGGGTCAAATCCGACATATCCTGTTGTCATTTCCTTTTCAAGTTGATCTTCAGTTCCAGGAATGATATCCTGCACTAATCCTCTCCATTTGAGTTCTTCAATAAAATTCATAAAGTGTTAAAAAAGTTCTTGATTTTAGTAATAAATAATTGTGGCAAATAACAAATGTATAGCCTAAAACTTACTATTTTTGTTAGATTCCAATAATAATTTCAAATTATAAACGTTAATAGACTTGCAAATTTAAAAGAAAGCTATGTTAAAAAAATATTTTGTCCTTTTATTCGCTGTTGCCTCTTTTGCTAATAGCCATGCACAACAACGAAAATACGTAAACGACTATTTAAATTTAGGAGTTGGTGGTCGCGGAACTGGTATGGCGGGCGCACAAATTGCAAGTGTAAATGATGTTACATCAGCATTTTGGAATCCAGCAGGTTTAAGTTATATCAAATCTGATTTTCAAATTGGCTTAATGCACTCTGAATATTTTAGTGGCATTGCCAAATACGACTACTTAGGAACTGCTTTCCCAATGAAAAATAAAAAAGGAGTTATCGGGCTTTCGCTTATACGTTATGCCATTGATGATATTCCATACACTTTAAATTTATTTCAACCTGATGGTTCAATTGATTATACAAAAATAAAAGCTATTTCATCACAAGATTATGCTGGTTTAATTTCATATGCTCAACCATTAAAAGTAAAAAGATTTCTTGGCAGTAACGATGTAGATATTCGTATCGGAGGTAATTTAAAAATCATACATCGTAGTATAGGATCTTTAGCAAATGCTTGGGGCGGTGGATTAGATTTAGGTGCACAAGCAAAAGTTGGCAAATGGAAAATGGGTGCTGTTTTAAAAGATATCACCACAACCTATACCGTTTGGTCGTTTAGCTTTACAGATAAGGAAAAACAAGTGCTGGCTCAAACAGGAAATGATATTGTTTCAAAATCAACAGAGGTTGCTACACCGCGAGTAATTTTAGGAGGAGGAAGAGTATTTAATATCAATAAAAAAATGGACCTTTTATCTGAACTTAATTTAGATATTACGACAGATGGTAAACGATATGGCAATTTAATTAATTTAAAACCTTTTAGTATTGATCCACGTTTGGGCGCTGAACTTGCTTACAACAAGCTATTTTATGTACGTGCTGGAATTGGCAATTTTCAACGTGTGCTAAGTGATAATGATACAACCAATACTAAAAAAACATTATTGTTTCAACCTAGTCTTGGTTTAGGAATAAAAATTAAAAACTTTGCAATCGATTATTCATTTTCAAGTTTAAATATTCAATCAAGTGCTTTATACAGTCACTTTGTTTCTCTTCGAATCGATATCAATAAAAAAGGTATGAGCGAAAATAGAG
>Ga0116157_10002909_pt1 | contig 16538 bp, 17 predicted proteins | sample AD_UKC048_MetaG_FD_89882 | JGI IMG/M metagenome (GOLD analysis project Ga0116157, IMG submission 89882) | Active sludge microbial communities of municipal wastewater-treating anaerobic digesters from USA - AD_UKC048_MetaG | ecosystem: Engineered > Bioreactor > Anaerobic > Digestate | place: USA...
GCTTTGACTTTCAGACTTTCCAGCGGCATGCCAGAATATTGTTTTTTACTGATATCTTTATCTTCCGAAAGCACTTCGACTACAAAGCCGGCATTTTTCATTTTGGCAATATAATTATCTTTCAAAAGTGCACCGGCCACACAACCTGACAAAAGCTCTTTATTATTTTTAATTTCTTCTGGGAGTTCTTGCAGCAAAACAATATCCGAAACAAACATTTTACCTCCATCTTTCAAAACTCGGAAAGCTTCATCAAAAACCTTGTCTTTGTCTGGTGAAAGATTAATTACGCAGTTGCTAATGATGATATCAACCGTTTCATCTTCCACTGGCAAATTTTCAATTTCACCTAATTTAAATTCAACGTTTGTATGCCCATATTTTTCCGCGTTAGCTTTGGCTTTGGCTACCATTTCCGGAACCATATCCACGCCAATGACTTTTCCAGATTCAGTAACTTTTCTGGCAGACAGAAAACAATCAAAGCCCGCACCCGATCCCAAGTCCAAAACAGTGTCCCCAGCTTTCATTTCTGACATCGCGACCGGATTGCCACAGCCCAGTCCCAAATTCGCTTCCGAAAATTTTCCAATATCTTCTTTGGAATAACCAATTTCTTCCGCAATTCTTTCTTGTTCCTGCTTGGCACCACAACAAGAACAACCGCTACCTTTGGCAATTTTGGTGTAGCTTTCTTTGACAATTTCTTTCACTTCTTCATTTTGCATAAAATTATATTTTTATTACTTAATATTCTAATTTTACTTTGAATTGGAACTTTGGGCAATGATAATAAAAGAAGGCTGGAAATATTCCCAGCCTATTCGCCAAAATTATTTGGCAGTGTGGACTTTTTTGCTCTTGCCATATCTGGCTTCTTTGTATTTGGGATCAGCCTTTTTGGGTTGAATTTCATGGATCCTTTCTTGAAGAATTTTTATGCATACTTCAACTATTCTTTTCCCTCGGTAAGCATTGTAAGTAAGATGTGCAGCCTCCATAACAACATTAGCCAACAATATCCCAAATTCATCCACTCTCGTTTCTTTTTTCATTTTGTCCTCCTTTTTTTAGATTTATAGAAAAGAACTAAAAAAAATACCCCTTACGGGGTACCTTTTTTCTATTAAAATTGATTTTGAATTTTTTTCTCACTTTTTTGGGTGATTATTTTATTCCTTGATTATTATAGTCTCATCAGAATATTCGTCAAATACAAAATGAAGGGGCGAAGTCTGCTGACTTCGCCCCTATTCAATAAATACCTCAATTCGGTAGAAAAATAGTAACGGTAATGTTTTCCGATACTGCTTCGAGAGAATATCCAGAACCAGCAGGAACAAGAATAGCTATTGCATGTTCCAAAGAAAGATTAAAAATATCTTCCTTTTCTCCAACCACAACTATACATCGGCCACGCCCTTTCGGAAAGATAATCCATCTATCCAAATTGATTGGTTTTTCGTTTTTTTCTTTTTTGGCAAAAAGTCGACGATCAACATAGACTCCTCTGCCCTTACTTTTTTCTAGAGAATTTATTGCTTTTGTTGTATCTTCAAAAAGCACTTCGTTCAGCATGTCTCATCCCTCCCCTCCTATAATATGTTTAGTTTGAATTTTCCTGAACAGCACTCTTTCCCTGTTTTTTTGCTTGCCTGTCATAAGATTTTCGATTTGCCTTTTCAGGCTTTGCGGTTTCCGATTTTCTTAATCGCTTTTTGTTTAATACTCCAAACATTTCTTTCTCCATAAAACCCCCTTTTTTTTGAATATTTAATTTAATAAGAACCATTCTGATAAATTTATCAGTTTTCTATTCTAGCAATTACCCATAATATTGCAAATCATAAATTATTTGATTATTTTTTCCCATGGAAAATTTTTCCGACCAAAATGACCATAAGCTGCTGTATTTTGAAAAATTGGTTTTTGTAAATCCAGAGTTTTGATGATAGATTGTGGACGAAAATCAAATTTATCTTTCAAAAATTCAGCCAGACTTTCGCCTTTTTCATTGACAGCTTCCACCATCAAAGGCTCAACTTTACCAATAGCATAGGCCACTGACACTAAACATTCTTTGGCTAAACCTTTCGCTACCAAATTTTTAGCCACATAACGTGCCATGTAAGCTGCACTACGATCAACTTTGGTTGAATCTTTTCCGGAAAACGCTCCGCCACCGTGTGGTACTAAACCGCAATAAGTATCCACCATTATTTTACGACCAGTCAGCCCCGTATCAGCCTCGAAGCCACCTTGCACAAATTTGCCAGTCGGATTAACCAACACTTCGATATTTTCCAAATCTCCTACAACCGGCACAATCACCGAATCAATTATTTTTTTGCGAATAAATTCAGAATCAGCTGCTTCATTATGTTGGCAACTCACCAAAACTGTTTTTATTTTTCCATCTTCTACCGTAATTTGAGTTTTGCCGTCCGGTTTCATCCAAGAAAATTCTGGATTATTTTTTCTGAGCTCTTCCATTCTTTTGGCCAAGGCGTGAACCTTCACAACCGATTCAGGCAAAAATTCCGGAGTCTCATCGGTCGCATAGCCATACATAATTCCTTGGTCTCCAGCTCCACCTGTATCAACGCCCTGAGCAATATCAGGAGATTGCGTAACAATTTTGACAAAAATTTCCAAATTATGATCATAACCGATCGCAGCATAAACTTGCCTGGCAATTTTTTCATAATCAACTTCGGCCTTAGTGGTCACTTCTCCGCCAATTACCAGAAACCCATGGCCGCCAAAACTTTCCACCGCCACGCGGCTTTTCGGATCTTGAGCAAGACAGGCATCCAAAATCGCATCAGAAATTTGGTCACAAACCTTGTCCGGATGTCCACTGGTTACACTTTCCACTGTATAATTTTTTGGTTTTTGAAACATATTTTTATATTCTAGAAATTAAAAAAAACTCTTCTCCGACACCTCAGAAAAGAGAAATAATAAAATCGACCAGCCTCGCTTAGACAGACAACTATTTTGCAAGTCTAGGCGGGCCCTTATCTCTCTCCGAGAGCCACCGCAAAACAGTGGATCGAAGCTGGAATTAGCACCTCCCTAAGGCAGTCAGCCTCAAAGGTTGTTGGTGGATCGTTGGGCCAGTACCCTCCCCACACTCTGGATAAAAAACTTATTCAATTTTTACTGTAATATAATATTAGTATAAAAAAATTAATCGTGCAAATTTTTGGATACAAAAAACACCCTCTTTTATTTGGGGTGTTTTTTACTTGAAAAGATTTTATTGTAATTCTTCCTCAACAATCTTTTTGACAACATTGCCGTCTGTTTGACCTTTAAGGCGACTCATGACTTGTCCCATGACTTTGCCCATATCAGCTTTGGAAGCAGCGCCAGCTGCCAAGATGACTTCTTTTACAACCTTTCTGACTTCAGCTTCGCCAAGTTGAGCTGGCATATAGGCTGACAGAATTTCAATTTCATTTTTTTCTTTTTCGGCTAACTCTGGTCGGCCACCAGCTTCAAATTGCGATATGCTGTCTTTTCTTTGTTTGACCGCTCGAGTAACAACTTCAATTACTTCTTCATCAGTCAAGCCTGTTTCCTTTTTCATTTTTTCAATTTCGGTATTTTTGATCATCGAGTCAAGCATACGCAAAGTATCACGCTTGAGTACGTTGCCCTCTTTCATGGCCGCCTTCATATCCTCAGCTATTGTTTGTTTGAGAGACATATATTTTATTTCTCTTTTTTAACTAATTTCTTTTTGACGTTTTTAAATTCTTCTTCATCAAATTTGCCCATTTTTTTGAGTCGGTCCACAACTTTTTTAACTTTCATTTTGTACATGGCGCCTTCTCTCTTTTCACGTTTGCTTTTTTCTTCAGTACGAAATCTCGATCTTCTGGCCTGAACCAAAACACCGCTCTGTTGAACGCGACGGCCAAATCTTCTGATTAAACTTTCAGAAGTTTCTCTGTCTTTTCTTTTGACTTCGATCATAAAAAACCTCCCTTCTAATAAATACCATTTACTATTTTACGTGTGAATATTATTTTCGTGATAAACCACCACATTATCCACTTTCAATTTTTTCTTAATTAAATCAACCAATTTGTCGAGACTGGAAATTTCCTGAACACCCGTTTTCATGTTTTTAATAATAACTGTTTCATCCAAAGCTTCCTTTTGTCCAAGAATCAAGGTAATTTCTACGCCCAACTTATCAGCTGATCGCAGTTGTGATTTGAGACTACCACGACCAAAACTTTCAGCTACCAAAATTCCATTCTTTTCCAGATCAGAAAACAGTCGCAAACTTTTTTTCTTGGCCAAATCTCCCAGTTGTGCCAAAAATACTTTGGGCCTCGGAGCCCTGTAAGGCTTAGCCTGAACTCTCTTCATTTCCATTATAAGTCTTTCAAGTCCTAATCCAAAACCGACAGCTGGCGTATCTTCTCCGCCAAGGGATTTGATTAGCCCATCGTAGCGTCCACCGCCACCCAAAGAAAACTTGCGTCCTTCCTCTTGACCAGACCAAATTTCAAAAACAGTCTTAGTATAATAATCAAGTCCACGAACTAATTGCGGATTAATCGTATAGGACAAATCCAATTCATCCAAATATTCCAAAAGATTTTTGAAATGAGTTCGGCAATCATCACATAAGTGATCGATAGATTGCGGAGCTGTTACCGTCACTTGCATACATTTATCTTCTTTACAGTCCAAAATTCTGAGCGGATTAATTTCCAGCCTTCTTTTACAATCTTGACAAAGCTTATTTCTTCTGGATTCAAAATAACTCACCAGCAGTTCTCGGTATTCCTTGCGGCAAGTTGGACAACCAATGGAGTTGACTTGAACCTGCGCAGCTTTGATGCCCAAACTTTGCACAACCCGAAAAGCCATCTGAATCATTTGCGCATCCAAAATTGCATCCTGTTCTCCAAAAGCATCATAATTTATTTGATGATGCTCACGATAACGACCCTCCTGTGGCCGATCATAACGATAAACTGGACCAGTTGAAAAAAGCTTAACTGGTTTAGACCAAACATTCATACCATGTTGAATAAAAGTTCTGGCAATTCCGGCAGTTATCTCTGGTCGCAAAGAGACCTTGTCTCCTCCGCGAGTAACAAAATTATACATTTCCTTTTCCACAATATCCGTTCCGTTTCCAATTCCACGCACAAACAAATTAGAATATTCAACTAGCGGCGTATCAATTCTGACATAGCCATAATCTCGGGCTAATTTTTCCGAAGCTCGGCGTGCTTGTTCCCAAAAAGGTTGATCCTCAGGTAGAATATCCTTCATACCTCGAAGAGTCTGAAGCAAAAGTTGTTCAACTTCTTTCATTTCTTTCGGTTTATTTTTTTTCGGCATACCGGTTTTTTTCTTACCTAATTTATTTGCTGTTTTTTTAGCCAATTTTTTTTTGTTTTTCAAAAGTTTAGATTTGGCCATACGATTATTTGAAAAAATTAAAATACTTTTATGTTGTTTAGTGGCCAAGCTCTCATTAGAACTTTGCCGACAATATCTGATTTGGTCACCGGACCCCAAAATCTTGAATCCGAGCTAAACATCCGATTGTCCCCCATCACAAAATATTCATTATCCTTAAGAGTAATGGCTAAATCTCCAAAAGTTTTTTCAGCTGAAGAAAGATATGTTGACTCATCCAAGATAAATCCATTTGGATTCTCGGAATTGAAAATTCTGACTTGATTGTCTTTGACTTCAATTTTCTCGCCTGGTAAACCGGTTATTCTTTTAATGAAAAACTTGCTACGATCTTTGGGATAGCGGAAAACTACCACATCGTCTCTAGAAAGATCCCTGAATGGATTTATGGTAAAAAGATTTTTGTCAGCTATTCCGACTTTAGTTTCCTTATAGCCAAACTCATTCACGATCAAATACTGGCTGTCCTCAAAACTCGGCTCCATGGAAGCCCCTTGAACGAAGAATGGTTGGAATAAAAAAACCCTGACGGGAATAATTATGATAAAGGCTAAAAAGAATATCTTTAAAAGCTCCAAAATGAAGCTCCCGACACCATAATAACTCTCTTTTTTATAATCATTGCCTATTTCTGTCATCTTTCAACATGAAAAATATTAATTTCTTCCTCCAGACTACCAGATAATTGGCCTTTTGGCAAGGGCTGATTTCCTTTATTTTAAGCCAAATTTTGACTTTAGACATTTAAATTGGTATTATTAGAGCGCGCTTAAACACATCTGTGAAGACAAAATCTAAAAATCATCTACAAAGACCCGCCCATCTTGGCCCAGACGAATGGGACGATTTTTATGATTCACTGACAGAAAAACAAGACACGTCCAAGCCAAACCTATTGCCCAAGAAGGATAACTCTTCATTAAAAAAGGTAGTCTTTTCAATTCTTCTGATTATTGCCGCATTGGGAATTTCCTACGGAACCTTTGTAGTTTCAAAAGTATATTTTGTCAGTAAAAAAGTAAGTTTGTCTGACGAAAAAGCGTCTCTACTTGGAACCATGAAATCATTGGCTACTCCATCCTCAATTTCCAACCTCAAAGGTGCCGCTAGCGGAAGAATAAATATTCTCCTTTTGGGCATTGCTGGCAAAGGCAAGCCCGGACAAAATTTGACTGACACTATCATAGTTCTAAGTATCAACACTAAAACTAACCGAGTTGCGTTGCTTTCGATCCCCCGCGATCTTTTTGTAGAAATTCCAAAAGCTCATTTTTGGACTAAAATAAATTCTGTTTACCAATATGGCGTTGTCTCTTCTCCAAAAAATGAAACGGAGCAAATTGCACCGCTTTTGGACGTTATAAAGGAATTGACTGCCTTGAATGTAGATTATTATGCTGTTTTGAATTTCGATGGATTTCAAAAGATGGTTGATGCTATCGGCGGCATCAATATTATCAGCGAGAGAGATTTTTACGACCCCACCTATCCAGGTCCAAATTATAGTTATGAAACTTTTGAATTGAAAAAAGGTTTTCATCAACTGGACGGAGCCACTGCCCTCAAATATGCCCGTGAGAGACACAACGATCCCGAAGGAGATTTTGGTCGAGCCAAAAGACAGCAACAAGTCATGCAATCTTTCAAAAATAAATTCTTTTCTGTTGGAAATTTGGCAAATGTTTTTGCTCTCAATAACTTTCTCAATGCCTTGGGCGATAATCTGAAAACCAATGTTGGCACAGATGAAATAGGAGCCTTTCTGGAACTCTCCAAAAAATTGGATACTCAAAATATCAATACCATGGTCTTGGATGCTTGGAATAAAGACAGTCTCCTGAAAATTTCACGAAACATTCGAGAAGCAGTCGGTGCCTCGGCCTTGGTACCTAGAGTTGGAAATTATAGTGAAATTCAGGAATTAGCGCAGAATATTTTTGACTTAAATGAAATCAAAAGAAAAAGAGAAGAAATTTCCAAAGAAAATGCTTCTATCGTGATTATCAACCGAAGCGGCGATACCTATTTGATTGAAAAAATTAAAAAACTTTTGAGCGTTAACTTGGATTACAAAAATATTACGATTAAAAAAACAACTGACAAAACAGTTGCAGAAAAAACAGTTGCCTATGATCTGACTGGCGGCACAAAATTATTTACACTAGATGAACTGGTTAAAAAATTACCGGCCTCAACTGCTGATACTGTGCCAGAAAATATACGAAGTTTGGCAACACCAAAAATTTCAGTTAGTAAAAACAGAGATGCTGCTGAACTGCCAATTGTTATCGTACTTGGAAAAGATTTGTCGGGAATATATAATATAGAAGAAGGCACAATTCAGGATCTGGAAAGTTCCAGAGATAATGAAGAAAGTTTGAATTTTAATAAAAAATAAACTTATGAAACTTATAATCGGTCTCGGCAATCTGGAAGAAAAATATATTGGCACTCGACACAATGTTGGTTTTGAATTTTTGGATAAATTGAAAACAGATTTGAATTTTCCAGAATTTGAATTCAACAAAAAATTCAACGCTGATATTTCGACCAACAAAGAAATTACTCTGGTAAAACCACAAACTTTTATGAATTTGTCTGGCGAAGCCGTGCAAAGTATTTTGAGTTTCTATAAACTTTCTCCGGATGACATTTTGGTCATTCATGATGATAAAGATATTGTGCTGGGTGAATATCGTCTGGCTACTGACTCATCTTCCGCCGGACACAATGGCGTGCAAAATATTATCGACAAACTCGGTACGCAAAAGTTCAAGCGCATCCGCATCGGAGTTGGCGTCGAAACCGATTTGCCTTCGGAAGTTTTCGTTCTCCAAAAATTTTCCGATGAAGAGTCAGAAAAAATAAAAGATGTTTTGGAAAAAGTTTTGGAAGAAGTAAAAAAAACAAACCTCTAACTTGGACATTGAATGTCCAAGTGGGTTGAGGATTCAAAAAGCGAGAATGGCCATAAAGGTATTCCCGCTTTTTTAAAATCCTTGGTTTTCAAAGTCCCGTGCGTAAGTGATATCTTGTTGTGAATTATCACCGTCAAATACACTCAACTCTACTGACAAAAGTAAGGAGGGTCTTTTGTTTTTCGAACTTACGCCCGAGGCTTTAAAAACCAACATAGGCAATTTTTAACATAACAAATGAGTATAGCAGATTTCCTCGCTTTTGTCAATAAGCGAAAAATGCTATATTACAAAGGAAATATGAAATATCTTAATGCTTTAAATAGAATAGAAGGTATTGGAGCACAAAAAATGCGTCTTTTGGTGGGCTTTTTTGGCAGTGCGGAAGCAGCCTGGAAAGCCGATTTTCCGGATCTGGAAAAAAGTGGCATTGGCAAAGCGGCGGCGGCCAAAGTTATTGAGCAAAGAAAAAATATTGATCCGGATGCTGAATGGGAAAAAATGCAAAAAGAAAATATTCGCCTCATTGATTGGGAGAGTTCCGATTACCCAATTCTCCTTCGCGAAATTTCCAATCCCCCCTACTTATTATATGCAAGAGGTAACCTAGATTTGAATAGTGCGCCCATCATTTCTATTGTTGGATCCAGAAAATATACCCAGTATGGCAAACAAGTAGCGGAAAATTTTTCCCGCGAACTGGCTCGAGCCGGAATAATTGTCGCTAGTGGCATGGCTATTGGCATTGATTCTTTTGCCCATCGCGGCGCCTTGAACGCTGGAGGGAAAACTGTCGCCGTCTTGGCTGACAGTCTGGACAATGAACATTTGCATCCGCGCATAAATTTCAACATGTCACAAGAAATTTTGGAGAATGGATTGCTTCTCAGTGAATATGCTGTACCTACCGAATCACTCCCTGTCCTCTTCCCAGCCAGAAATAGAATTGTCGCTGGACTTTCCATGGGAACTTTGATTATTGAAGCGGGAGAAAAAAGCGGCTCACTCATCACCGCCACTCTGGCCTTGGAATTTAATCGCGAAATCTTTGCAGTTCCCGGTCCAATTTTTTCTCCACAGTCTTTTGGCACTAATGATCTCATCAAAAAGGGCGCCAAAGTTGTGACCAGCATTAGGGATATTTTGGAAGAATTAAATTTAGGAAAAATAAAAAAAAGTAACCAGAGCTTTTTGAAAATTCCGGAGAATAAAGAAGAAGAAATTTTGTTAAAAATTTTATCCACCGATCCGCTTCACATTGACAATATCGCTAAAATATCTAAACTAGGAACAGTTAGCGTCCTTTCTAATCTAACTTTAATGGAACTTAAGGGTTGGGTAAGAAATATCGGCGGACAAAATTACATCTTATTATAATTGCTGCACTGTTTTATTGCTTCATTGTTAATTTTTAAAACAAAAGCAATGTAACAATGTAACCATGAAAAAATGAAATTAATTATCGTTGAGTCTCCAACTAAAGCTAAAACTATTTCCAAATTTTTGGGCAAAAAATATAGTGTGAAATCCAGCTATGGTCATGTTCGCGATTTACCAACCAAAAAAATGGGTATTGATATTGAAAATAATTTCGCGCCTGAATACGAAGTGCCCCTGAAAGCCAAGGTGCGTGTCGACGAGCTTAAAAAAATTGCCCAGAAATCCGAAGAGGTAATTCTGGCAACTGACGAGGACCGTGAAGGAGAAGCCATCGCTTGGCATCTGGCCGAATCTCTTGGACTCAATAAAAAAGAAATATCCAAAAGAATTGTTTTTCATGAAATTACTAAAACCGCCATTGAAAAAGCTTTGTCCAATCCTCGCAGTATTGATTTAAATTTGGTTGACGCTCAACAAGCCAGGCGCGTGCTGGATCGTTTGGTCGGTTATGAACTCTCCCCTTTTCTCTGGAAAAAAATCCGACGCGGACTCAGTGCTGGACGCGTGCAGTCTGTAGCACTACGATTAATTGTGGAAAAGGAAAGAGAAATTAAAAATTTCAAACCAGTTGAATATTGGGCCATTGGCGCCAAACTCAAAACTCAAAAATCCAAAGAATTTGAAGCTAAACTCGCCAAAGAAAATGACAAAGCTGTTGGCAAGCTTGGCGTTAAAAATAAAAAACAATCGGAAAAAATTGTGAGTTTTTTGGAAAAAGCCGATTATCAAATTGAAAGTATTACTAAAAAAGAAGTTGAAAAAACTCCATTACCACCCTACACCACTTCCACATTGCAACAAGATTCCATTAGCAAACTCGGATATTCTGCTAAGCAAACTATGATGATTGCTCAGCAACTCTATGAAGGAATAGATTTGGGCAGTGAAGGTCACGTCGGTCTTATTACCTATATGCGAACAGACAGCGTCAATCTTTCCATTGAATCACTGGTTTCTGCACAAAAAATCATCACCCAAAAATTCGGAAAAAATTATTCATTAGAAAGTCCCAGATTTTTCAAAACAAAATCCAAAGGTGCTCAAGAAGCTCACGAGGCCATTCGTCCCAGCAATCCAGAAAAGGATCCCAAGTCTATTGAGAAATTTTTGGATCCAAAACAATTTAGACTCTATCGATTGATTTGGCAAAGAATGGTCGCTTCTCAAATGACTCCGGCTGTCATGAATTCCGTAACCTGCGATATTACTGCTTCGCAAAAAGAATCAAAAGAAAATTATGTTTTACGAGCGATTGGCTCAACTATTAAATTTGATGGTTATTTGAAAATTTATGGAGATAAATTACCAGTATCTGAAAATTTATTGCCAGAAATGAAAGAAAAGGACATCTTAGATCTGTTGCAAGTTCTTTCGGAACAAAAATTCACTCAACCACCAGCTCGCTATAGTGAAGCGACTTTGGTTAAAATTCTGGAAGAATATGGAATCGGACGACCTTCGACCTATGCTCCGACAATTTCGACTATCATTGATAGAAAATATGTTTCCAAAGATGAAAACAAAAGACTTTTTCCGGAAGAAATTGGAATTTTGGTTTCCGATCTTTTAGTAGAACATTTTGGAAGCATTGTTGACTATAAATTTACAGCCAAAATGGAAGAAGATTTGGATGAAATTGCTGAAGGTAAAAAAGAATGGGTGCCGGTTATCAGAGATTTTTATGAACCTTTCCATAAAAATTTGCTCTCCAAAACCAAGGCAATCAAAAAAGAAGATTTTCAAGAAAAGCTGGATAAAAATTGTCCAGATTGTGGAGGCAATTTGATTGTAAAATTTGGACGCTTTGGAAAATTCATTGCTTGCTCTAATTATCCTAATTGCCATTATACTGAAAAAACTGATGCTGAAAAAAAAGAAGACTCTGAAAATTCCGGGGAGACTTGTGAGCTTTGCGGGGCACCAATGGTAGTAAAAAGAGGAAAATTCGGAACTTTTTTGGGCTGTTCAAAATATCCCGAATGCAAAAATATCAAAAAAATTGAAAAGAAAACTGGCATTCAATGTCCCAAATGCGGCAAGGGAGAAATTGTAGAAAAAAAATCCAAGCGCGGCAGACTCTTCTTTGCTTGCAATACTTATCCAAAATGTGATTTTGCTATGTGGAACAAACCCACTGGCAACAAATGCCCCAAATGCAAATCCTTAATGGCTTTTGCCGCCAAAGGCAAAGAGAAATGTTCCAATAAGGAATGCGGCCACGAAGAATAAAAAATAGAAATTGTAGAGACGTTCCATCGGGGCGTCTCTACTGTTTTAGACTATATATCACATATTGTGTCTTGTTTTTTGGTCTAGCCTAAATTATACTGAAGATAGAAATACAACTATATGCAAACTGTTACTATTGACGATATTTTGAAAAATTTTCGTTCCGAAAAAAACCCAGAAAGAGAAAAGCGTATTCGGGATGCTTTTGAGTTTGCCAATAAAGCTCATCTGAATCAAAAAAGGAAATCTGGTGAAGAATATATTCAGCATTCATTACACACTGCCCTAAATGTTGCCAAACTTGGAATGAGATCAAAAACGATTGCTGCCGCTCTTCTGCACGATGTGCCTGAAGACACTGAAGTTACTCTAAAAGAAATAGAAGAGGCCTTTGGAAAAGAAATTGCTTTTGTTGTAAGCGGAGTGACAAAACTGGGAAAAATAAGATTAAAAGAAACCAAAGAAGAACTTTATGTCGAAAATTTGCGTAGAATGTTTTTGGCTATGGCTGCTGACATTCGAGTTGTTATCATTAAATTGGCCGATCGTTTGCACAATATGGAAACTTTGGGAGCGCTTCAAATCCAAAAACAAAAATCCATTGCAATGGAAACTATGGAAGTTTATGTACCTATCGCCAATCGACTAGGAATCGGAGAGATAAAATCAAAACTGGAAGATTTGGCCTTCAAACATCTTGATCCGGAAAATTACAAAAAAACCAAAGAGCTGGAAGAAAAAGAATATGGTCTTCGAAAAAAGAACATTGAAAAAGTTATTTCTACGCTCAAAAGCGAATTGGAAAAAGAAAATATAAAAGTCCTAGAAATTTACGGCAGAAATAAAACCGTCTATCGTCTCTATCAAAAACTCAAAACCCATGAAATGGATATGAATAAAATATTTGATCTGGCTGGTATTCGAATTATCGTTTCGGACATTCCCTCCTGCTATGAAGCGCTCGGTATTGTCCACCGAAAATATCGTCCAATGATTGGCAGAATAAAAGATTACATTTCTTTACCAAAGCCTAATGGCTACCAATCAATTCATACAACCATTTTTGCTCCGGAAGGAAAATTTTTGGAAATTCAAATCAGATCAAAAAAAATGCACGATGAAGTTGAATTCGGAATTGCTTCTCATTGGATTTATAGTGAAAATAAAAAAGATTGGAAAAGTTTTTTTTCACTAAAAAAAGATAAGGAAATTCCAAAAGAAACCATGACTTGGATAGAACAACTAAAAAGCTGGCAAATAGAACTCGGGAAAAACAATAAAGAATTTATCGAGACCCTTAAATTCGATTTTTTCAAAAATCATATTTTTGCTTTCACTCCGTTGGGTGATGTAATTGATCTTCCAGAAGGTGCTACGCCCATTGATTTTGCCTACAAAATTCACGGAGAAATTGGCAATAAAGCTCTTGGCTCCAAAGCTAATGGTAAAATGGTTCCGCTAGATTACAAAATAAAAAATGGAGAAATCATAGAAATCTTGACCTCCAAAGAAAGAAAAAATCCTAGCCGCGATTGGCTAAGATTTGTGGTTACTTCCGACGCGAAAAGTCACATACGCAGAGCTTTGAAAAAAGATGAACTTTCCTAAATATTACTTCCGGAAATTTTTTGCAATAAATTGTTCAATTCTTCTTTAGAATAAAAATCAATCATAATTTTTCCACCTTCTTTTGATTTTGAAACCCTAACTTTTGTTCCCAAAAGTCCACCAAGGCGATCCTCGATTTCTTTTGTTTCAGGATCAATGTTGATAATTCTTTTATGAGTTTTGACGGAAACTTCTTTGGTTTTTTCTTCGGTCTGACGAACATTCATGCCATTTTTAAGTATCAACTCAAAAAGAGCTCTTTGCTTTTCTGAATTTTCAATAGCCAAAATAGCCTTGGCATGGCCTTCATTGATTCTGCCTTCCATTAAGGCTTTTTGAATTTCAATTGGAAGTTTAAGCAATCTTATTTTATTAGCTACTGCACTGCGGCTTTTTCCAACTTTTTTGGCAATATCATCTTGACTTAAATCAAAATCTTGAGCTAATTTCAAATACGACCTGGCCTCTTCAATAAGATTCAAATCATGTCTTTGAATATTTTCAATAATAGCTAGCTCCAACTTTTGCTGGTCAGTTGCTTCGCGCACAATGACAGGAATAGTCGCAAGACCAGCTAACTTGGCCGCTTGGAATCTTCTTTCTCCAGCAATTATTTCATATTGCCCTTCCTTAAAGGAAACTACAATCGGCTGAATTATTCCATGCTCTTTGATAGAAGCTGCCAAGTCTTCCAATTTTTCTTTATCAAAATTAGTTCTGGGTTGATGCGGATTTGGCACAATCTTAATAACATCGACTTCTTTGATGTTATTTTTTTCATCCCTGGCTGTTCCTGCTTGAGAATTATTAGAAGCAGGAATATTACCAAAATAGTTAAAATCCCTTGCTGGTTCGGTTATTTTTTTGGCAGGAATAAGAGATGAAAGTCCCCTACCTAAACCATAATTTTTTGGCATAAATTTTTTAAATTTTTATTTTTTTACACTGTAAAGTTTTTATGACCCGTGGCCTTATCCATTTCAATTATTTCTCTGGCCAAATTTTTGTAAGCTCTGGCTCCCTTAGAAAGAGAATCAAAGCTCAAGATTGTTTTTCCAAATCCTGGAGCTTCAGCCAAACGAATACTTCTAGGAATAATGCTTTCGAAAACTTTTCCGGGAAAATGATCCTGAACTTCCTTAACAACTTGACGTGCCAAGCGATTGCGCTTGTCATACATCGTTAACAGTGCTCCCATAATTTTGAGTTCTGGTTGCAAATTTTCTTTGACTAAATTAATTGTATTCAAAAGTTGACTCAAACCTTCCAAGGCAAAATATTCCGTTTGAACTGGGATGATGACTTCGTCACTCGCCACCAATCCGTTGATAGTCAAAAGTCCCAAGCTCGGCGGAGAATCAATAATGATATAATCGTAATTTGTGCGAATTTCTCTGAGAACATTATAGAGCCGGAATTCGCGATTTTCCATGTGCACCATTTCAATACCGGCACCAGCCAAATCTTGGGAAGCCGGAATAATGTCATGTCCCAACGTTTCGGTTTTAAAAATAATCTTGCTTGGGTGTTCACCCAAAATCATGGAATGGTAGAGGCTTTTTTCAACTTCTCGAATATTAATTCCCAATCCGGATGTGGCATTTCCTTGAGGATCAAGGTCAACCAACAAAACAAACTTACCGGCCGAAGCCAAGTAAGTCGCCAGATTAATAGCTGAGGTAGTTTTGCCAACTCCCCCTTTTTGATTGATGAGAGATATTATTTTTGCCATATGATTATTATACTACATTGACAATCGGCTTACAATTTCATATTCTTAGTTAGTATGATAATTATGCCGCTGTGGCGGAATCCTCCCAAGGCGGACAGGCTGACAGACAACATTAAGAACTAAAAACAATTAGAGGATTCAAAAAATTATGCCGCTGTGGCGGAACTGGCAGACGCGCACGACTCAAAATCGTGTGAGGGTAACTTCATATCGGTTCGACTCCGATCAGCGGCACAAAGAAAAAAATCCCTGTTAAGGGGATTTTTTGTTTCAAAATAATTTATTTTTTCAGTGAAGCCAGATAAACATTTTCCAAAAGGCACGCGATGGTCACCGGACCCACGCCACCAGGGACTGGCGAAATAAAAGAAGCTTTTTGGGATACATTTCTGAAATCAACATCTCCAAAAGTTTTACCATTTTTTTTGCTTATCCCTCCATCCACAATAATTACGCCCTTCTTTATCATATCACTCTTGATCAGATTTATTTTTCCGACAGCAGAAATAATAATATCCGCCTTTTGAACTTTATCTATTTTCTGTTTTAGCTCTTTGCTCAGAATATATTCACTTTCTATTTTTTTTCTTTTCAGAGCCTCTTGCATTGTCTCTCCAAAAATTTTTGAATTGGCAATAATAACAGTTTTTTTATTTTTCAGATTCGCCTTGCTGGATTCAAGTGTTTTGATAATTGCCTTAGGAAAAACTGGCTGAAGACCCTTGGAATTATTTTGACTAGAGAATCCGTCGACATCTTTTTGCAAAAAGATGGTATTAATAATTTTTTGCGTATGAAATTTTTTCGGCAATGGCAATTGAACAATAATTCCGCTTATTTTTTTGTTTGCATTTAATTCTTTTATCTTTTCAATAATTTCTTTTTCTGGAACATTTTCTTTAAATTTAAATTTATGAAAACTCATGTCAATTTTTTTGGCCGCCTTTTCTTTGAGAAAAACATAGGTTTCGGAAGCCTTGTCCTCCCCCACTAAAATAACCGCTAGCTCCGGTTTTGTTTTTTTGATACTTATTTTTTTCTTGAGACTAGCAAGAATTTTTTCTGAAATTTTTTTACCTTCAAGTAATTTCATGACAAATTTTTTATTATCTTAAAAAATAAACGGCTACAATCAACCCAGCTAGTAACAGCCTATA
>Ga0116157_10002915_pt1 | contig 16521 bp, 12 predicted proteins | sample AD_UKC048_MetaG_FD_89882 | JGI IMG/M metagenome (GOLD analysis project Ga0116157, IMG submission 89882) | Active sludge microbial communities of municipal wastewater-treating anaerobic digesters from USA - AD_UKC048_MetaG | ecosystem: Engineered > Bioreactor > Anaerobic > Digestate | place: USA...
CTTCAACGCCATTGCGCTGGCGCACAACCTGCTGGCCGCGCTGGTCGACAACCACATTCACCACGGCAACACGCTGCGCTTTGATTTTCGGCGTGTGGTCTGGCGCCGCGTGATGGACATGAACGATCGCGCACTGCGCTCCACCGTAATCGGGCTGGGCGGGCCGGGCAATGGTTTTCCGCGCGAGGACGGTTTTGACATCGTGGTGGCTTCCGAAGTGATGGCCATCTTTTGCCTGGCCACCTCACGCAAGGATTTGAAGGAACGGCTGGGCAACATCATCGTGGGCTACACCCGTTTACTGGAACCCATTCGCGCGCGGGACCTTCAGGCGCACGGCGCGATGGCGGCGCTACTTAAAGAGGCGATCAAGCCGAACCTCGTGCAGACGCTTGAGAACAACCCGGCCATCATCCACGGTGGTCCGTTTGCCAACATTGCCCATGGCTGCAATTCCGTGACGGCCACCAAAGCGGCGCTGAAGCTGGGTGAATACGTGGTCACCGAGGCAGGCTTCGGTGCTGATCTGGGTGCCGAGAAGTTCATCGACATCAAGTGCCGCAAATCCGGCCTGCGCCCAGATGTGGCGGTAGTGGTGGCCACATTGCGCGCCCTCAAACACCACGGGGGTGTGGACGCCAAAGACCTCAACACGCCCAACTTGGCAGCGCTGGAAAAAGGTATTGCCAACCTGGAGCGGCACGTGGACAACATCCGCCACCACTATGGCTTGCCGTGTGTGGTGTCCATCAACCACTTCACCACCGATACGCAGGAAGAGCTGGACCTGCTTCGCCGCAACATGGACCGCCAGGGCGTGCCGGTGGTGGTGGCGCATCACTGGGCAAAGGGGTCGGCTGGTGCCGAAGAGCTGGCGCATGCCGTGGTCAAACTGGCCGAGTCCGGCACGGCCAACATGCGGTTTGTCTACAACGATGAAGACACACTGTGGGACAAGATGAAGGCCATCGCCACCAAGGTTTACGGAGCGGCCGATATTTCGGCCGACTCGGTGGTGCGCGCCAAAATCCACAAACTGCAGGACGATGGCTATGGCCACTACCCAGTGTGTGTGGCCAAGACCCAGTATTCATTCTCGACCGACCCCCAGCTGCGCGCAGCTCCATCTGGTCATATGGTCAACATCCGTGAAGTGCGCCTGGCTGCCGGTGCCGAGTTTGTGGTGATGATTTGCGGCGACATCATGACGATGCCGGGCCTGCCCAAAGAGCCGTCTTCCATGCGCATCGACATTGACGACGACGGGAAGATTTCGGGGTTGTTTTTAGGTGTTTTAAAGGGCCTTTTCTGGCTTCCAGCCCTCGTGAAATATGCGTGAGCAGCTGTTGTAAATGTAGCGCTTGTGCTCTAGCTTGTATGGAGTGTGGATGAGACTGTGATTCCGTTGATTTCACTATGCCCGTGCAGTTGAAATGTCGAATCATCCTGATGTCTGGACGCAAATGAAAGAATTCAAATATTCACCGCTACTGCCCCAACCACGAGTTTCGTTGTGACTCACCCCCAACCTTTTGTACGCGAAGGTGGTTCAGGCCCCAGAGTGGTCTGTATTCACTCCAATGCAAGCACCTCCAGCCAGTGGCGCGGCCTGATTGACCTGCTGTCTCCAGGCTATCACGTCCTTGCCCCCGACTCCTACGGGTCGGGCAAAAGCCCCGACTGGCATTCGGACCGGATCATTTCACTCAATGACGAGCTGGCGTTGATAGAACCCCTGCTGATCGGCGCTCCGAAACCGGTCGTGATGGTTGGGCATTCCTACGGCGCTGCAGTGGCCCTGATGGCAGCCCTTGCGCACCCTGCACGGGTCCGTGCCCTGGTGCTGTATGAACCCACGCTCTTCTCGCTCATCGATGAAGAAGAGCCACCATCAAACGACGCCGATGGCATTCGCGCAGCCGTCCGCATGGCCAGCGACGCACTGGATCGTGGGGACCAAGACGCAGCGGCAGCGGCGTTCATCGACTACTGGATGGGGGTTGGCAGTTGGGCCAATACCCCAGAGGCACGCAAGCAGCCAATAGCCGCATCGGTGACGAATGTCCGCAGGTGGGCGCACGCCTTGGTCACGGAGTCCACGCCGTTGTCAGCGTTTCGTCAACTCGATATCCCGATCCTTTACATGATCGGTGACCGTTCGACAACTTCAGCTCAGGGCGTAGCGCGTGTGCTGCTATCAGTGCTTCCCCAGGCGCAAGTCCTGAGATTCGAGGAGTTGGGCCACATGGGCCCGATCACTCACCCTGAGGTGGTCAATGCGGCCATCGAACAGTTCATCAAGCGGATCTGAAATGGGCACGCTGGCCTGGTAACTTATTCAAGCCCACGCCACAAAGCGGTACCGATAGCTTTAGTGGCGTATGGCAGAGCTTCGGTACTCAGCAAACAGACTATTCGCGATTTGGTTTTCGCACCATCGAATTGTGGTGGGTATTGCCGGTGGCTTGTTTGGCGCATCTGGCCCTGACCTTGAAGCGATCAACAGTTTTTTGTGTCGCTCTGACCCTCGTTGCCAGTCCGGTGGGCACAGTCGCGCTGTATGCGTCGGTTTATTCGCCAGCCATGATGATCCGAATATAGTGCCCGACACTTAATTGGCCCGGACGCAGGCGCAAATGTCGCTTGTCTTCAGAGAGTGCTTTCAGCCCTGAGCAAACGGCCGCGAAGGATCGCTGCACCACTCGCTCCAGCTCCCCGCATACAGCGCCGTGCGACCCAACCCGGCCACTTCCATCGCGATGATGTTGGGCACGGCGCTCACGCCGCTGCCGCAGTGATGCACCACGGTGGCGGGGTCGCGCCCGCCCAGCAGGGCATCAAACTCGGCGCGCAGTTGCGCTGCAGGTTTGAATTTGCCGTCCGCGCCGATGTTCTGCGCGAACGGGCGATTCAGCGCACCAGGCATGTGGCCGGCCACGGGGTCCAGCGGCTCTACCTCGCCTTTGAAGCGCGGCGTGGCTCGGGCGTCAATGATATTTTGCGCCGGGCGCCCCAGGTTGATAGCTACCGTTTCAGTAGCTACCAGCGCAGTCTTGGCGGGGGCTAGCGCGTATTTTGAGGGCTTAAAAGCCGCCTTTTCCACGCCGGAGCTGACCGCGCCGCCGCCAGCCTGCCAAGCCTGCAAGCCGCCGTCCAGCACGGCCACGTTGTCGTGGCCGGCCCACTTCAGCATCCACCACAGGCGGCCGCAATAGTTGGCTCCCTGACGGTCATACACCACGGCTTGCATGGCGTTGGTGAAGCCCACGCTGCCCAGCCAGGATGCAAAGGCTTCGCGCGAGGGCAGGGGGTGGCGGCCACCCGATGCGGCGTCCGGCTGGCCTTTGGCGCTGAGCGCCGTGTCCAGATGCACATACACGGCGCCGGGGATGTGAGCCTCGTTGTATTGCTGCTGCCCCAAGGTGGGGTTCATCAAGTCAAAACTGCAGTCAAAAATCATCAACGGCGCACCTTGCTGTAGCAGGGCGGACAACTGGGCAACGGAAATCAGTGTGGTGTACATGGGTTAAAGCCTTTCTTCAGTGTTCTTCGCCCGGCGGGTTGGGTAGGGCGCGGGCGCGCAGGGCGGTGGCGGCCAGGCCGCTGGCCACAATGACCACAATGCCCAGCCAGCCGATCAGCGCAATTTTGTCGCCAAACAACAGCAGGCTGTAAACGGACGCAAACACGATGCCTGAATATTGCAGGTTGGCCACCACCAGGGTAGAGCCGTGGCTGTAGGCGCGGGTCATGCACCACTGGCCCAGCGACGCCAGCACCCCAATGGGCACCAGCCAAGCGGCAGCCTGCCAGCTCACCGCGGCCCAGGGCGTGAGGTCGGTGAACAGCAGGCCGACGCCGCCTGCCACCGCCGAGCCTGCCGCGAAATAAAACACCGTGCGTGCCTCGGGCTCGCCCACGCGGCCCAGCGCGGTGACCTGCAGGTAAGCCAGCGCGGCGCCCAGTCCCGACAGCAGGCCGATGACGCCTGCAAACAGCTGGTTCTGGTCGATGGTGGGACGTAGCGTGAGCACCACGCCAATGAACCCGGCCATCACAGTGGCCAGCAGCGGCCCCTGACGCTCTGGCTTGCCGTAAAGAATGGCTCCGCCCACGATGAAGGCGGCAATCCACACGCCGCTCATGTAGTTCAGCGTCATGGCGGTGGCCAGTGGCAGGTGGGCAATGGCGTAAAACCAGGCGCCCAGCGACAACACACCGGTCAGACTTCGCCAGGCCTGCATGGCGACCACGGGTGTGCGCATGGAGACTCCCTGCGCACGCATCACCACGCCCATGAAGATCATGCTGACGATGCCCCGGTAAAGCACAAGCTCGGTGGTGGTGAAGCTCTCCGACGCGATCTTGACGCCGACCCCCATGGTGGCGAACAGAAATGAGGCCAGAACCATCCAGAGTGCTTGCATGGGGAGAGGGGTCAGAAAAGAGTCAAAAGAAGGAAAAAGGCTAAAAAGGGGCTAAAAGTGCCTCCAGCCCTCGTCAAATATTCATGAATAGCTATTAAATTGATAGGGAATGCATGCGAGCGCGATACCACTCGTGAAAGTGCTGCATGCCGTCTTCCATAGGGCTTTGGTAAGGGCCAACCTCGTTGTCGCCGCGCTGCATCAGGGCCTTGCGACCGGCGTCCATGCGCAGCGCGATTTCGTCGTCTTCCACGCAGGTTTCCATGTAGGCGGCCTGCTGGGCTTCGACAAATTCGCGCTCGAACGCGGCAATTTCCTCGGGGTAATAAAACTCCACCATGTTCATGGTCTTCTGCGGCCCCATGGGGATCAGCGTCGAGACCGTGAGCACATGCGGGTACCACTCCACCATGATGTGCGGGTAATACGTTAGCCAGATGGCGCCGTACTTTGGGGGTACGCCCCCGTTGTAATTCAGCAGGGCGTTCTGCCAGCGTTCATACACCGGTGAGCCGCCCGACGCATCGGCCTTACCCAGACGATTGGCCATACCCACGGTTTGCACGGAATAGTGTTTCTTGAACTCCCAGCGCAGGTCGTCGCAGGTGACAAAGCTGCCCAAACCGGGGTGAAACGGGCCGACGTGGTAGTCCTCTAGATAGACCTCGATGAAGGTTTTCCAGTTGTAGTGGCACTCGTGCATTTCCACGCGGTCCAGCACATGGCCCGAGAAATCCAGGTCGGCAAGCGGGCCCATGCCTGCCAGATCGGCGGCGACGGGGCGGCTATCGCCATCGCTGGAGTCTTCAAACAGCAGGCCATTCCATTCCTGCAGCGGGTAGTTGTTGAGGTTCAAGCAAGGGTCTTGCGCGAAGTGAGGTGCGCCCAGCAGCAGGCCAGCAGGTGAGCTGGCGCCCGCGCTGTAGGTCCAGCGGTGCAGCGGACAGACGATGTTGCCGCCCGCACTGCCGGGCTGGGTGTTGTTCAGCGAGCCACGGCCCTTGAGCATCACTGCCTGGCGGTGGCGGCATACGTTGGAGATCAGCTCCACGCCGGTGGGCGTGCGCACCAGCGCGCGGCCTTCGCCCTCTTGCGGCAGGGCATAGTAGTCCCCAACATTGGGCACTGCCAGTTGATGGCCCACATAACGCGGGCCGTTCTGGAAGAGGGTATTTTGCTCGCGCAAATACAACGCGTCGTCAAAATAGCTTGAAACTGGTAGTTGGCTGGAAGCCTGCTGCAGTCGAAGACTTAAATCAGACATGGGAGACCTGACCTAAAGACTCCCCACAGGGAGGGGTAAACGGGGGCCGGCCAGGCCGGAGAGAAGAGTGACCATTGTAGCCGCGGTGACCGGGTCGCGGACGCTTGTCTGTTCAGGGCAGTTCCCGAAGTCTAAAATGGGCGGTTTAGAACTTTCATCTGTCTATGCCCAAGGCTTCTCCGTCACCAGTTGCGTCTGTCATGCCCGCCACCTACGAGGCTGCGCTGCTGGAGCTTGAAAAGCTGGTGGGCCAGCTCGAATCGGGCGACATGCCGCTGGACCAGTTGCTCAGCGGTTACCAGCGCGGGGCTGAATTGCTGAAGTTTTGCCGGGACAAACTGCAGGCAGTGGAAGACCAGATCAAGGTGCTGGACGCTGGAACGCTCAAGCCATGGACACCCGAGTGAGAACCGATATACCGTTTGACCTGCGCGCTTGGAGCGCCGGGTGCCTGGATCGTGTGGAGCGTGCTTTGGAGCAGTGGGTTACCGCAGACGCGCCTGTCGGCCTGGACCATGGTGCTCCCGCTGAACTGGTGGAAGCCATGCGTTACGCGGTGTTGGACGGTGGCAAACGGCTGAGGCCCTTGCTAGTGCTGGCCGCATGTGAAGCGGTGCAGGGCAACACGGGTGGCGCGCTGCGCGCAGCGTGTGCTGCCGAGTTGATCCACGCCTATTCATTGGTCCATGACGATATGCCCTGCATGGACAACGACGTGCTGCGCCGTGGCAAGCCCACGGTCCACGTCAAATTTGGCGAAGCTTCCGCCTTGCTGGCGGGCGACGCACTGCAGGCGCTGGCGTTTGAACTGCTCACGCCGGATGACCCATCCTTTCCCCCGGCCATGCAGGCGCACCTGTGCCGACTGCTGGCCTGTGCCGCGGGCAGCGCTGGTATGGCCGGTGGCCAGGCAATCGACCTAGCCAGTGTCGGCCAGCGGCTGAGCGAGCATCAATTGCGTGACATGCATGAGCTCAAAACCGGCGCATTGCTTCAAGGGAGCGTCATGATGGGCGCCGCCTGCGGCAACCCCACGGAAAGAGAGAAAGCGGCGCTGGAAATCTACGGCGCTGCCATGGGGCTGGCCTTTCAGGTGGTGGACGATATTCTGGATGTCACTTCAGACTCGGCCACGCTGGGTAAGACGGCGGGCAAAGACGCCCTGCAGGACAAGCCGACTTACGTGTCCATTCTGGGGCTGGAGCGCTCACGCGCGCATGCGCAGGAACTGCTGGCTACAGCGCTGGCCTCGCTGGATGGCAGTGGTTTGCCAACTGACCGGACACAGGCGCTGCGTGCGCTGGCCGATATGGTGGTCAACCGCGCCCATTGAAAAAGAATAAAGATATATGTCAAAGACTCCCACAAAACCTTTTGCGTTGCTTGAAGCAATTCATGACCCGGCAGACTTGCGCAAGCTGCCCCGCACGCAGCTGGGTGCTCTGGCTGACGAATTGCGTGCCTATCTGCTCGACAGCGTGTCCAAAACCGGGGGACACCTCAGCTCCAACCTCGGTACTGTGGAGCTGACAGTTGCGCTGCACTATGTTTTCAACACGCCAGAGGATCGTGTGGTATGGGATGTGGGCCACCAGACCTACCCGCACAAAATTCTGACCGGGCGGCGTGACCGCATGGCATCCTTGCGCCAGTTGGGAGGCCTGAGCGGGTTTCCGCAACGGGTGGAGAGCGAATACGACGCTTTTGGCACTGCGCATTCCAGTACATCCATTTCTGCAGCCTTGGGCATGGCCCTGGCGGCCAAAATCAAGGGCGAAGAACGGCGTGCGATTGCGGTCATCGGTGACGGCGCACTGACCGCTGGCATGGCATTTGAGGCGTTGAACAACGCGGGGGTGGCCGAATGCAATCTGCTGGTGATTCTGAACGACAACGACATGAGCATCAGCCCGCCAGTGGGCGCGCTGAACCGTTATCTGGCGCAGCTGATGAGTGGGCAGTTTTACGCCGCCGCCAAAAACGTTGGCAAAACCGTGCTCAAAGGTGCACCACCTCTGTTTGAGCTGGCCAAGCGCATTGAAGAGCACGCCAAAGGTATGGTGGTACCCGCCACGCTGTTCGAAAAATTTGGTTTCAACTATGTGGGTCCGATTGATGGACATGATCTTGATTCATTGATCCCCACGCTGGAAAACATCAAGCACCTGAAAGGACCACAGTTCCTGCATGTGGTCACTAAAAAAGGGCAAGGCTACAAGATGGCCGAGGCTGATCCGGTGGCCTATCACGGTCCCGGCAAATTCGATCCCGCCGTGGGCCTGCAAAAGCCCATCACACCTGCCAAACAAACCTTCACGCAGGTATTTGGCCAGTGGCTGTGCGACATGGCCACACAAGATCCCCGGCTGGTGGGCATCACCCCCGCCATGCGGGAGGGCTCCGGCATGGTGGAGTTTGAAAAACGCTTCCCCGCCCGCTACTTCGACGTGGGAATCGCCGAGCAGCATGCAGTTACCTTTGCAGCTGGTCTGGCCTGCGAGGGCCTCAAACCCGTAGTGGCGATCTACTCCACCTTTTTGCAGCGCGGCTACGATCAGTTAATCCATGACGTGGCCATCCAGAACCTGCCCGTGGTATTTGCGCTGGATCGTGCCGGACTCGTGGGCGCTGATGGCGCCACACATGCGGGCGCGTATGACATCCCTTTTCTGCGATGTATCCCCAACATCAGCATAGCCTGCCCAGCGGACGAGAACGAGTGCCGCAAGCTCCTCACCACTGCGTTTGAACAGGATCACCCCGTTGCCGTGCGTTACCCCCGCGGCGCCGGTGTCGGTACCAAAGTGGGTGCAGATTTGCAGACACTTCCTTTTGGCAAAGGCGAGATCAGTCGCAAAGGTTCGGGTATCGCGATCCTAGTATTCGGCACATTACTGTACCCGGCCCTTGAAGTCGCGGAGAAGCTGGGTGCTACCGTCGTCAACATGCGTTGGGCCAAACCACTGGACGCAGAACTGCTGCAGCAAGTGGCAACAGATCACGAAGCGCTGGTTACGCTGGAAGAGGGTGCACTATTAGGGGGCGCTGGCAGTGCCGTATTGGAAGCCTTGCAGGCTGCTGGAGTCCTCAAGCCCGTCCTCTGTCTGGGATTGCCAGATACCTTCATCGAGCATGGTGACCCTGTCAAACTGCTGGCGTTGCATGGCCTTGACGCCGTTGGCATTGAGTCACGTGTGCGTGGCCGTTTTAGTGCATTGCTGCAGGGGCAGCGGGCTGCGCTAAAGGTTGTGGCCTGAAATAATTTCAAGGGTCGTGTGAAGCGGCTTTCAGGTCGCTTTCAGTTTGCTGAATATCCGCGAAGAGTGCTGTTTTTCAAGGGAAAACCCGCCCCGCAGCGCCTCAAAAGCGTTTCTACAATCGCGTCTGACTCTTATCAGTCTTCGTGCGCCCAAAAGGCAGGCGAATTGATCAACACAACCTCTCGGAGTGAATTACATGGATCGTCGTTCCCTAATTAAAAACGCCGGCATTGCTGGCGTACTGGCAGCTGGCGTAGCGCCTGCAGTTCATGCGCAGGCCGCCGCCATTCGCTGGCGCCTGGCTTCCAGCTTTCCTAAAGCGCTGGATACCATTTTTGGTGCGGCTGACACGTTTGCCAAAAAAGTTGGTGAAATGTCGGGTGGCAAGTTCACCATCACAACCCACGCTGCTGGCGAGTTGATGCCTGCTTTCGGCGTCGTGGACGGTGTGCAGAACGCCACCGTTGAAATGGCCCACACCGCGCCGTATTACTTCTTTGGCAAGGACGAAACCTTTGCCCTGGGTTGCGCGATTCCTTTCGGTCTGAACAGCCGCCAGATGACGGCCTGGATGTACCAGGGCAACGGCGGCAAGCTGATGGCCGAGTTTTATGCCAAGTACAACATGGTGAACTTCCCCATGGGCAATACTGGCGCTCAGATGGGCGGCTGGTATCGCAAGGAAATCAAGTCAGTCAAAGATGTCAAAGGCATGAAGATGCGCATTGGTGGCTTTGCTGGCAAGGTGTTTGAGCGCATGGGCGGTGTGCCGCAAAACATCCCTGGCGGCGAAATTTATCAGGCGCTGGAAAAAGGCACGATTGATGCGGCTGAGTGGGTGGGTCCATACGATGACCAGAAGCTGGGCTTCAACAAGGTCGCACCGTTCTACTACTACCCCGGCTGGTGGGAAGGTGGTCCGGAGCTCGACCTGTTTGTCAACGACAAGGCCTTCGCTGGCCTGTCTGCGGAGAACAAGGCGATCATTGAGTCTGCCGCAGCTTTTGCGCACACGGAAATGCAGGCCAAGTACGACGCAAAGAACCCTGCTGCACTCAAACAGCTGGTGGGTCAAAAAGTCAAGGTTTTGCCATTCCCGAAAGATGTGATGGACCTGGCATTCAAGGAAGCCATGGCCCTTTACGGCGAACTCGGCGCCAAGAACCCTAACTGGAAAAAAGTTTACGACGACTACTCTGCCTTCCGCAAGGATCAGAATCTCTGGTTCCGCTTTACTGAAGCGCGTTTCGACAGCTTCATGCAGGCGCAAAAGCTGTAATCGTTTAACGAAATCGGGACTATGGGTCCCGCTCAAGAAAGCCGAGACCGGTCACTTTCCAGCGACCGGTTTTTTTTTGGCTGATCTGACATTTCATTTGGTCCTTCTCTGGGGATATATCCTTGGCGCGATGACCCCTAAAGTCTAATCTGGACGCAATTCGCAATTTGTGTCGGCGTGATTGGCATTGCCGGAGGTCACCTTATCCGGTGTGGAGATGCGATTGCTGCCCAAACCGGCCTTTCACGCAGCGGGATTGGCTTGATTCTGGTGGCTACGTTAACCTCGTTGCCGGAATTGGTGACTGGTTTGAGCGCAGTCACTGTGGCTGCAGCACCCGATATTGCAGTCGGTGATGCACTGGGGAGTTGTGTGTTCAATTTGGTGATTCTGGTGGTGATCGATGTCAGTTACCGCAAGGGTGCCATCTACTCCCTTGCCGGTCGCGGGCATGTCATGTCGGCAGGCTTAGGCATCATCCTCATCACGGGGGCTGGAATAGCCCTGCTTTTGAGTGAGATGGGGCTTATGCCTACCATCGGCCATGTCAGCTTCGCCAGTTTGGCCAAAGTGACGATTTATCTTATTGCGATGCGTGCGCTTTACCTTACAGAGCAACGCACCACTAACCCAGTGGACCTGAAGCCAACCGAATTGCCTCAAAAGGCCGCGTTGATGCGCTTTGGCATGGCCTCGGCTGCAATAGCTGGCGCGGGCATATCGTTGCCAATGATCGGGGTGGAGTTAGCCCGTCTGATGGGCTGGTCAAACTCTTTCGTTGGAACATTGTTTATAGCGTTCGCTACTTCGGTACCCGAGTTGGCCACCACTTGGGGCGCCATTCGCATTGGCGCGATTGACATGGCTTTTGGCAACTTGTTGGGCAGGAATTTATTCGATGTGTTGATCCTCGCGATTGATGATTTTGCCTACCGACCCGGATCAATTTACACCCATGCAAGCGCCGTACACGCCGTGTCGGCCATGACTGCCAGCTTGATGAGCGGCTTGGTTATTATTGCGTTGGTGTATCGCCCCTTGTCCAAGGTATGGCATACGGCAAGTTGGGCCAGTATCGCGTTAGTGGTACTCTATCTGTTCAACGCCATCTTTCAGTACCTGCATGGTCAATAGTTCTGACGTGGTCTTCTGACATTCTTTAATCAGCAGGGCGCTTCTAGCAGCCGGCAACGATTGGTCATGTGGTATTCCCTGGCCAGCTTCCTTTTAGCAACTATCTGGAGGAGTAGTGTGAATATCAAATTGACTCAATGGTTGACCAATTTGTTACGTCGCGTTTCCGATTGGTTCAACTCGTCGGGGTCAGGTATCTCACCTGACCTGGCCGTAGCGCTGGATACACATCTCGCCCTTTCGGCTTATGCAACTGTCGTGATCCCTGCCTTGAACGAAGCCAGGCGCATTGCCGGCGTAGTGGCCTATGCGCTGGCAGATCCAGCTACGGCGGAGGTCATTGTTATCGATGACAGCTCCATTGACGATACTGCAATACTCGCCCGGCAGGCGGGAGCAAAAGTCATGACCAGCAGCATGTTGGGCAAGGGTGCGTCCATGCATGACGGAATTGCTCAGGCGCGTAGTGATTTGCTGGTGTATCTGGATGGAGATCTGACAGGGTTACGGCAGGGGATCATCACGGACTTGTGTCAGCCGCTACTGCGCCAGGAGGCTGATTTCGTCAAAGCCCGGTTTGGGCGAGGAGGAGGTCGCGTCACAGAACTGACGGCGAAACCCATGCTCAAGATTTTTTTCCCCGAACTCGCTCATTTCTCGCAGCCACTGGGTGGCATTGTCGCTGCGCGCAAAACCTTGTTGCAATCGCTGCGCTTTGAAGATGGTTATGGTGTTGACGTGGGGTTGATGTTGGACGCCCATTTGGCCGGAGCGAAGCTGGCTGAGGTAGATATTGGTTCACTGGAGCACGATAGTCAGCCGCTGCTTGACCTCACTTTTATGGCCAACGAGGTCAGTCGCGTGATTTTCGGACGTGCCCGCGCTGCCGGGCGATTGCATGTGGAGCAGATCAGCGCCATGTATGAGACCCAGCGTCAAGCGGCTGCGGAAATAAGCCACGTCCTGACGCGTAGGAAAGGGCGGCAGCGACTGCTTCTCCTTGATATGGATGGAACGATAACGGCATCCCGCTTTGCGGTGGAATTGGCCCGCACCACGGGCCATGAAGTCACCTTGATGGCTCTGCTGGACGGTCATGACGATGCTGCACAGCGCAGTGATCGTATTGCCGGGTTGTTCAAATTTGTACACAAGCAAAAATTCGAACAGGTTGCCCGGTCTCTTGAAATTCGCCCGGGCGTCATCGGGTTTGTGAACCAGATGCGTCGTCGCGGCTTCATGGTGGGTGTGGTCAGCGACAGTTATTTCGTTGCCGCTGATATTGTTCGGCGCAGGATATTTGCAGACTTTGCCTTGGCTCATACCATTCAGTTCGACGGTGATGTGTGCACTGGACAAGTCCGCATAAACCCGGCGTTTTTGTCTGAGTCCAAAGGTGCAAAGCATTCAATTTGCAAAAGCAATGTCTTGCGCGCTTTCCTGGCGGATGGTGCTGACAATCCACCCGCGATCAATCAGACCTGGGTTGTTGGAGACAACGTCAACGATCTTGAATTGATGCGACTCGCGGACCGCGCCTTTGTCATCGATCCCAAGTCCCCCGTCTTTCTTGCAGAGCCTGGTGTGTCGGCAATTGCTTCGTTCAGCGATCTGCTCGAACTGCTGCCCAACCATGAACTGATCGAGACGGCATGATTCGCTGCCAACCAGCAAGGCTCAACAGCGCTCATACAGTCAGGCGTCACCCGGTAAAGTCTATAGCTCTATAGATAATAGAGAAGTAGATACCCGAGCAGGAGGACCAACACCCAAAGTGCCATGGATCTGGTGGATTGGGTACTGGACAGCCTTCCGCTAGGAGAACCATGCTGGTTCAGCCTGGCGATCACGCCGCTAACTTGGTCGTTGCCCTCGCCCGTTACCCATGCGACTGCACGTCGCAGTGCAACGGCAATCCGGGATTGAGCCCCGGGTAGCAGCTTGCGCCAAACCCAATCGGTATCCAACGTAATCGTCAATGTTCGCTTCAGGTAGGGTAGCATCACAAAAAACGCTAGCGCGGAGAACAGGAGCAACTGCAACTGGGACAAAACATGCGCCCACGTGTAGGGCTCATATTTCACCGGATACGGCAAGAGGGCGTAGAGTGGCTGCGCCCACACCCCCAGACCGATGCAGAGGAAAGCAAAAAAAATCATCGCCCAGCGCATCGTGGTGGGTGGCTCGGCAGGGCGCAGGCCGGAGTCCTTCTGGAAAAACACGAACCAGGGGAACTTGATGCCAGCGTGAAGGAAAACGCCAGCCGACGCCGCCGTCAGCAGCAGCCAGACTGCTAACAGGTGTCCGTCGGCGGCTGCCTGCGACACCATTGATTTGGAAACGAACCCCGACGTAAAAGGAAATGACGAAATCGCAAGCGCGCCAATGGAGCCACAAATGGTTGTCAGGGGCATGGTGTGAAATAGGCCACCGAGTTCTGAGCACTTTCTCCGCCCGGTCATCATCAAGACCGATCCTGCTGACATCAGCAGCAACGCTTTGTAAATGATGTGGGTGAAGGCGTGCGCAGCAGCGCCGTTGAGTGCCATTTCGGTTCCGATGCCAATACCGGCAATCATGAATCCAACCTGATTGATGATCGAATATGACAGTATGCGACGCATGTCGTTCTCAAGCAGCGCAAAAACAATGCCATAGAACACCATGAACATGCCTACCCAAATCAGCAACTCGGTGCCTGGGAAGCCTCGAATCAGCACGTACACCGCCGTCTTGGTGGTGAAGGCCGACAAGAACACCGTGCCACTCCACGATGCCTCGGGGTAAGCGTCTGGCAACCAGGCCGAAAGCGGCGGTGCACCCGCATTCACGAGGAAACCGATCAGAATAAGCCAGTGCGCCGGGGAGTCCAGAACCATGCGCGTGAAGGCAACGTCACCCGTTTGTACGATGTGTCCGGTAACACCTGCGAAAAGCACAATGCCACCCAGCAGGTGAATCATCAAATACCGTCTCGCTGCCAGGTAGGACGTATTTTTACCGTTGCTCCAGAGTACCAGCGTTGACCCTACCGCCATCATTTCCCAGAATGCAAAAAGTGTGACCAGGTCGCCAGCCAGTACAACCCCAATGGCGGAGCCCGCATAAACAAAAGCGGCTGGAATCTCGACACGGCTCTTCTGGCTCAACGCGTACAGGCCACCACCACAGGCCATCAAAGCGAAGATGGTCGCGAAAAGACGAGACAGTTTGTCACCTTGCAATGGCGTGATCGTGTATTCCAGGAAACGTGTCTGCCAGGCCGGGCCATCCGGAACCTGCCAAACCAGGGCGAGAACGACCAAAGGTAGCACCACTACCGCACCTGCGCGCAGCGCACCACGAAGCAGCGGCAAAATCAGGGCGCCAATAATCAAGACCAGGCCCGGGTGGAAAACCAGCTCAGTCATGGTCTTTGCCGTAATAGGAATCTGGACGCTTGAGCCACAGAGCCAGCGCTTTTGCAACAACGATCATTGCGGCGCAACCCATGAATCCGAACCATGCATTGAAGCCATATATTGAATCGATCTCGAAATGAGGGTGCCGATGCACCAACAGTTCCGCAGCTACTGTAAGAGCCAGTACCACCAGAAACCCGCGCCACAGCCGTTTGACATTGTGGGGCTGGTCCAGCCAATGGGGCTTGTCTTTCATCGGCGTCATCCTCGAAAGTTGATCAGCTGACGTGCCAGTGACAAGGGCACATCTGGGAATACGAGAAGCAGTACCGTGCCAGCGGCAGTCACACTGAGTGCGATCACCATGAGCAAAGGTGCCTCGCCATGTGAGTGATCGTGCGGTTCATGGCGTGGAGCAACGAAAAAGGCACGATAGATAACAGGCAGAAAATAACCCGCGTTAAGCAAGGTACTGACGGCGATCACTGTCAAGGCCAGCCAATGCTGCGTGGCCATGGCTCCAGACACCATATACCACTTGGAAGCAAAGCCCACGGCGGGCGGCAGCCCGATCATCGATAAGGCTGCGATGCCAAATGCACCCATCGTCCAGGGCATTCGCCGGCCGATGCCATCGAGTTCACTGACCTCGGTCTTGTGTGCGGCGGTGTAGATCGCACCCGCAGCGAAGAACAGCGTTATTTTTCCTACGGCGTGCGCAGCGATATGCAACACCGCGCCAATGATCGAAAGCGGGGTAAGCAGGGCAGTTGCCATGACGACGTAGGACAGTTGGCTGATGGTCGAATATGCCAATCGGCGCTTGAGGTTATCGGCTCCCAACGCCACCACGGAAGCCGAGACAATGGTAAATCCCGCTACTGCCACCAGCCAGCTCGCAGCGCCTGCCTGGGAGAGGTTGTCAACGCCAAAAATATAGATGATGACTTTAACAACGCTGAATACGCCGGCTTTCACAACGGCGACCGCATGCAGAAGGGCTGAGACTGGCGTCGGCGCCACCATTGCGGCTGGTAGCCAACGATGAAAAGGCATCAACGCGGCCTTTCCGATACCAAATACACACAAACCCAGCAAACATGCCAGTTCTGTGGCACCCAGCTTGCCGGCCAGTATGCCGCCCGCCGTGAAGTCTGTCGTGCCAGCGCTGTACCAAATGAAGACAAGCGCTGGCAGCAGAAAAAGAATGGATGTCCCCATCAGCAAACCGAGGTACACCCGGCCACCGTTTCGGGCTTTTTCAGTTCCGTGGTGAGTGACCAACGGGTAGGTCACAAGTGTCAGCAATTCGTAGAAGACGAACAGCGTGAACAGGTTGCCGGAAAAAGCGATCCCCATCGTTGCAGCCAGAGCCAATGCAAAACAGACAAAGAAACGCGTTTGGTGTTCTTCGTTGTTGGCGCGCATGTACCCAATTGAGTAGAGCGAGTTAACAATCCACAGGCTCGCGGCGATCATTGCAAAGAGCATGCCCAGCGGCTCAACCTTGAAAGCCATCTGCAGTCCGGGTAATACCTCAAAGAGCATGATCGCCGGTTGCCCGCCGCCAAGTACGACAGGGAGGATAGACAGCACACACCCCAGCAGGGTCGCCGCAGTGACGAGCGTCGCGCCTTCTCGCGCATTGGGAGCCCGCCCGCATACGGCGATCAGCACCGCACCGATTGCCGGCACTGCGAGTGACGCCAGAACCGCCAGCTCGGGTGTCAGCATCATCGCAGCCCCCCCATCAATA
>Ga0116157_10002919_pt1 | contig 16507 bp, 13 predicted proteins | sample AD_UKC048_MetaG_FD_89882 | JGI IMG/M metagenome (GOLD analysis project Ga0116157, IMG submission 89882) | Active sludge microbial communities of municipal wastewater-treating anaerobic digesters from USA - AD_UKC048_MetaG | ecosystem: Engineered > Bioreactor > Anaerobic > Digestate | place: USA...
CCAGGATAAGCCTTACATTTCCCAGACGTATGCCACGCACAAGCTGCTGAAAAATACCGCTGCCGAAATTGCCTTCGAATTGACTTTTGACCCTTGGGAGGTAGCCGGATTTAAGGTGTCCGAACGCAAGGTCATCAGCATGACCATGGGCAGCAATTTTTTTAAGGTAGTCAGCACCTTTGACACGGATTACCCGGAACCGCTGACCGTGGGCGTCGGCATTTCTTACGTAAAAAACCCAGAAGTCTTGACCGATCAGCAAAAAGGTTTACTCAACATCTGGGAATCTTACCTGCCGCAAAATGGCGAATTGGGCACCAGTATCCTCGCCAAACCTGCCGATGTACAAGGCTTTAAAGCCCATCAAAATGAACAATTTGTGCTCCTAAAAGCCCGCGCAGGCAAACCCCTCACCTACTACGTGGGGGCTGGCTGGAGCAAAAGCCCACAGTTCAAAACCAAGCAGGATTGGTTGAATTATGTTGAAACCGAGGCTTCCAATCTAAAATTTTAAGCGATGAAAAAAATCCTGCTGGTACTCAGTATTGCTTTTTGGGGCTACACCCTCGGTTTTGCCCAAAACATCGACACTTCGAAGAATCGGGTTAAAACCGATTTCAACATTGCCCTCAAACGCCTGGGTACCCTCAAACCCAAAAGTGTCAGCGAGATCAATGCTTCCAACTGGATCATCGGTTGTGAAACCCTTGATCGGGACATGACCGACTACGAACAGTACAAAACCTACCTCGCTCCCCTGGGCATCAAGCGCCTCAGAATGCAAGCGGGCTGGGCCAAAACCGAAAAAATAAAAGGCCAGTACGATTGGGCCTGGCTGGACAAGATCATCAACGACGCCGCCAAACGTGGCTTGCAGCCCTGGCTCGAAACCTCCTACGGCAATCCCATCTATGAAGGTGGCGGCGGCATTAATCTGAGCGCGGGTATCCCAACGTCTGAGGAAGCCTTGCGCGCTTGGGACAAGTGGGTCGCTGCCTTGGTAAGCCGTTACAAAGACAAAGTAAAAGAATGGGAGGTCTGGAATGAACCCAATTTTGGCGACAATGAAATCAATCAACCCGAAAAAGTAGCGGAATTGAACATCCGTACCGCCGAAATCATCAAACGCATCCAGCCCGCAGCCAAAATTTCGGGTCTGTCCATGGGGCATATTGACCTCCATTACGCAGATGCCTTTTTTAAGACGATCCACCAACAAGGCAAGATGAACTTGTTCGACAACATGACTTACCACGACTATGTCTACAACCCTGATGCCAATTACGACCATGTTGCTGAATTGAGAAAAGTACTTGACCAATATGCTTCGGGCGTAAAATTGCGCCAAGGGGAAAATGGCGCACCCTCCTTTAGTGGCTTTGGCCGCGGAGCCTTGGGCGATTATGACTGGACGGAAGTGTCCCAGGCCAAGTGGAATACCCGTAGAATGCTGGGCGATCTGGGTCATGACATCGAGAGCAGCATTTTGGGCATCATCGATATGAATTATGCCGTCACCGCAGGCCCAATTCGACGGCTGAACGTAAAGGGAATCATCGAATCGGACTCCAGTAAAAGAGCCATTCGACCCAAAATCGCTTACTATGCCATGCAAAATGTGGCCTCCATTTTTGACGACAAGTTGCAACGGATCAAACAGCTACACGCCACCTACAATCCCCGGGCCACAGTACCTGAAGGGGAAGTGAGGTACAATAAAAGCACCGATCGCAGCCTGGCCGTTTATGGCTATGAACACAAACAGTCCAAAAAGCAGGTTTTTACCATTTGGATAGATGAGTACATCCCAACGAATACCAACCAAACCCGCGAAGTCAACTTTACCTTTTTGAATGGCAATTTTGAGCAACCCGTTTATGTCGATATCCTGACCGGCGGGGTGTACGAAATTCCAACTACTCAATGGAGCAAACAAGCCAATACCTATACCTTCAAAGCCATTCCGGTATACGATTCCCCCATTTTGATCATCGACAAATCGCTGATAAATTTTTGAGCCATGAAAAAATTGCTGCTTTTATCTCTCTATATGTTGTTATTGGGCTTCGCCCATGGTCAAACCGCGTGGAAAATTGTCGGCCAACTTAAAACCAGAGACGCCAAAGACATCCAAAGCAGTACCTGGTCGATCGGCGGTGAAACCCTTGACCGCGATTATACCGATTATCAGTCCTATAAAACCTATCTGGGACCACTTGGGGCCAAACGCATCCGCTTGCAGGGCGGTTGGTCCAAGTGTGAAAAAGTCAAAGGGGTCTATGATTTTGCCTGGCTGGACGCTGTGATCCCCGATGCCGCTAGCCGAGGCGTTTCTCCCTGGGTGGAATTGTCCTATGGCAATCCGATTTATGAAGGTGGCGGCGAAGCCAAATTAGCCGGACACATCCCGACCTCGCCCGAAGCTTTGGCCGCCTGGGACAATTGGGTGCGCGCCATGGTCAATCGTTATCAAAAACATGTGCCCGAATGGGAAATCTGGAATGAACCCGACCTGAATCCAAAACATACCGGAACGGAAATTGCAGAATTTTATGTGCGCACCGCCCGGATCGTCAAAAGTATTCAGCCCAATGCCAAACTGATTGCCCTGGGTATGGCCAGTGTCACCAAACTGGACTTCATGAAGGATTTTATGGAGTACCTCAAAAAAAACAACGCGCTCGACCTGATCGACATCCTAACCTATCACGGCTACGCCTACAATCCCGACAGCTCGTATCCACACATTGAAAAAATGCGGGAATTGGTGTGGAGTTACAAGCCCACGGTAGAGTTCATGCAGGGCGAAAATGGCGCACCTTCTACGCCCAAAGCCATCACCATTGGGGCCATGCGCGACCAGGATTGGTCAGAACTCACCCAGGCCAAATGGGACTTGCGGCGCATGCTCGGCGATCATGGGCGCGGCATTGCCACCAACCTGTTCACCATCAGCGACATCCATTATGGCCCCGGCGATCACATGCTCGGCGTGAATACCAAAGGCCTGCTCAAAACCAATCCCGACAAAACCATCGAGCGCCCCAAAATGGCTTATCAGGCGGCACAACACGTTTTTTCGCTCTTTGATTCCCAAATAGCATTGCAAAAAACCAAGCCAACTACTGACCAGCCCAGTGTGTACGCTTTTCAGTACCAACACAAAGCCAAAGGGGGCAGCCTGGTCGCCATCTGGAGCGGCGAAGCCCGCCCCGCGGATACCTACGAACCAAAATTGACGACCATCACGGTGGAAGGAACTTTCAAGAAGCCCGTGTTGGTGGATTTGATCTCCGGAAAAGTTTCTGAAATCCCCAAAAACCAGTGGAAAAAAACGGGAAACCAGTTTGTCTTCAGTGGAATCCCCGTTTCTGACTATCCCTTTGTACTTGCCGACAAAAGCGCTTTATCAATCAAACGATGAACAAACTGATGACACGTCGCCAAGTGCTTGCTACTGCCTCTATACTGCTTGCTCCCAGCTACTTCAATCTTTGGGACAAAAGGAGTAGCTACGAGTATTGCTTAGCCAAGGTGACTGGACAAAATGCCATTTTACCCCCCGAAAAATACATCCCTTTTGATTGGGCTGTTGCCGAGCTTCCACTGGGCCCAACGGGTGTGAAACTATCCTGGGATCAGGCCTCGGCACATAAAAAATCACAGGCCAAATTGCGCATTACCAGCGCAACCGATGTACGGGAAGTGTTGATTGTAGAAGTAAAAACCGCGCTTACGGGCAAAAAAATCGCCGATTGGGATCTTCGCTTTGCGGCGTATATGCAGCCTTTTGACCTGGAAATTGCTCCTGAGGACATCAACGCAATGTTGGCAGAAGGTGTCACTTTGAGCAGGACAACGGGCAGCAAAGCCTTTTGGTTTTTCAGCGCCAACGATTCGCCAAAAACCGCACCAAGCGCCTTTTTGCCCCATCTCTTGGTTTATCAACCAAGCCCCCGGAAAGATGCCTGGCAAGAACGCCTTTTGTCTCTCGAATCTGTACAAGCCTTCGGCTGGATGCAAGGTGTTGTTTGGGACGGCTTATTGGAAATGAGCAAACATTCCAAACGAGCAAAGTCCATTTTAAGCCAACAACTCAACTTGTTTTTTGGTCAAAATAGCCTGGTTTATGCCAATTTGAACAACCTCAAAACAGTTGAAAAAATCAGTACCGTTGAATCCATTTTGCCTTTTGCCATCTTGGCGCAAACCCATCCTGAACATCCCCTTTTGCAAACGGCCATTGCCTTTTGTGAAGCTCACGCCAACGCCGAGGGCGTCATCGCCGATGGAACGGGCAACAACCGCATGGTGAAAACCGAAGAATGTTACACCGTTAGTTACCCCTTGGCCGTTTTGGCCAAAACCCTCAAACGTCCCGAATTGGCCCAGCTGGCCATTCAAACGCTACAATCTCGAATCAACATACTGGACCAAGGCGAGTACATTTTTCAACGAAGTACGGAACAAGGAGAAGCCTTTTTTGGCAACTGGAGCCGTGGCGTAGCCTGGTACTTATTGGGCCTGGCCAAAACACTGGTGCATTTACCCCCAAGCGAGCAAAAGCGGGCGATTCAATTGTCTTTCCAAAGTGCCGTTGAAAAAGTAATCGCTTTTCAACAGCCCAACGGACTCTGGTTTAACTTTTTTCATCAACCCGAAACGGGTATTGAAACATCTGGCACCGCAGGTATCGCCGCCGCGCTGACTTATGGCTACCAAAACGGGCTACTTGCCGAAAACGCAAAAGCAGCTGCCATCAAAGCACAGAATGGGCTGTTGCCTTTCCTAACCCCCGACGGATATTTGACGGGCACTGCTCAAGTAAACAAAGGGGGCGATGCTTTACAAAAAAACGGATTTAGAGTGATTTCGCCTTATACGCTTGGATTTCTTGCACATTTAAATTGGAAACTGAAATGAATCAACTGCAAACGCTTGATTACGCGGCGATCTTATTGTACATGGTCATGGTGTCGGGCATTGGCCTTTACCTGGGGCGCTATGTCAAAAACATCAACGATTATTTCAAAGGTGGGAACTCCGTATCATGGGTGGCCAATGGCATCAGCAATTTTATGACCATGTTCAGCACCTCTATTTTTGTGGCGTACGCGGGCATTGCCTACACTCATGGGTTGGTGGCTTTATCGGTGATTTGGTGTTCGGTTCCCCCCTCCATATTTGCGGCGATGGTGCTTGCCAAACGCTGGCAACGCGCCGGAATCATGAGTCCGGTTGAGTTCCTGGAAACACGCTTCAACGCTCCCGTCCGGCAAATCCTCTCTTGGGGCGGAGTCGGATTTAAGGTGTTGGATGAAATGATCAAACTCTATGCGCTTGGACTCTTCGTAGCCACAGCCACACAAATCCCTCTTGAAACCGCGATTCTTTCCTGTGGTATCGTGGTCTTGTTGTATACAGTTGCCGGAGGCTTGTGGGCGGTAGTGGTTACGGATGTCGTGCAATTCATCATTTTGGGTTTGGCGACCATCATTTTATTGCCCTTGTCCTTACACGCAGCGGGTGGTATTTCCAGTATGCAGCAACAGCTGCCCGAACACATGACCTTCACTAACGGCCCCAAAGGGCAACCCATCTACCTGATGGTGTATTACGTCATGGTCTTGATCAAATACTGCGGAAACTGGGCGTTCATGCAACGCTTTTACAGCGCCGAAACCGAAGCCGATGCCCGCAAAACGGGTTGGTTGTCGGCATCCTTGTTCCTCCTGTTCCCGGTGGTTTTTTTACTGCCCGCCATTGCTGCGCGGGTGATCATTCCTGACTTGCAAGATCCCGAAATGGCTTACGTCAGTGTTTGCCTGAAATTACTGCCCCAAGGTTTGATGGGACTGATGATATCTGCCATGTTTGCGGCTACCATGTCTACCCTCAGTGCCGAGTACAACGTGACGGCCAGTGTGGTGACGAGTGACATTTACCAGCGCTTGTTCAAGCCCCAGGCGAGTTCAAAAGAATTGCTGTGGGTAGGCCGTTTGTCCACCATTGGGTTGGGTTTGTTGGTCACCATCGGGGCACTGTATGTCGGTGGATTTGGCGGGGCTTTTGAAGCCAATAAGTTGTTCACTGGTTTGTTTGCCATCCCGATGGTCATTCCCCTGGTATTTGGAATTCTTATGCGCAAACCGAACCCGACTGGTGCCATCGGTGCCGTAGTGGGCGGAATTGCGGTAGGACTGGTGCTGAATGGGTATTCGGGGCTAAAATGGGAAATCGCTACCCTCATCGAAATCCTGGTTTGTTTCCTCATTTTCTGGGGATCCGGATTTTTGAAAAATCAGAGCCAGGCTTACCACCAGCGGGTGAGCGCCTTTTTTGCTAAATTAGAGCATCCCATTGTCGCGGTCAAAGCCACCACGGAAAACGACATGCATCCCATTCTTCAACGCCTGTATGCGGTTGCATTGGTTAGTACGGGTGCGCTGTTTGTCATTCTGGGTATGCCCTCGGTGGCCGTGTATAGTGGGAAAATGGCGATATCGGTAGGGGTAATCTGTTTGTTCACTGCAATCTTTTTGTTTAAATATAGAAAAAAACCCAAAGCATCGGAACTGGTGCTTAAAAACGAATAAACAATGGTCAATTTAAAGAACAAGGTAGTCTTCATTACGGGTGCCTCCAGCGGAATTGGCAAGGCTACCGCCCAACTGTTATTGGATGCTGGCGCAAAAGTTTTTGATTTCAGCCGGACCCACCAGCTTAGTGACGAAGTAACGCACGAAAATCTGCGCTCTTTCCGGGGGGATGTCAGTGTAGAAACGGATGTCAAAGCGGGTTTTGCCGCCTGTCTCGAAGCATTCGGCACGGTAGATGTTTTACTCAACAACGCTGGTTTGGGCCTACTGTCTACCGATTTGGCCGAAACGGACCTCGATACTTTTGAACAAATGATGAACGTCAACGTGCGTGGCGTTTTTCTTTGCAATCGGGAGGCTTTAAAAATCATGAAGCCCCATAAAGCCGGACATATCCTCACGGTGATCTCCATGGCGGGTCAACGCACCAACCCCAATGCCCCGATTTATTGCGCTTCCAAGTTTGGGGCAAGGGGACTCAACAGCGGACTGGCCGACCAGGCCCTCAAACTCGGCATTAAAGTGACCGACATCAATCCCGGTCCCACGGATAGCAATTATTGGGGCGATCGCCAGGTGCCCCGCGAGAAATTCCTGAAAGTAGAAGACGTAGCACGGGTGATTTTATTCGTATTGGATCAGCCCGATTATGTGCTGATTCGGGAGATCAATTTTGACAACATGAAATTTTTAGCACAATGAATCAGAACGGAAAAACTACACCATCCCCATTCCCCATTCCGCTTGCCGAAATGCGAGAGCGCTACCTCAATTTGTACACTGGAGCGGTAAACGATGTACTGAGATTCAATTATCAAATGCACGCCACCAGTTTGCCTGCTGCGTTTGCACCCTTGCGCGAAGAAATGAAACTGGCTGGAATGGCCTTCACCGTCAAAGGTGGTCCCGATATTACGACTGAGGGTGAATTTGAAATGCGCGCCGAAATGCTTGAAGCTTTATACGCAGATTCGGTGGTGGTATGGGATTGCACTGGCGATACCGTCACTTCACAGTGGGGCGAGGTAATGACCATGGCCGCCATAAAAATTGGTTGCCGGGGTGCGGTCATCAATGGCATTCGGGATACCCGGGCCATCGTGGACCAAGGGTTTCCCGTTTTTCACAAATACAAAGCCAATACGGGCATGCTGGGGCGCTTTAGGATGTACCATTACTTGAAGCCCATTCTGATGGGTGAGGTGATTGTCAATCCCGGCGACTGGATTTTTGGCGACATCGACGGCGTGATCTCGATTCCTCAGGCGATTGCTTACGAGGTATTGATTGCTGCCGAAAAACTGTTGCTCAAAGAAGATGACATCCGTGGGATGGTCGAAAGTGGGATGACCCCAACTGAAGTGGTCAAAAATGGGGGGTATTTCTAATTGTTTCAACATGCCAATATTTCTCAGCGATAGCGAAAAAGCGATCATTGCCAGCGAACGCAACAACCGCGATTCCCTCGTATCGATTTTTTTCAATGCGCTCCAAAGTCGAGTATACGAACGAGTAGCCTGGGGCGATTTGTTAGGCCCCAACGCGACCACAATTTGGTGGCATTCCGCCGCCGAATACCTGTCTGATGCCGCGATGAGCTACGCTTTAGCACCTTCGCCGGAGTTGGCGCATTGGCTCAATATCGTCACTCTCGACATCATTCGGAAACCTACCTACGACTGGGTCGGCCCTGAATTTCGAGACCATAGCGAACCACTGACTGGGCACCTGGAAACAGCCCATCTTTGCTGGGGCGTATCTGCCGTGTATGATTTGGCCAAAGGGGCTTTTTCAAGTGCCGAGCAACAGGAAATCCGTCAGGCTTTGCAGGAAAAAGGACTTACTCTTTGCCGCCGTTGGTTGGACAAAAACCAACATTTGGCCAATTGGCGCAGCATCCTGGCAAGTGGGGCCATCTTTGCTAGTGTCGTGCTGGAAGATGAAGCTGCACTTACTGCGCTGTTGCCCGAACTCGAGCTTTGCCCACAAGCCCTCCAGGCAGATGGCTCCTACGGCGAATCCTTACAGTATGGCAATTACCTGGCCCTGGCTTTGACCTTTGCCCATGAAGCCGTTTTGCGTGGATTTCCCCAGCTTTTTGATGCAGCGTTGACCAATACCATCAGCAAGTGTATCCCCTGGTTTTCGACCAGTATGTTTTACCAAAAACCATTGGTAGATTGGGGCGATGAGCCCCGGGCCAGAGCAGCGAATTTCAACGACAGCGCCGCCATTTTTCGACCCTCGGGCGATGTGTTGCTGTACGTCGCTGCCCGCAGTAGGTTGGAGACTGAGCAGGGTTTGGCCCAGTGGCTTTTTGAACAGTATTACGTCCCCTCTCCTACCCAGGGCCCGCACGATTTGGCGACCCTGGGCATGCGCAACGATTGGGGCTTTTTGACGCTACCCTTGCTCTGTTATCCTGCTAAAAGTACATCGCCTGAACGCGCACATTTGCCCCTGACCAGCTCCTTTACCAATGGCAATGCCTTCATCCGAGATGCATGGGATGGCAAAACCATTGTCGCCATCAATGGGGGTAGCGAGCCGCTGCATGGGCTGGGGCATTTGCACGGCGATCTGAACAGCTTCATCCTGGTCCACCAGCAAGAACGTTTGTTGGCCGACCCCGGGCACAGTTGTTACCGCAACCTGATCCACGGCCTTGAAAGCAGTTCTCAAACCCATAGCACCTGCACTTTTTTGATTAAAAAAGAAGCACTCGGCTTGCAAGAAGACCTGGCCAAAGCGGCCCTTTTGGAACAAAAAAGTGTGTTTCCCCGCCGGGTAATACGCAATGGTCAGGCTGGCGAACCCATCATCAGGGGTGACCGTCGTTTGATTTGTGCCAAAGACGACGTGGTGTCGGTAGTTGGTGCCGAAGTGGGGAAAGCCTACGGAGAGCCGATCGAAACGTTTTCGCGCTTCTGGATTTTGGCGGGTAGCCATGTCTTGTTTGTGGTGGACCACATTGCGGCCCAGCAACCGGTTACGACCCTTTGGAATTGGATGGTCAACAATCGGGATGGCAAAACCCATTGGCAAACAGCACAAAATACCTTGACCATACAACGCAATGAGGCAGGTATGAAACTCTTCCACGGCGGGAAAGGCAGTTGGTCTTACCCAGTCTATGGCTACTTACACGATGCCTATCACCCTGAACCCAATCAGTTGGGCGAAGGGCGTTCCGGGAGCGGCTTATTATTTCGCTTTACGGAAAAAGAAAGGCAAGTGGCACGGACAGTAGTGCACGCCATTGCCCTGGACGAGCCTGGTCAACTGGATCATTGGCAACTGGAAGTCGATGCCAATGGCTATACGCTCCAAAGTGATACCCGCAAGTGGACTTTGCAATTGCAGGATGATAAGGCGGCGGCTTTTTCGATGATTTCGGGACACGGACGCAAGTGGGAGGTCGTGTTGCAAAATGGCCAATATCATTTGAAAAAGTGATGACCATTTACTACGACGACAATTTGATTTGGCTTTAGCAAAGAGTGGTAAGAAATAATAATGATGATTGCTCACAGCTTCGCTGCTCGATTTAATTCAACCAAAGCGGCAGGATGGCAAAACGGATGAAACGGACTAAACGGATAAGAACGGATTTTTTTCCGCCTGCGCCGGATAAGGACGAGCCGAAGGCGAGTCAAAATCCGTTCCAATCCGTTTAGTCCGTTTCATCCGTTTTACAATCCTATCGCTTTTAGCAAAAGAGGCGAAGCCTCAAAAAGTGTGAAGCACATAACACGTCGTGATCGTCGTGCCGTCGTGTTAAAAATAAATGAGCAGCGAAGCTGCGAATGAGAAGTTACAAAAGCAGAAACATGACAGAACAAACAAAAAACACCCCCATAAAACTTGGTCTTCTCGGCGTAGACCACCCAGCCGTAGCCGCTAATGATGTTGAAGCCTTGAGCGAATGGTATTGTGCAATTTTGGGCTATGAACGCTGGTTTCAACACCCGAAACCCGTATGGATGCTCAAAGCACCGGACGGAACCCTGCTCGAAATCATGCCCAAAGACGAAACCCCTCGCCCTGAGCGCAGTACCTGGACGCCGGGCTGGTCGCACCTGGCTTTGCGGGTACAAGACATTGACACGGCCATCGCCCATTTGGATCAGCACCAGGTGCAATGGGGCGGCGAACTCTCCCCGGCGATTGGCGGCGGACGCGTCAGGAATTTCTTTGACCCGGAGGGCAACCTCTTGCAAATATTGGAACGAGCACTCTCTCCAGAATAAACAACTATGCACCAATTCAAAATCAAAGGTATTGACCATCCAGCTGTTGCTGCCGAAAATGTAGAAGCATTGGCCAGCTGGTATTGCGAGGTCCTGGGCTATGAACGTTTGTTCCTCGACCCCCGCCCCATCTGGCTCCTCCGCGCACCCGATGGGAGCATCCTCGAAATTTTGCCCGTTGATGGCAATCCCCGACCGGTACGCACCAACCTCACTCCCGGCTGGTCTCATGTGGCGTTCAAGGTCGACGATATCGAGGTGGCCATCCAGCATCTGGACAATCACGACATCAAATGGTCGAGCCCACTTTCCCCCGCTACGGGAGGAGGAAAAGTTCGCACTTTTTTTGATCCCGAAGGCAATGTCTTGCAAGTGGTAGAACGCCCCCTTTAACCTGAAAAATAAACAATGGAAGCACTTTTCTACGAAGGAAACCATTCCTTCAACATCAAAACGATTGAAAAAACACCCCTACAAGTAGGTGAAGTCCGTTTAAAAATGGCTTATGTGGGTGTCTGTGGCACCGATGTACACATCTACCACGGCAAAATGGACGCACGGGTAAAACCGCCCCAAATCATCGGACACGAGGTATCCGGGGTGATTGATGCCATCGGAGAAGGGGTAAATGGCTGGGCTGTCGGCGACAAAGTAACCGTGCGCCCCCTCAATCCCGGAGTCGAAGTACCTGCGGACAATGGCCAGCGTCACATTGGCCAACACCTCAAATTCATTGGCATTGATTCCGCCGGAGGCATGCAACAATTCTGGAATGTGCCTGCCTTTACGCTGCATCGCCTGCCCGAAAACTTGTCGCTGACCCTGGGGGCGCTCATTGAACCCTTGGCCGTCGCTTGTCACGATGTGCGTTTGGGGGAATTGCAAGCGGGAGAACACGCAGTGGTCATTGGTGGTGGGCCAATCGGCTTGTTGATCGCCTTGGTGGCACGGCAAAAAGGGGCCAAGGTGTTGGTGTCCGAGGTAAATCCACACCGCATTGCCTTCATCCAATCGCTGGGCATTCAAACCGTAAATCCACTTGAGCAAGACCTGGTGGAAGCCGTGGACGCATTCAGCGCTGGGGCCATGGCCGACGTCGTGTTTGAGGTGTCGGGCGTGCAGGCCGGGGTTACGGCGATGACCCAAATTCCACGCGTGCGGGGCAGGATTGTGATGGTGGCCATTCATTCCGAGCCCAAGGCCGTTGATCTATTCCGCTTTTTCTGGCGGGAAATCAAACTTATCGGTGCGAGGGTGTACGAGCCCGTCGACTTTGATGAAGCCATTGCCCTGGCCGCCAGTGGAAACTTGCCGCTGGAAAAAATGATTACCCAAATATCCCCCTTGGCCGCAGCGCAAGAGGTGTTTGAAACCATTGACAAGAACCCGGCAGGGATGAAGTATTTGCTGGAATTGGGATGATCTCAACCCCGCTTGCGGCGGAGTTTAATAAAATAAAGTAGCCCGCAGATCAAGGAGATTTACGCAGATGATGTACGTTTTTGAAAAAATCTGCGTGATCTGTGGGCGAAAAATAAAAAACATAGCCCCACCGTAGGCGGGAGCTAAACTTTCACAAAAATGAAAACTTTGGAGCTTTTTAACCTAAGTGGAAAAACCGCCCTCGTAACGGGCTGCAAGAGAGGTATTGGCAAGGCAATGGCTATCGCTTTGGCCGAGGCTGGTGCAGACATCATTGGCGTTTCGGCCTCGCTCGAATTGACCGATAGCGCCATCGAGCGGGAGGTAAAAGCATTGGGGCGGAATTTCTACGCCTATCAGTGCGATTTTAAAAATCGTTCGGAGCTATACACCTTTAGCCACAAGGTCAAAGCCAAATGCCCGCCCATAGATATTTTGGTCAACAATGCGGGCAACATCCTCCGCAAACCCGCCGCCGAGCATCCCGATGAATATTGGGACGAAATCATGGAAATCAACCTCAACGCGCCCTTTATTTTGGCCCGCGAGTTTGGACAAGAAATGCTGGAGCGGGGCTATGGAAAAATTATTTTCACCGCTTCCCTGCTCACTTTTCAAGGTGGCATTACCGTCCCAGGGTATGCGGCCAGCAAAGCCGGGATAGGCTCACTCATCAAAGCCCTGGCCAATGAGTGGGCAGCCAAAGGAGTCGGCGTCAATGGCATCGCGCCTGGTTACATCGCTACCGACAATACGAGTGCACTACGTGCCGACGAGACCCGCAATGCTGCGATTCTAAGTCGGATACCAGCCGGGCGTTGGGGCAGCGCCGAAGACCTAAAAGGTGCGACTGTTTTTCTGGCTTCAGCAGCTTCTGATTACGTGCACGGTACCATTTTGACGGTGGATGGTGGTTGGATGGGGCGTTAGCATCTTAATAGTAAGTCAACTCTTTTTTTACATATTAATTGAATGCATTCCTCCAGCATAAAACACCTGTTTCATGGGTGAATTTTTCATTTCTGCCAGCATGTTTTGCGCGATTTTTCTGTTGGGTTCAGTCAAATAACTGCAGGAACAAAACCACCTCTAAAAAAAAACTGTAAATTTATTTAGGTATTTTGGTGGGTTGTTCTACTGTTTAGTACAAATTAAGGGGATGGCGCTTTTCTCAGGGAAGATGAAGAAAGTTCCACACCTACAGATCGTAAGCTTATGGGCGTACAACAACTCAGAGATGAGCTTTTGGTTCAATCACTTCGAGAAGGAAATATTGCTGCCTACGAAGAGATTTACCAACGGTATTGGTACAAGTTATATGGGATCGCCTTCAACCAAACGGGTGTTCGGGAAGAGGCGGAAGAATTGGTGCAAGAAGTTTTTTTGAGCCTCTGGAACCGCCGTGCCGAGGTGCTCATCAAACACCTGGATTTATACTTGACCATTGCCATCAAAAACCAGGTGTACGATTTCATCAAGTCTCAAATCACCTATCGTAAATACCAGGAATACCTGATTATTCAAGAAATAAAACAGCATTACGGAACCGACGAAATTGTGAACTTTGCAGAATTGTCCGAGGCGGTTGAAAAAGTCTTGAGTCGTTTACCTGAGAAAAGCGCTGAAGTTTTTAGACGCAGCCGCTTTGAAAATCAATCGGTGCGCGAAATCGCCCAAGGTTTGAACCTCAGCGAAAAGGCGGTGGAATACCACATTACCAAGTCTTTGAAATTCTTGAAAGAGAACCTCAAAGCTTTTCATTCCACCAATTAATTAGGCAGGTATAAATGCACAAATATATGACCCAACAGGAATTCAACACATTGTCTAAACGCTACTTGGAAGGTAAAACTACCGAAGAAGAAGACCTTCTGCTGATGAAATGGAACCATGCTCAGGACAATCAAAATCGACTAAACCTCCCTCCAGACCAAAAAAAAGCCATCGAAAAACGCATCTGGGGCAAGTTGCAGCAGCAGATTCAGCCGCGCCCCCGCGGGCTGGTACGCCATTTGGCTTGGGTCGCGGGTATTGCCGCGTGTTTGGTGCTGGGGATTGCCTGGTACAGTAGCGTCTATTCCGCGCAAAAAGAGGATGCCAGCGCAGCTATCGACACCAATCACGAGCAAAAGGGGATTGAAGTAAAAAACACTACCCCCTTGGAACAAAAAATCAAGCTTGAAGACGGCACCACGGTGCTCCTCAAGCAAAACAGTGCCATCGTGTATGATCGATCTTTTAATCGATCCAAACGCGAAATCTACCTGGAAGGTGAAGCATTTTTTAAAGTGAAAAGAGACATCTCCAAGCCCTTTATCGTCCATACCGGTGCTTTGGTTACGGAGGTTTTGGGTACGAGTTTTCGGGTCAAATCTTTCGACAATGCCAAGACCATCGAAGTAATGGTGGCGAGTGGAAAAGTATCGGTATACACCGAAAAACCCAGTAGCCCTGCGGGGCGCAACGGGGTCATTCTTACCCCCAATCAACGGGTTGTGTACGATGTAAACTCCCGGAATATCGTTCCCAGCATTGTTGATAATCCGCAGCCCATTGCTACACCTGGAACCGCTGCACCGCAGTTGGATTTTCAGGAGGCGTCCCTACAATCCGTGTTGAATGCCCTCACCGAATTGTATGGCATTGAATTTGTCATTTCAAACCCCGTGACCAAAGCTTGCAGAATCACCGCCGATTTGAATGGATTATCGATGGCTACACAGTTGAAACTGATTTGTAAATCGATGGATGCCACTTACGAAAAACGTGGTACGGTGGTGTTCATCAATGGTGATGGATGTTAAAAAATAAAAAGCCGAAAATGCTGCGAACACTTTCGGCTAGTGGTTTACCCTCTTCAAATGCTAATCTGTAGAAGGGTAATGTTTCTCAATTTTTCCAATCAAAAAACGTGTAAATGTAGCAAAAAACCTGGCCGTTCCCAAAAATTTGCGGAAGCTTATGAAAATTACGATTTCCCAAATGTTTTTGGTGTTCTTGTTCTGTAGCATGTCATTTGCGCACAAAACGAATGCCCAAGACGTGCTCAATCGTAAGGTAACGGTAGTGGGGCAGCGGCTTGAATTGAAGGCAATTCTTGGACAAATTGAGCGGCAATTAGGCGTAAAATTCGTATACAGCAGTAAAATAAAATCCACCCAACGGCTGACCTTGAGTCTGAACAACCGCAAACTATCGGACGTACTCGCGCAGGTGCTGCCTTCCCTTGAATTGGATTATGAGGTCATTGAGAGTCGAATTTTGCTCAAAAAAAGTAAACCCAAATTAAAAGAAACCCTCCCGGCTAAAGAAGTTGATCCTGTCTTTGTACCCCTCACTGAACCAACGATCCACGGAAAAGTAACGACTGAATATGGTAGTGTACTGCCTGGCGTAAGTATCCTCGTTCAGGGAACCCAACGCGGAACGACAACCGACGAAAATGGTGATTTCAACTTGAGTATTCCCGATAGCCAGGCAGTGCTCGTGTTGAGTCACATCGGCTATGTCACTCAGGAAATGCCGCTGGCAAACCACACCATGGTCAATGTTACCCTGGCACTGGATACCGAAGCACTGAGTGAAGTGGTCGTGGTGGGGTACGGCACGCAAAAGCGGCTCACCAATACCGGGGCACAATCCTCCATGGGCGGAAAACAACTGGAGCAGTCCCCTACCGCCAACATCAGCAACGCTTTGGTGGGCCGTTTACCTGGACTCTTTGCTTCACAAGCCAGCGGCGAGCCCGGCAATGACCAGTCTATCCTGAGGATTCGCGGGGTGGGTACGTTTAATGGCAGTCAGGAACCCCTGGTTTTGGTAGATGGCATCCAGGTTGACAATTACAATAACCTGGATCCCAGCGAAGTGGAGAACATTACCATCTTAAAGGATGCGTCCAGTACCGCGGTTTATGGTATCCGGGGTGCCAATGGGGTCTTGCTCATTACAACCAAAAGAGGCAGGATGGGTAAAGCGAAAGTGTCCTATACCTTCAACCATGCCTTCAACAATTTTACCGATATCCGCAGCCAAATGAGCAGCTTTGATTATGCCAACTCGTTCAATCAGGCGCTAAAAAATGATGCTTACGTCACCGGGGTCACTTACACACCCCGGTATTCACAGGCAGATCTGGACAAATACAAATCTGGTGAAGACCCGATTTTTTATCCCGATGTGAATTGGTATGAACTGATGCTGAAAAAAACTTCCTCCCAGCAAAGGCACAATTTA
>Ga0116157_10002927_pt1 | contig 16489 bp, 14 predicted proteins | sample AD_UKC048_MetaG_FD_89882 | JGI IMG/M metagenome (GOLD analysis project Ga0116157, IMG submission 89882) | Active sludge microbial communities of municipal wastewater-treating anaerobic digesters from USA - AD_UKC048_MetaG | ecosystem: Engineered > Bioreactor > Anaerobic > Digestate | place: USA...
GACTTCGTCGTGAACCGTTCGCGGCGGAATCCAAACGAGGCTTCACTCGAACGCAATGTCGAGGGGCGCTACGCATGGAGCCCGGTCGGCACGGCGCCATTCCGCGCGGCGGGCGCCGACCTTGAACTGGCTGTCCCGTGGTCCGCGCTCGGCATGCGCAAGCCGCCGGCCCGGCTCGATTTCAAGTGGGCGGACGGCATCCGCCAGAACGGCGACTGGAGCGATTTGACTCTCAATGGCGACGTTGCGCCAAACGACCGGTTCAACTACCGCGCGCTGTTGACTCCCACCGAGTCCCCATGACCTCGATGCCGCGCCGGCCCGGACCGATGACAAACACCGTGCCCGACCTGATCCGGGCCGGTTGGCAAGGCACGGAAACGAATCTGCCTGTGTCCGGCTTCCCGGCAGTGCATCTGGAGTCTGTCGCAGGGCCAATTCATGAAGTGGAGCGGCGACGGCCCCGTCGCCGACAAACGCCGTCTTCACTTGACATGGCGGGGGACGAGCCGTCCCCACCCCGACCTTTTCGACTTCATGCATGGGCGCTGAGTCTGTCGGTGGAAATCACCTTCAGACTCGACTCGAAGGCATGATCGGACTACAGACAGGGGTGCGCCGCGCGCCCGAGGCGCCGGCGTTGCGACCGAACATGGAAACAGTCAGACGATTCTTCGAACGGGACCAGTACGCAAAACTCGCCGGGATCGAACTGCTCACGATCGAGCCCGGGCACGCAACGGCCCGGATGCCTCTGCGCCCCACGCATTGGAACGGGCTCGATATGACGCACGGCGGCGCGATTTTCACGCTGGCCGACTTTGTATTCGCGGCTGCGTCCAATTCGCATGGCACCGTGGCGGTCGCGATCAACGCCAGCATCTCGTTCCTCAAGGCCTCGAGCACGGGCACCCTGTCTGCCGAGGCGCGCGAGTTGGCCCGGAACTACAAGACCGGCACCTATCTGGTCGAGGTCAAGAACGATCAGGGCGAACTCATCGCCATCTTCCAGGGCATGGTTTACCGCAAACAGGACAAGATTCCCGCCTGACCGGGCCTCCGCCCGCCGGTGCGAGGCCAGGCGCGCCCCGCCGGTCACGGCACATCGAGGAGTGCGGTCTCGAAGTGCCCGGCCGCTTCGATCAAGGCGAAGAACGTGGCATTGGCCGCCGTGATCTTGGGAGGAATCTTCGCATCCGGGTCCGGGCAACCGGCCTTGAGCCAGCTTCCGACCCGCACGTCATTGAGCACCTGCAGCAGCCATTCGATGTCCTCCCGGCTCAGGCTCAACCGACAGCCCTTTTCATCGGAGGCCAGGCGTGACGGATCGTTCAGCAGACCTTCCACCCGCTCGTCGCGCTCGGCACGGTGCCCCGCCATGGCCTCGTCCAGCAGCGCCTGGTTGGCCGGATCGTCTGCGGTCGCGCCCGCGCGCGTGTAGCGATGGTAGCCGGCGGGGACCATCGGGTGACGGCGCAGGACCTGGGTGAACAAATCGCTCTCGCGCTGGCTCAAGCGGAAGACGCAGAGGGTGCCGTCTGTGCGTGCCAGTTTCATCCCTTGTCGCGTTCGACGGTGGCGTGGAGGCTGTACTTGTGGAGTTGATGCACGTAGAACTCGGCGCGTTCGAGGGTTTCGCGGGTCAGCACGCTCTTCCCCTGCCGGTGCACCTGCAGCATGTGCTGCTCCGCCTTCTGGCGCGGCCAGCCGAAGACCATTTGGAACACGTGTGTCACGTACGTCATGAGGTTCACCGGATCGTTCCAACAAATCACCAGGTAGCCCGGATCGAGCGCGTCTTTCGACTTGACCGCTTCATCCTGTTCGAGATCCGGCATCACCACCGGTGTTCCGGTCGATGGCATGGCCGAACATAGCCGCGGATGGCCCCCGTTTCAATACGCCGGATTGTCCCTCCGTCCACTCCGACAGAACACCGACGACGATGAGATGCAGCGGAGCGGCCGACACGGACGAGCAGCGGGTTGCAAATCCGGCAAATGGACCTAGAATTGACCGCGTTCAGTGTTTTTGGCAGCCAGTTCAACTGCATCGGCAAACCATGAAGGCCGCTTACATCACTCAGACCGGTCCGCCCGAATCGATCCGATACGGTGACCTGCCCGAGCCGCAACCCACGGGCAATCGCGCCCTGGTGCGCGTTCGCGCCGTGGCAGTCAACCCGATTGACACGTACATCCGCGGCGGGTTGGTCCAGATGGATTTGCCCACGCCGTTCATCGTCGGATGCGATCTGGCGGGCGTGGTCGAAGCCGTCGGCCCGGAGGTGAACGGGATCGAGCCGGGGGACCGCGTTTGGGGGAGCAACCAGGGGCTTCTTGGACGGCAGGGCACCTTCGCCGAGTTCGTCTCGGTCGACGAGAACTGGCTTTATCCCACGCCCCCCACGGTCTCCGATGAACAGGCGGCGGCCATCGCCATGGTCGGCATCACCGCGCATCTCGGTCTGGTGCGGGACGCCAAACTCCAGCGCGGCGAGACAGTCCTGGTCAACGGCGCCAGTGGCGGCGTCGGTTCGACTGTCGTCCAGATCGCCAAACTGCTCGGGGCCCGGGTCATTGCCGCCGTGGGCGGACACGAGCGGGTCGAGGCCGCCCTCAAACTGGGGGCCGACCATGTCATCGACTACAAAACCGTCGAGGTCGACTCCGCCGTCAAGAAGATCGCCCCGGGCGGCGTGAATGTCTGGTGGGAAACGGCCCGCGAACCGAACTTCGACCGGGTGGTCACCGCGCTCGCCTCGAGGGGACGGATGATTCTGATGGCCGGGCGCGAGGCTCGCCCTCAGTTCCCTGTCGGGCCCTTTTATGTCCGCGGCTGCTCGCTGCACGGCTTCGTGATGTTCAGCGCCCACCCGGACGAACAGCGCGAGTGCGCGGATGACCTCAACGATTGGATGGCTGCCGGGCGGCTGAATCCGCGGATCGACCGCGTCATGCCGCTCGCCGAGACCGCTGCCGCTCACCGTCTTCAGGAACAGAATACCATCGGCAGAGCCGGCACGTTGGCGGGGAAGATCGTCCTCAAGCCGGGTTGAACCCATCTCCATCCGCGGGTCTGACGACCGTCACGGGTGCCTGATGCGCCGCGTCGAGAACCACCAGGCGAGCCAGCCGGCCGCCAGAGTCAACAGCCCCAGCCCGCTGGCGCGCGGCTGACGGGCAATGGTTGACCCGGCGATCGCCAGCACGGCGGCGATGAACAGACCCGGCAGCCACGGCCAGCCGACCACTCGCACGGCGGCTCCCTCCCGAATCCTGAGCCGCACGAGCCCGAGGACGGTTGCGGCCGTGCTCAGACTGAGAGTGAAACCGATGTAGGTCAGCAACATCTCGTAGGTCGAACTCCACAAGAGCAGCAGGGCCAGCAGGACTTGCAGCCCGATCGCCGCCCGCGGCGGACCCGCCGTCGGAGCCAGGAACCGCGGAAGATAACCGTCCGCGCCCATGCAGGCGTACACCCGCGGCCCGGCCATGATCAGCGAGGACGCGGATGTGGCGAGGGCGAGCAAGACGACTGCGGTCACCACGTTGGCCAGGCGCACCCCGCCCAGCGCCTCGGCGGCGATGCGCGCGACTTCGAGTTGTCCCGCCAGTTTTTCGGGAGCGGTCGAGAAGACGAACACCGCGTTGAGGGCCAGGTAGAGCGCCGTGACGATGGCCGTACCGACGAGCATGGCCAGGGGCAGGGTGCGCTCGGCATCCCGCACTTCGCCCCCCAGGTAGACCGCGGCGTTCCATCCGGCGTAGCTGAACGACACCCAGATGAGGGAGACGGCAAACGCCGGAACCGTGGCCGAGCCTCGAGTCACCGCCGGCAGCGCGTCGATCCGGTCGATGGCGAGGCCGACAAAACCGAGCAGCAGAACCAGTTTGAGCGCCACGATCCAGTTCTGCAGCCACGCGCCCCGGCGCACATCCGCCGCATGGACGAAGGCGAACAGGACCAGGAGGATCGAGCCGCTGAGTTTCGCGTCGATGCCCCCGAGCCACGGCTTCGCATATTGGCCGAAGCCGTAAGCGACCGCGGCGAGCGGGGCTGAGAAGCCCACAAAGAGCGATATCCACCCCGCGACATAGCCGGCCGCAGGGTGCAGCGTCTTCGAGAGAAAAAGGTATTCGCCGCCCGACTCGGGGATGCGGCGGGCCAGCGCGCCGTAACAGAGCGCGCCGAGGGCGGCCAGGAGACCGCCGCCCGCCCAGACCGCCAGGACGGCCCACGGCGATCCAAGGTCTTTGAGCAGAAAACCGCTGGTGGTGAAGACGCCGGCGCCGATCATGTTCGCCACGACCAGGGCCGTGGCGCTGACCCACCCGAGCTGGCGTGCCGAGGTCAGCATGCGTCGATTCGATTGCGCCGAGTCGCGTCCATGAGGGCGGGCCGGATCACCCGTAGACTCGCACCTCGTACACGCGGGCAATGGGATCGCCATTGGTCGCGGTGAAGTGCAGACGCAGCCGCCTGGTCTCGAAAGGCTCGAGTGTGTGCCGATTCAGACGCTGGTAATTGCCCGTGACCTTGAGGACTTCGCGCAGCGGAGCGCCGTCGGGACCGTCCGGAGGCGTGCACAGGACCGCGTAATCCCGCACGGTCTCCGGCTGCGGGCCGCGCACGATCTGCCGGCTGACATGGGTCGAGGCGGACAACGTCAGCTCGCGATGGAAGCCGGTGTCGAAGGTGATCTGGAGTTCGAGGATTCGCTGGGGCTTGGCCCACGCCAACTCGAGCCAGGCCCCCTCGGGCCCGAGCTTGGCGCCCCAGCGGTTGCGCCACTCGGTGGGCATGTCGCGCACCCAGCCGTTGATCACATGCTCGGGCTTGGACAGATCGTGGCTTTCCGACGCCGTGACCGTTGCCTGCCGGGCCAGGTCGTTTGGATCGGCGTTGCGCCGGTTTTTCAACGTCTGGTCGTCCCGCAGCAGAATCTGCTGGAGTTCAAGCAGGCGGGACCTGTCGGCGCAGAGCTGCCGCGGATTCGAGCCGTGCCGCGCGCAGAGGGCGGCGGCGGTCCCGGCGGCCTGGCCCATCGCCGCGCATGTGGCCATGACGCGCGTCGAGCTGAAGGCGACATGACTGGCGCTGATGTTGCGACCGGCCATGAGGAGGTTGCCGACCGTCTTGCTGTAAAGACAACGCAGCGGGATGCTGTAAACGTCCGCCAGCTTGATCGATCTGAAAGGCGGCTGGTCGAAGGCATCGAAGCCGCTGGGCGGATGGTCGTCCATCGGCCAGCCGCCGATGGCCACGGCGTCGTCGGGTTCGTCGTTCTTTCCTTCGAGATCGTGCTGGGTGAGCACATGATCGCCGACCAGCCGCCGGCTTTCACGCTTGCCCGGCACCATGCCGACCCAGTCGAGCGCCCAGTTCACGCTGGTCGGGTGATTGCCGGAGTTCTTGATGTAATCCCAGACCCCAAGCACGATCGAGAGCAGCTCGAACCGGATTCGCTCGTTGTCGCGGATGGAATGCCACTGGCCGCCCCACTCGATCCACCAGTAGCCGTATTCCCACGAGGAAACGCCCCGGAACTTGAGCATCTCCTGTGTCACCTTCCGGGCCCATCGGGGCGCGACGAAGGACATCGGACGCCCGTAATCGCGGGCGGTGAAGAGGATGCTGCTGCCCTGGGTCTGGCCATCGGCGGCCTCATAGGCCAACGACTCGGCAAACTCGCTCTTCGCTTCCCGCCCCATCCGCATCTCTGCCCCGGCTTCGAGGCCGAGCCGACAATCCCCCGTGCAGTCGAGGAAGAGCCTGGCCCCGATCCGATAGAGGTGCTCGGTCTTGTCGCACCGCGCCAGGACACGCCGGATCAGGCCGTCGCGCGTCTCGGCGGCGAAGACCACGGTGTCCAGGAGCAGCGTGATATTCGGTTCGCTCTTGATCTTGTCGTAAAGAAGGAGGTCCCAGAGTTCAAAACTGCGCTGCGGGTTCCGGACGGCATCCTCGAGCCGGAGTTCCTCGATCAGGCCGCCTTCCCGCCAACCGGGCCGCCCGCCGTGGGCGTTGGCGCCGACGATGTGCATCTTGACCTCGCTGCTCGAATTGCCGCCGAGACGGGAACGGTCCTGCGCCAGGATGACCGTTGCGCCGTGACGGGCCGCCGCCAGCGCCGCGCAGACCCCGGCCATGCCGCCGCCCGCCACAAGAACGTCGGCTTCGAGACCGACAGGCGTCAGGTGCGGATCGCCCGTCGCGATCGCGCCCGGCGGTTGGGACGGGGCAATCGGCTCGAACTGACGGGTGATGCGCTCGTGCGGCTCAGGCTCGGCGCCCAGCCCATTGACCCGCACGGCGGCCGTGTAACCGGCCATCCCGCCGGCGAGCGTGAAGAAACTGCGTCGATTCATGCCTGACCTTTCGCACACCGTGTCGGCACATCAGCACTCGAATCCAGAGCGAATGAACACTGCCCGAAACTACGCGCTTTTCCCGGCACACGGCAATGACTACCTTGAGCGCGTCCATGGCTTCCTTATGAATCAAATCCCGGGGTTGACCTGCTCCGCCCCCGCCGGGCCGCGGGGACGAGCCTCGACTCCAAGGATCGAACTGAACCGAACGCGCGCATGAATATTCTCGTCACCGGGGCAAGCGGTCTGATCGGCGCCGCACTGGCTGCGCGGTTGAGCGGCAGCGGACATCGGGTGACGCCCCTGCGCCGCGGAGCGGCGAGCGCGGATTCCGGACCGACCTGGGACCCCGAAACCGGTCAGGTCCGTCTCGACACAGCCTCGCCGCCCGATGCGGTCGTGCACCTGGCTGGGGAGACCATCGCCCAACGATGGACCCCCGCGGCCAAGGCGCGCATTCGGGCCAGTCGGGTGGATGCGACGCGTCTCCTGTGCGACGCCCTGATGCGCGCTCCGGGTCCTCCGCGGCTGCTGGTGTGCGCATCAGCCACGGGGTACTACGGCGATCGCGGCGACGAAGTCCTCGATGAACAAAGCCCTGCCGGCGCTGGTTTTCTGCCGGAAGTCTGCCAGGCGTGGGAAGCGGCGACCGCATCCGCGCTCGAGCAGGGCATGCGCGTTGTGCACCTGCGGTTCGGCCTGGTCCTGGCACGCCAGGGAGGCGCGTTGGCCCGGATGCTTCCCGCATTCCGACTCGGCCTGGCCGGGCGTTTGGGCAGCGGCCGGCAATACTGGAGCTGGATTGTGCTCGAAGACCTGCTCCGCGTCATCGAACTGGCGCTGCACGACGACCGGCTCAGCGGCCCGGTCAACACCGTGGCGCCCGAAGCCGCCACCAACGCCGGCTTCACCGCAACCCTGGCACGCGTGCTTCACCGCCCGGCCTTCCTGGCCGCGCCCGCGTTCGCGGTCAGAACAGTCCTTGGCGAGATGGGAGAGCAGGTTCTGCTGGCCAGCGATCGAGTCCGCCCGGCGCGTCTGCTCGACGCAGGGTTTGCATTCCAGTTTGCCGATCTCGAGCAGGCCCTGAACCGCCTGGTGCGCGGCGCCTGAGGGCTGGCGCTCTCCATGAACCGTCGAACCGTAGCCGTCCCGCGTCGCGGACGTGAGTCCGCGCCATCTCGCTCCGTCAAAGGCAGGAATCAGCGCCGACTCATCCCGCGAGGCGGGACGGCTACAAGCCGGTTTATGTCCTCGTGCGGATTCAACTGTTGAATGTCAACGCTTCCATGAACATCGACACGAAAAGCGACGCTTTCTGCCGCTTTAGGTTCATGTTCACTGAGCAGCGCCGCGAGGAACAGGCCGCTCCAGTAACCAGTCGTTCTCGGGTTTCGGCACAGTCGTTTTCCGCGCTTGCAATCGAGGCCTGCCTGATTAGGCTCCACCGTCTTTGCCTGGGCCGCCCTGCTGCGGCAGGGCGCGATCGAGCATTATATGGCATCTGCAAACGACTTGAGAAAGGGCATGGCGATCATGCACAACGGCGACGTCTGCGTCGTTCTGGACATGCAACACCGCACGCCTGGGAACTTGCGCGCGTTCGTGCAGGCCACTCTCCGCAGCGTTCGGACCGGCAAATCCTCGGACATCCGATTCAGTTCCACCGAGCGGGTGGACGTGGTGCCGATGGTGACGCGGAAGATGGAGTTCAGCTACAAGGACGGCGAGGACTTCGTGTTCTCGGACCCCGAGACGTTCGAGACAATCAGCCTGCCGCCTGAAATCGTCGGCGACGCCAAGAACTTCCTGGTCGAGAACACGACTGTCACGGTGACTTTTGTCGAGGAGAAGGCGGTGCAGATCGAACTGCCGGCAGCCGTGGTTCTGACCGTGGCCGACGCTCCCGAGGGCATCCGAGGCGACTCCGCCAACAACGTGCAGAAGACGGTCACACTCGAAACGGATCACCGTCCAGGTGCCTCTTTTTATCAAGACGGGCGAGAAACTACGCATCGACACCCGCACCGGCAAATACCTCGAACGGGCCTAAACAGCTACCAAACCAACAAGCGGAAGAAGCGCCCCGGCGCGAGATCGATGGAGTCGACGGTGAACGTCAAGGGCGCGTTGGTCCCCTCGAACTCGGGGCCTGAACGCCACGGTCCGGACGGTGTGTCGCCGGTCTGAACCTCGTAGCGCCGCCCCAACGCCCCATACCAACGCAGCGTCGGCCGCTGACCGTCGCCGACCATGAGCAGCGAGGGGCGGAGGAAGGCTTCGAGCTGCAGCGGATCGGCTCGCTCCTCGAGCGAGGCGGCGAAGCTGCCGTGTTCCATGAAGTGGAGGAGGCGATAGGAGAGGGTGATCCTCAACTCGGCCCAGGGCTGGACCAGTTCGACGAACCCGCAATTCACATCCACCCCGCAAATCTCGCACGGGACATAACAATCGGCCTCGGCATGCAGTGCGTACGGCTCGCGGGCCGTCGCCTCCCGGGGCAGTTCCCCGATGCGCCGGAACGCGCTGCGCGCGGCGTCCGACCCGTCCACGATGCCGTCGCCGTTTGTGTCCGGGCGTTCCGGATCTGTTCCCAAAGCCCGTTCCTCGGAATCGAGCAGCCCGTCCCGGTCGCTGTCGCCCGCCACGATCACCGCATGCGATCCGCCATCCCCTTCGAGCGCAAGATGGATCAGGCGCGGGTTGAGCCGCCCGCCATCGCCGTTGCCCAGGCTCCCGTGGCGGAGAAAGTGGAGGGCGAGGTAGGAGACCTCGACCCGCACCTCCTCGGGCGCGTTGGCGATCTCGAGGTAACCCATGTTCTCCTGTTTTCCGCAGACGGGACACGTGACCAGGCCGCGCATCAGGTGATCCACGGCATGCACCGGCGCGGCCGTGTTGCGGGTCAACTCGACAATCGACTTCCAAAGACGCCGCGCCACGGCAAATCCGTCGGGAACGCCGTCGCCGTCCGTGTCTGCCACCGCGGGGTCGGTGCCGAAGCGTTTCTCTTCGGCGTCCGTGAGCCAGTCTTCGTCTCCATCCTCGCGGGCCGTAACAAGGTGGTTGGGGGCGGTTTCATCGAGCGCACCGCGGAGAAGCACCGGGTCCAGCCGGCCGGAGCCGTGGACGCTGCCTGCATGGGAAAAGCTGCCATGCTCCAGATGATGGAGCGCGATGTACGGGAGGGCGGCGTAGAGGCCGGCGCGAGCATTGCACACGGTCAGGTGCCCCATATTCACATTGGTCCCGCACACCGCGCATCGTTCCAGTCCTTTGAGTTCGAAATCCAAGCGGTAGGGGTGGTCGGCCGAGGGTTTCACGGGAAGCCCGGCAATGCGCGTGGCGCACGCGACGGCGAGGTCGGCACCGTCGGGCAGGTGATTGGCGTTCTCATCGCCATTCGCCGGATTGGTCTCGAGATCGAGTTCTTCCCGATCGGTGAGGAGGTCCTCGTCTTGATCGGGCGAAACAGGCGATTGATGCCCGTCTCCCTGCCCGGCGCTCTCGAGTGCCGTTCGCAGCCGAGGCACGTTCAAGACGCCCTGGTGCTCGCTGCCCGCGTAGGCCAGACTGCCGTGTTCGAGGTAGTGCTTGGCAATGCAGGGAACCGCGGCGCTGAGATTCTCGAGCGGGCTGACGATTTCGTAGAACCCCATGTTCACGGCTTCCCCACAGACGCTGCACGTCTCCAATCCGAACGCCATATGGGCGAGACGATACGGTTGGGTCGGAGACACCTCCCCCGGGAGCGCTTGGATCGCCGCGGACAGTTTCAACGCCCAATCCACGCCATCCGACACGCCGTTGCCGTCCTGATCCGCCCGATTCGGATCCAGCCCCAGCAGCAACTCCTGAGCGTCATTGAACCCGTCGCGATCGGCATCCGTCCACACATCGAGCGGAATCTGGTGCGGGTCCGGCGAGGACCCGGCCCATGCCGGGGGGGAGGACGCGCCGAGAGCGACGAGCGACGCCGCCATGGCCAGGCTCCGGCGCAAGGCGCGACGGATTCTCGGACTGGATCGGACGGACGGTTTGCCGAGCCGCAGGTCGTTGCGCCCGCCGGTGCGACAGGCGCGGTGCAGGCGCCGGTAATGAGGCAGCAAGATGGGCGTCACCTGACATCGCGGACACGCCCAATGGAACAGGAGACGCTGGTCCCCGCGATCGAGCGCGTTGGGGCGGTACCCGTGGGCAAGGTAACTCTCGATGCAACACGAGGGATAGCCGAACAGCCATCCTTCGAAGCGGCGATCGTTCAGAGTGCGATCCAGAGACCGGCCTTCAAAACGGGCGGAATAGAGGTCGAGACAACGCGGCTCGGTGCTGAACACAAGCTCTGCAACCGGGCGTCCGGAACGGGTTGTGCGATGGATCGTGCGCCAGCGCAGGCCGCACCGATCGAGAGCGGCGTGAATCTTCGAGTCGGCTGGACCCTCCCAGCGGCTCAGGGGTTTGAGGCCGGCTGCCGTGAGCTGCGCCAGGTAGCGCAGCTCGCCATTCAAATCAGGCTGTGACATAATAACTGCCTCCTGCCACGCCACGGCGCCCACTTCGCACTCCGGCGCCGGGGCGTCGACGCGTCTCGGCGACGCCCCGGGCAGGCTGCGTGGTTCAGGCGTCGCGCGCTCCAGGGTTCTGTTGATGGAGTCTACTCGCCGTGACGCACTTTTCAAGGGGGCAAGCCCGGACACCAGCGGTTCTGCCCATGAACCTCAAGATGCGCAACTTGTTGATAATCAACGAAGGCATTCTGAGGTTCATGGGCAGAACCGCTGACAGCATCGGGAACGGGGTTGCGTTTGGCGGCTGCCGCAATTAGCGTCATTGTCTCTTCCGTGCCCGAAGGGAGGGTGAGGCGGGGCCCGCCCTGCCCCTCGGCGGGAGAGTTCTTGCGATTCGATTCTGCAAAGCACACATATGAAAGCGTTGGTGAAGAGCAAGGCGGAGCCGGGTCTGTGGCTCGAGGAGGTTCCGATGCCCGCGGTTGGGGTGAACGACGTGCTGATCCGAGTGGATCGGACAGGCATCTGCGGCACGGATTTGCACATTTACAAATGGGACGCCTGGGCGCAGAAGACGATTCCTGTCCCGATGGTGGTGGGACACGAGTTCGTGGGCGAGGTTGTGTCGGTGGGCGCCAACGTCGCGGATTTCTATCCCGGTGACATCGTGAGCGCGGAGGGGCATGTCGTTTGCGGACGCTGTCGCAACTGCCTGGCGGGGCGTCGGCATCTCTGTCGCGAGACGCAGGGCATCGGGGTAAACCGGCCCGGGGCGTTTGCCGAGTACATCTCGGTTCCGATGACCAACGTCTGGCACCATCAGCCGGGCATCGACCTCGACATCGCGGCGATTTTCGATCCGTTTGGCAACGCCGTGCACACGGCGCTGTCGTTCCCGGTCCTGGGCGAGGACGTGCTGGTGACGGGGGCGGGGCCGATTGGCGTCATGGCGACGGCGGTGGCCCGTCATGCGGGGGCGCGCTTTGTTGTGGTGACCGATCTGAACGAGTATCGACTGGATTTGGCGAAGCGGATGGGGGCGACGGTTGCGTTGGACATCCGGAAGGGCAATTTGGCGGAAGTGCAGCGCGAACTCGGGATGAAAGAGGGCTTTGACATCGGCCTCGAAATGTCGGGCAATCCGTCGGCGTTCCGCGACATGATCGGCAATCTGTGTCACGGCGGGCGGATTGCGATGCTGGGCATCCCGCCGGAAGAAATGGCGATCGACTGGAACAAGGTCGTGTTCAACATGCTGACGATCAAGGGGATTTACGGACGCGAGATGTACGAGACCTGGTACAAAATGACCGTCATGCTCCAGAGCGGGCTCAATCTCGCCCCCGTCATCACCCATCGCTTCCCGTGCACCGAGTTCCAGAAGGGCTTCGAGACGATGCTTTCCGGCCGTTCTGGCAAGGTGATCCTGCACTGGAAGTGACGCCGCCCCGAGATAACCACTGCGATCGGTCTGCCATGCACAGTTCCATCCAATCCCATATCGAAGCCGAGTTGCGGTCCATCCGCGACGCCGGCACTTACAAGGGCGAGCGGGTGATCACCACGCCTCAGGGGGCGAGAGTCGCCGTCGCCGAGGGACGTCCGGTCCTCAACCTCTGCGCCAACAATTACCTTGGCCTGGCCAATCACCCCGAGGTTGTTGCCGCCGCGCGGGAGGCACTCGAGCGATGGGGATTCGGCCTGTCGTCGGTTCGTTTCATCTGCGGCACGCAGGCGATCCACAAGGAACTCGAAGCCCGCCTGAGCGCCTTCCTCGGAACGGAAGACACGATTCTCTATTCCTCGTGTTGGGACGCCAATGGAGGCGTGTTCGAGACCTTGCTGGGTCCCGAGGACGCGGTGCTTTCCGACGAGTTGAACCACGCGAGCATCATCGATGGCATCCGTCTCTGCAAAGCCCAACGGTACCGTTACCGCAACAATGACCTGGCCGATCTCGAGGCCAGGTTGGTCGACGCTGCCCAGGCCCGCTTCCGGCTGATTGTGACGGACGGCGTCTTCTCGATGGACGGTTCTGTGGCCGATTTGCGCGGCCTGTGCGATTTGGCGGAGAAGCACGGCGCGCTGGTGATGGTCGACGACTCGCACGCAGTTGGATTCATGGGGCGCACCGGGCGCGGCACCCACGAGCACCACCAGGTGATGGGCCGCGTCGATCTCCTCACCGGCACTCTGGGCAAGGCCCTCGGCGGCGCCAGCGGCGGCTATGTGAGCGGACGCCGGGTTCTGGTGGAACTGTTGCGCCAGCGCTCGCGTCCGTACCTCTTCTCGAACTCCGTCGCCCCGCCCATCGTGGCCGCGTCCATCAAGGTGCTCGAAATGCTCACGGGCTCGACCGCCCTGCGCGACCGGCTCGAATGCAACACCCGGTTCTTCCGCGACGGACTGGCCCGGGCGGGGCTCACGGTGCTTCCGGGCACCCATCCCATCACGCCCATCATGCTTGGCGATGCCGCGTTGGCCGGGCGCTTCGCGGACGCAATGCTGCAGAAGGGCGTTTATGTGATCGGCTTCTCCTACCCGGTCGTCCCCAAGGGCAAGGCCCGCATCCGCACGCAGGTCTCAGCGGCGCACACCGAGGACGACCTGGTGTTTGCCCTGAGGGCCTTCGCCGAGGTCAGAGCCGAGTTGAGCCTCTGATCTCAACCTGCGGCTCGACTTCGACCCCGGCTCTGATAGGGTGAGAGCGTGAGTTTCGTTTCCGCATTGGACACGCTGCCCCTGGCGAGCCTGGTCGACCGCGCACGCACCGCGCCGGAGAGTGCGGTGCGCTCGAGCCTCGCCCGGACCACGTTGTCCCTGGCCGACTTCGCCAATCTCATTTCGCCGGCTGCGAGCGGGCATCTGGAGACGATGGGGCGCCGGTCCCATGCGCTGACTGTCCAGCGTTTTGGCCAGGTGATCCGTCTGTTCGCACCTCTGTACCTGTCGAACGAGTGCATCAATAACTGCGTCTACTGCGGCTTCTCGCGCAAGAACGCCATTCGCCGCGTGACGCTCTCGGTCGACGATGTGATCCGCGAGGCGCGCGCCTTGAAGGAAGATGGATTCAGAAACATCCTTCTGGTCGCGGGCGAGCATCCCAAGTTTGTTTCGAACCGCTACGTGCGCGACTGCGTGGCCGCCGTGCATGCCGAAATGCCCAGCGTCTCACTCGAGATCGGCCCGCTCGATGCCGACGACTACCGTCTCCTGGTCGAGGCCGGGGCCGATGGTCTGGTCGTCTATCAGGAGACCTACGACCGCGCTCTGTACGCTTCGCTCCATCCCTCGGGCCCGAAGCGCAATTTCGACCGGCGCCTCGAGACGCCGGAGCGCGCGTATGCCGCGGGGTTTCGTCGCATCGGGATCGGCGCCCTCTACGGGCTGGCGGATTGGCGGGCGGAGGCGTTGAGTCTGGCCGCGCATGCGCTCTACCTGCTGCGCCATTGCTGGAAAGCCTATCTGACCATCTCGCTGCCGCGGTTGCGCCCCTGCGCCGGGGCCTTCCAGCCCTTGACCCATCTGGGCGACAGAGACCTGGCACAACTGGTCTGCGCCTTCCGCCTGCTCCTGCCCGACGTCGGTTTGGTGTTATCGACCCGCGAACCGGCCTGGCTGCGCGACGGCCTGGTCCCGCTTGGCATCACGCTGATCAGCGCGGGCAGTCATACTGAACCGGGCGGGTACACGGGAGCCGGCCGCGAGAAAACGCATGTGACGCGGGGGGGACGGATGCTCGAGTCGGTTCATGATTCGAGTCAATGGGCCGCGGCGCCCCCCGGAATCACCGACGCCGATGTCCAATTCGCCATCGCCGATCAACGGTCGGCTTCGGAAGTATCGACCCGACTGCGCGATTTGGGCTATGAACCGGTCTGGAAGGACTGGGATTCGGCGCTGACTCCCGTGAGCAACGGGGAGCGAGAGGGAGAAAGCAAAGAGGAAAGGGGGAAGGGCGAGGCATGCGGGATGAAGGAGATGGCATGAACAGCGGTGTCGTGTCTGCAAATGGCCAGCCCGTGACCATGGCGCTGCCCTGCACGATCGAACAATTCCTGATCGCCCGTGACCTCCCGCCGCGCACCGTCGTGGTCGAGCAGAACGGCGAAGCTGTCGCTCCGTCCGAATTCCCGCATCGCCCCGTGCGCGACGGGGACCGTCTCGAGATCATCCGGATCGTGGCGGGAGGATGAGCCGGCCCACCGGGTGCGCCCAGGCCCTGAGACCTGGGCCCCTTCCCGGCGCGGAATGTGCGGGCCGGGTTTGGACGCACGACCGGCTCGGCCGCTCACGATCCGAGCGTGAACGCCGGCAGCTTGACGATCGCCCCTCCGCGCAGGGCCGACTGATGGGCGCAGAGACCGACGCAGGTCCAGTTGGCCGACTGGCGGGCGTTGGGGAACGGGTCCCGGTTTTCGGCGAGCGCGGTGGCGAACTCGTGCGCCAAGTGCGGATGACTCCCGCCGTGTCCGGCCCCCTGGGTGAAGCTCAGGTGCGTCTTCTTGCGCGCGTCGTAGACGCCTCGGGTCGTGTAACGGGCGATCGTTTTCGGCAGGCGGCTGGCGAAATCCGGGCAGCGGACGGGCTTGGGAATCTTGGGTTCGGGGAGCTTGGCCGTGTGGATGATCAGCGGCTCATGCTCGATCAGCGGCCACTCGACGGTCTTCTTGCTGCCGTAGACATCGAAGCTCTCGCGGTATTGCCGGGCGACATCGAACAACGACCGGTAGATGCGCGCGCTCAAGTCCGATGCGCGGAACTTGATATGCGTTGTCTCGACCGCAAACGGCGAGTCGTAGCACCGGATCAACTCCTTGCGAATGGTGCCCGATCCGAAACAGGACACGTACTCGGCGTCCAGCCGGAGCAGTCCGGCAACCGGGCCGACGCAGTGTGTGGCGTACCACATGGGGGGCAGCCCCGGCCAGTAATTCGGCCACCCGTCCATGTCCTGTTGGTGGCTGGCCTGGAGGAACTGAATCTTCCCGAGTTCCCCCTTGTCGTGAAGCTCCTTGATGAAGAGGAACTCGCGCGAGTACACGACCGTCTCCATCATCATGTATTTCAGGCCCGTCCGGCGGGTCAGTTCGACGATCCGCCTGCAATCCTCGATCCGCGTGGCCATCGGCACCGTGCAGGCCACGTGCTTGCCCGCCTTCAGCGCCGCGATCGCCATCGCCGCATGATCGGGAATCGGCGTGTTGATGTGGACGGCGTGGATGTCCGGATCGCGCAGCAGGGCCGCGTAGTCGGTGTAGCGCCTCTCGACCCCGAAGTAATCCCCGACGGCATCGAGCTTCGCCCGCGTGCGCTGACAGATCGCGTGGCAGGAGGTCAAGGGATGGTTCTGCCAGATGGGAATGAACTCGGCGCCAAAACCGAGACCCACGACGGCAACGTTGATTTTTTGGCTTGCGTTCATAGAGATGGGCTCGAGCCTGCCAGAACAGACTCCCCGGAGCGAGAAGGAATTCGAGCGATGCAAACCCGATGCAAACCCGATGCAAACCCGATGCAAACCCGATGCAAACCCGATGCAAACCCGATGCAAACCCGATGCAACCCGATGCAAACCCGCTTGACCCGCCTGGCCATCGGCGCCTA
>Ga0116157_10002933_pt1 | contig 16474 bp, 13 predicted proteins | sample AD_UKC048_MetaG_FD_89882 | JGI IMG/M metagenome (GOLD analysis project Ga0116157, IMG submission 89882) | Active sludge microbial communities of municipal wastewater-treating anaerobic digesters from USA - AD_UKC048_MetaG | ecosystem: Engineered > Bioreactor > Anaerobic > Digestate | place: USA...
CGTTCCGGCGGTGGTGGTGGCGGCGACGGCGGTGGTGGCGGCGGTGGCCGTGCCGGCGGTGGCGGCTACGGCGGCGGCGGCGGTGGAAACCGCGGCGGTTACTGACCTGACCCGATCAGACCCGCTTGTCGCGAAAACACTGGCCCTGGGGCAGTGATCGCGCAACCGAGACGCTGAATACCGAACGGCTGCACTTCAAAGTGCAGCCGTTTTGCTTTCAGCCGATGCTCTTGGGTTTTCGATGCTTTCGGGGCTGCCCCGCCAGTACCCGGTCGAGCCAGGCGTTCGGCAAGACGCGCAAAAACCCGGCCACGATGCCCATTTGCCACGGGATCACCCGGTAGCTGGCACCCTGCTCTATCGCATCGACGGCCCGCTCGGCAAAAGCTGCGGGGCTCATCAGAAAGGGCATCGGATACCGGTTGTCGCGCGTCAACGGGGTGTCGATGTATCCCGGACTGAGCGTGACGACCTTGACCCCGAAGGGCCGGCATTCACCGCGGAGGCTCTCGCAATAGCTGATCACGGCCGCCTTGCTGGAACAGTAGGCCCCATGCCCCGGCAAGCCGCGAATCCCGGCGACGCTCGCGATACCAACCAGCGTTCCACTCCTGCGTTCGCAGAAAGCACGCACGAAGGGCTGAAATGTCGCGGCGAGGCCCAGGTTGTTGGTCTCGAAGGTGGCTCGCATCACCTCCATGTCGTCGAACTCCGCCGTGTCCATGCCGATGCTGATGCCTGCATTGGCGATGACGACATCCGGTAGCCCCTGCCCGGCAATGCACGCGCGACCGGCACCGGTGATGCTGTCGATGTCGCGCACATCGGCTGCATACACAACGCAGGCAGAAGGTCCGAGGCCTCTTGACCGAGACCAGGCCGCGATCTCCGGGGCGCGTCTTGCCACCAAGGCAAGTCGGTAACCCGCTTGCGCGAAACGCTCTGCAAGTGCCAGACCGATTCCGCTGGAGGCGCCGGTAATGTAGACAAGCGGCGCGTTCATCAAGACCGTCCCCGGGGAAAGCCCGATTCGACCAACTCAGCGCTGGGCTGCGCTCGCTGGTCTCGAGTTGGAAACTCCAGGCGATCGGTCGACTGACCTGTCGGTCGCTGGAAGCGGCGCGCCGGGTGTCTGCGAGGAAGGGAGGAAGCTGGCCCTCACACGCCCATTGAACTGAGCCACCCGCGACAGGTTGTCGTAGTGCATCGAGGCGCCCTGGATTTGAGTGCTCCCACGCGTGATCGTCACTGGGAGATGCGATCGAACCTGCTCGGTACGCAGAAACGCATGCAGGAACTCGCTCCTGAAGTCGACTGCCTCCTCGACGCCACTGGCCGAGGCAAAGGCCTCACGCACGACATGGGCCTGGCCGGTCAGTTGCAGTTCCGTGCCGTCTCCATTCGACAACGCGCTCTTGGCCGTGGCCAGAGTGACATGGCCATCGATACCGATCGATCGGACGCGAGCGTTATCCATTTCCAGCGTGTCGGTATCGGGATAGTGGCGCAACTCATCGCCCTCGATCTGCGCCCTCAGACGGCCATCGGCGGAGAAGCGCTGGACTGTGAACTGACGCATCGTGTAATCGGGAATGTGCCGCGGAGCGACGACCGGCTTTTCCCCCTGATACAGGGGCGTGTTCTTGACCAGCCACCAGGTGGCCAGGGCCAGCAGCGCCATCAGCACAAGCGGCAGGTACGCCGTCAGCCCGCTCAGCACGCGCTGGTACCAGGGCAGCACGAAGCGCCGCTCTGCCGGCTCGTCGACCGGCAACAGGGTCGAATCGGCGAAAGTCAACGAGACCACCTTGGCAAGCTGTGCGACATCAGCTTCATGGCACCCGATCGAGCGTGGTCAGGTGACCTCGCAACAGCTCTGCATAGCGGCCGGCGGCCATCAGCAGCAGGTCGCAACATTCGCGCGCCGCGCCGCTTCCGCCGGCGGCTCGCGTCACGTGGTGTGCCACAGCACGGACTTCGGCGTGCGCATTTGCGGGAGCACACGCAAATGCGGCACGCGTCATGAGCGGCAGATCGGGCCAGTCATCGCCCATCACCGCGAGCGTGTCCCAGCCAATCTTGAGCTCGTCCATGACTTGAGCCGCGACCGCGAGCTTGTCTCGCGCGCCATAGACCGCATGCGCAATGCCGAGGTCGGCGATGCGGCGACGCACCGCAGGCGAGTCGCGCCCGGTGATGACCACCGGCGTGATACCGCCTTGCGCGAGCAGCTTGAGTCCATGCCCGTCGAGACTGTTGAACGCCTTGAACTGCTCTCCTTGCTCGCCGATGTAAAGGCCGCCATCGGTGAGCACGCCATCCACGTCGAAGACGGCGGCACGCATTCCCTGCGCGCTCAGCAGCAGCTCCGGCGGGAAGGACAGCACCGGAACCAGAGGACGGGGATCGAATTTGTCGATGGAGGTCATCAGAGCACCTTGGCACGCATCAGCTGATTCAGGTTCAGCGCACCGACCAGGCGCCCTTCGGCACTGATCACAAGCACTCCCGTCACGCGATGCTGCTCCATCAGGCCGGCAGCATCGACCGCAAGCGCTTCGTCGCGAATCACCTTCGGGCTGGCATGCATGACCTCTTGTGCAGTCAGCGAACGCAGGTCCTGACCACGCTCGATCAGGCGACGCAGGTCACCATCGGTGAATATGCCCAGCACCTCCTGCGCTGCGTCGACGACTGCAGTGAACCCGAGGCCCTTGCCGGTCATCTCGCGCAGCAGTTCACCGAAGCTGGCCTCGGGCGCCACCCGCGGAACATCGTCGCCCGACACCATCAGGTCGCGCACGTGGATCAGCAGCTTGCGGCCCAGGCTGCCGCCGGGGTGCGAGCGTGCGAAGTCGGCCTCGCGGAACCCGCGCGCATCGAGCAGCGCGACCGCCAGCGCATCCCCCAGCGCCATCTGAGCGGTGGTGCTTGCCGTCGGTGCCAGATTGAGGGGACAGGCCTCCTGATCGACACCGCAATCCAGCGCGATGTCGGCGTGGCTCGCCAGCGTCGAATCGGCTCGCCCGGTCATGCTGACCAAAGTCACTCCCAGTCGCTTCAGCGCTGGCAGGAGCGCGCCGATTTCCTCGCTTTCACCCGAATTGGAGATCGCCAGGACCACGTCTTCCGCCGTCACCATGCCCAGGTCGCCGTGGCTGGCTTCGGCAGGGTGCACGAACATCGCCGGTGTGCCCGTCGAGGCAAGCGTCGCCGCGATCTTGCGTCCCACGTGCCCACTCTTGCCCATACCCATGACAACCACGCGCCCGGTGCAGCGCAGCATGGCCTCTGCAACGCGCGCGAAGTTCGCGCCCTGGCGCCCCTTCAAACCGATCAGCGCCTTTGCCTCGATATCAAAGGTCTCGTGCGCAAGTCGCAAGGCGCGCGCTGCATCGAAGGCGGCGGTGTCGACGGATCGGTGGACTGGCATGTTGCGTGCTGGGGCGTCCATTAGGATCGAACCACATAAGGTGCCGCATTCTAGGAGCCTGCTACCGCCGGCGGCCCGAACAGCACCCTCGTGCGTCACGTCTGCGCCGGTTACAGGAATCGATGGCCTCCACCCTTGAATTGACTCTCCTTTACCTCGTCGCTGCGGTAGCAGGCGTGGTGTTGTGCCGACTGGCCAAGCTGCCGCCGATGCTCGGCTACCTGGCGGTTGGCGTGCTCATCGGGCCGAATGCAATGGCGCTGGCCAAGGACTCGGCCGGCGTGCGCTACCTCGCCGAATTCGGCGTCGTGTTCCTGATGTTCGTGATCGGGCTTGAATTCAACCTGCCCAAGTTGAAAAGCATGCGCAAGCTGGTCTTCGGGCTCGGGCTGGCGCAGGTGCTGCTCACCATCATTGGCACGCTGGTCGGTCACTTCATCCTGGCGTGGGCGTTCTCCTTCAGCACACGGTCGTGGCAGTTGTCGTGGCAGGGCGCTGTCGTGCTCGCATCGGCCATGGCGATGTCGAGCACCGCGATCGTCGTCAAGATGATGGCCGACCGACTGGAGATGGAAAGCGAACATGGTCGCCGCGTGATCGGCGTGCTGCTCTTCCAGGATCTGGCCGTGGTGCCTTTGCTGGTCCTGATCCCCGCGCTGGACGACAGCGGAAGGGACATGATGGTTGCATTCGGAACAGCAGCTCTGAAGGCCACGGTGCTGCTCGGCTTGCTGCTGGTCGGCGGGCAGAAGGTGATGCGCTGGTGGCTCACGCTGGTGGCGCGCCGCAAGAGCGAGGAGTTGTTCATCCTGAACCTGCTGCTGGTCACGCTCGGCCTCGCCTGGCTGACCGAGCACTTCGGGCTGTCACTGGCACTGGGCGCCTTCATCGCCGGCATGCTGATCGCCGAGACCGAATACAAGCACCAGGTCGAAACCGACATCCGCCCCTTCCACGACGTGCTGCTCGGGCTGTTCTTCATCACCATCGGCATGAAGCTCGACTGGCGACCCGTGCTCGACCAGTGGCAGCTGGTTCTGGTGCTGTCGCTGCTGCCGGTGGCGGCCAAGTTCGTGCTTGTGACCGTGCTGGCGCGCTTGTTCGGCACGCCCTCCGGCATCGCGCTGCGCACCGGTCTGTACCTGGCACAGGCCGGTGAGTTCGGTTTCGTGCTGCTGACACTCGGGGCGCAGCAACGGCTGATAGAGCCGCAGTGGATCAGCCCGGTACTGGCCAGCATGGTGCTCAGCATGCTGGCCTCCCCATTCCTGATCAACTACAGCGATCGCATCGTGATGCGCCTGAGCGCGAGCGACTGGCTGATGCAATCGGTCGCGATGACCACGATCGCCAAGCGCGCGATCAATACCGAATCCCACGTGATCATCGCGGGCTACGGTCGCAGCGGGCAGAACCTGGCCCGCATCCTCGAGGCGGAGCACATCCCGTACATGGCGCTCGACCTCGATCCCGACCGGGTGCGGCAAGCCGCCGCTGCCGGACAAAGCGTGGTGTTCGGCGACGCAGCGCGCCTGCAAAGCCTGATGGCTGCCGGCCTGGCGCGGGCCAGCGCCGTGGTTGTCAGCTACCACGACACGCCCTCGGCGCTGAAGATCCTGCACCTGGTGCAGGAGCACGCGCCGAAGGTGCCGGTGATCGTGCGCACCATCGATGACAGCGACCTCGAACGGCTCCAGGCTGCCGGGGCGACCGAGGTCGTGCCCGAGGCCATCGAGGGCTCGCTGATGCTGGCCAGCCACGCGCTGGCGCTGGTGGGCGTGCCGCTGCGGCGCGTGATCCGCGTCGTGCAGGATCAGCGCGACGCACGCTATGGCCTGCTGCGCGGCTACTTCCACGGCGCCGACGACGACACCTTCGACGAAATCGGCAACATGCGCCTGCACAGCGTCACCCTGCCGGTCGCCAGCGGTTGCCTGGGCCAGACGCTGGGCGACCAGGCACTGCACGCCGTGGGCGTGTCGGTGGCGTCGGTGCGACGCGCGTCGGGCGCGGTGACCCGCCCGGACGACAACCTGGTGCTGACCGCCGGCGACACGCTGGTGCTCTCCGGCCTGCCCGAGCCGCTGGCACGCGCGGAGGGAAAGCTGCTGTCGCGGGCTTGAACGCTGACACCTCGGGCTTGGTCGGTGGAACCGACAATGCCAGGAAAGATCGACACCCTTCCCATGCTGCGAATCAACGAACTGCGCCTGCCGCTCGACCACCCGGCCGAAGCGCTGCGTGCTGCTGTACTCGGCCGACTCGGCGTCACCGACAAGGCGCTGAAACAGATCACCGTCTTCAAGCGTGGCGTCGACGCACGCAAGAAGACGGCCGTGATACTGACCTACACCATCGATTGCGAGGTGGACGCCGAAGCCGAGGTGCTGGCCCGCTTGGCCGGCGACCCCCAGGTCCGCCCGGCTCCCGACACTCGCTACCGATTCATCGGTCACGCGCCCGCCGATTTCCATGCTCGCGGGCGACTGCGGCCGCTGGTCATCGGGTTCGGTCCGTGCGGCATCTTCGCTGCTCTGGTTCTGGCGCAAATGGGGCTGCAGCCCATCGTGCTCGAGCGCGGACGGCAGGTGCGCGAGCGCACGCAGGACACCTGGGGCCTTTGGCGCAAGGGAATCCTGAACCCCGAATCGAATGTGCAGTTCGGCGAAGGGGGTGCCGGCACCTTCAGTGACGGCAAGCTCTGGAGCCAGATCAGCGACCCGCGCTTTCTGACCCGGAAGGTGCTGACCGAATTCGTCCGTGCGGGCGCCCCCGAGGAAATCCTCTGGGTCGGCAAGCCGCACATCGGCACGTTCCGGTTGGTCGGCATGGTCGAGAAGATGCGCGCCGAGATCGAGGCGCTGGGCGGCGAGGTGCGCTTCGGCGCGCGCGTGACCGACGTGCGGATCGAAGGAAGCGGCGAGTCGCGCTCGATCCGCGGCGTGACGCTGTCCGGCGGACAGCAGATCGATGCCGACCAGGTGGTGCTCGCGCTCGGCCACAGTGCGCGCGACACGTTCACGATGCTGCACGAGCGCGGGGTCTGCATGGAGGCCAAGCCGTTCTCGGTCGGATTCCGCATCGAGCACCCGCAGAGCCTGATCGATCGCGCCCGCTACGGGCCGAACGCGGGCAACCCGATCCTCGGAGCCGCCGACTACAGGCTGGTGCACCACGCCAGCAACGGCCGCTCCGTCTACAGCTTCTGCATGTGCCCGGGCGGCACCGTGGTCGCCGCCACTTCGGAAGCCGAGCGCGTGGTCACCAACGGCATGAGCCAGTATTCGCGCAACGAGCGCAACGCCAACGCCGGCATCGTGGTCGGCATCAACCCGCAGGACTACCGGCAGGACGGCCAGTCCGGCGGGCCGGTGAACCCGCTGGACGGCATGGCGTTCCAGCGCAGCTGGGAATCTCGGGCGTTCGAACTGGGCGACGGGGGCTACGCGGCGCCGGCTCAGCTGGTGGGCGATTTCCTGCGCGGCCAGGCGTCGAGCGTGCTTGGCAGCGTCGAGCCGTCGTACAAGCCCGGCGTGCACCTGACCGACCTCGGCCGGCGCGACCGCAGCAGCCTGCCGCTTTACGCGATCGATGCCATACGCGAGGCGCTGCCGGCGTTCGAAGGGCAGATCAAGGGTTTCTCGATGCCCGATGCGGTCCTGACCGGCGTGGAGACACGCACGTCTTCACCGCTGCGCATCACGCGAGGCAGGGATCACCAGAGCCTGAACGTGCGAGGCCTGTATCCGGCTGGTGAAGGCGCCGGCTACGCGGGCGGAATCATGTCGGCGGGTGTCGACGGCATCGAGGTGGCCGAATCGGTCGGCCGCTCGATGCTGGGTCTGAAAGACTGAACTACAGGCGCTGCTAGCTCGCCTTCTTGGCAGCGGCCTTCTTTGCTGCCGGTGCCTTGCCCGCTGCTGGCTTGACCGGTCGCGGCTCGAACTCGAAGCTGACCTTGCCTTCCTTGGCATCGAAGGCCAGTCGCGCCTTGAACTTGCGGCGGGTCTTGTTCGACACGAAGTTCTCCAGCAGGTCGGTCTTGCCGGTCTGCAACAGCTTGGCCATCTGCTCGCGTGGCACCGGCTGCTGCAGGATGATCTTGCCGCTCTTGAAATCACAGGTGACGTTGGCGCCTACGCTGTGCTCGCAGACGTAGCTGGTGCCGTGCTCATAGACCTTGCCCTGATCCTTCGGGCAGTGGCCCAACGGTTCCTGCTCGGAAAAGTCAACCGGCTCGCCGGCCTCGGCCTTCGCGTCCTCGCCGAAGTCGAATTCGAGCTTCCAGTTCTTGATCTCGTCATCGAACACCAGTTTCAGCTCGGCGGTGAATGGCCAACCGGCCTTCGAGCGGAAGCCTTCGAGCGGACCGATCTTCTTGTCCGCGATGAACGCCTCGACCTCGGGCAGCTCGAAACTGCGACTGCCGGGGATCTTGCTGATGGAAAAGCCGCAGCCCGGGCCTTCACCGCTGTCCCCGGAAACCGCACCGTCCTTGCCGATGCAGGTGAACCGGCGATAGTTTTCCTTGACGACTCCGCCGCAGTTCGGACACGGCACGGCCAGCGTCGCATAGTCACCAGGGATGGTGTCGCGGTCGTATTCCTTCGCCTTGGCGACGACGCGCTCGGTCATCTTGGCGATCTCGGCCATGAAGGTCTCGCGGCTGAGCTTGCCCTTCTCCATCTCGGCGAGCTGGAACTCCCAGTTTCCGGTGAGCTCGGGCTTGGTCAGCTCCTCGACCTGCAAGCCACGTAGCAGCGTCATCAGCTGGAACGCCTTGGCGGTGGGTATCAGCTCGCGACCTTCGCGCACGATGTACTTTTCGAGGATCAGCCCTTCGATGGTCTGCGCCCGGGTGGCTGGTGTGCCCAGTCCCTTCTCGGCCATCGCCTCGCGCAGCTCGTCGTCATCGATCAGCTTGCCAGCGCCCTCCATCGCGCTGAGCAGCGTGGCCTCGGTATAGCGTGCCGGCGGCTTGGTCTTCAACGGGTTGACGTCGACGCTCTCGGTACGCACCACCTCACCGGGTGCCACGGCGACGAGATTGGCATCGTCCTCCTGCGCCTCGCGGCCGTAAACCGCGAGCCAGCCCGGTTTGACCATCACCTTCCCGTTGGTCTGGAAACTGAAGTCCTTGCCCGCCGCCTGCACCATCGAGATTCGCGTGGTGACCATGAACTCGGCCGGTGGATAGAAGACAGCCACAAAGCGCTTGACCACCATGTCGTAGAGCTTGGCCTCGATCTCGGTCAGGCTCTTGGGGGCCTGCAGTGTCGGGATGATCGCGAAGTGGTCAGACACCTTGGCGTTGTCGAAGATGCGCTTGTTGGGCTTCACGTAGCCCTCCTTCAGCGCCTTGCCCGCATGTGCGGACAGGGGGCGCAGCGGGCCGGGCAGTTCCTCGCCGGCCAGCATCGCCATCGTGTCCCTGACCACGGGCAGGTAGTCCTCGGGCAGGGCCTTGCTGTCGGTCCGGGGATAGGTCAGCACCTTGTGCTTCTCGTACAGCGCCTGCGCGATGCTCAGCGTCGTCTTGGCACTGAAACCGAATCGGGAGTTCGCCTCGCGCTGCAGCGTGGTGAGGTCGTACAGACCGGGTGCGCTCTGCGAGCTGGGCTTGGCCTCTTCCGTGACCGAAGCGGGTTCGCCACGCACCGCCTGTGCGATCGCCTGCGCGTCGGACTCGTTCCAGACCCGATCGTTGCGCAACTCGGGATCGTCGGGGTTCTTCTTCCACTTCGGGTCGAACCACTTGCCATCGTATTCACCAGCAACCGCAGCGAACGTGGCCCGGACCTCCCAGTAAGGCCGGGAGACGTGCTTGCGGATCTTTTCCTCGCGTTCGACGACCACACTCAGGGTGGGGGTCTGAACGCGCCCGACGGTGGTCAGGAAGAACCCGCCGTCGCGCGAATTGAAGGCGGTCATCGCGCGGGTGCCGTTGATGCCCACCAACCAGTCGGCCTCGCTGCGGCTGCGCGCCGCGTCGGACAGGCCCTGCATCTCGGTGTCGCCGCGCAGCTTCTCGAACCCGTCGCGGATGGCCTGCGGTGTCATGCTCTGCAGCCAAAGCCGGCGGATCGGCTTGTCGATCGGCTTCTTTTCGCTACCGGCGTACTGCACGATCAACCGGAAGATCAGCTCGCCCTCGCGTCCCGCGTCGCAGGCATTGATGAGGTCGGTCACGTCCTTGCGCTTGACCAGCTTCACCACGGCGGAGAGCCGCGACTTGGCCTTGTCGATCGGCGCCAGATCGAAGTGCGGCGGGATCACCGGCAGGTTGTTGAAGCTCCATTTGCCACGCTTGACATCGAACTCCTCCGGCGCCTTGATCTCCACCAGGTGGCCGACGGCCGAAGTGACCACGTAACGCTCGTTCTCGAAGTGGTCGGCCTGCTTGTCGAACTTGCCCGCGACGGGTGTGAGAGCGCGCACGATGTCCTGCGCGACGCTGGGCTTCTCGGCAATGATCAAGGTCTTGGTCATGTTTCTTTCAAGGAAGGCTTAACTTTGGCGCAAGCTTCGACGTGTACCTCTTCTAGTCAGCAGCACACGTCTCTACAATTCGACATCTCGCGCGCATGCGCACGGGCACACGCACTCGCGCGCCCACAATTTCAATGTACCCAAAGAAGTCGATGACGCAAGTGACCGTTGGAAAGTCTCTCCATCGCTCTTCAGGCCGACGCATCCAGGTGCGTCGCAGCAGCGTCCACGGCAAAGGCGTCTTCGCCGTCGCGCCAATCGGCCGCAACGAATCGATCATCGAATACACCGGCGAGGTCATCGACTGGCCCGAGGCCCTGCGTCGCCACCCTCACGATCCGACCGATCCGAATCACACCTTCTACTTCAGCCTGGAGGGTGGCTGGGTCATCGACGCCAAGCACGGGGGCAACAGTTCGCGCTGGATCAACCACGCCTGCGAGCCCAACTGCCAGGCCGACGAAGTCGACGGTCGCGTGTTCATCCGCGCGCTGCGGCCGCTGAAGCCCGGCGATGAATTGTTCTACGACTACGGTCTGGTGCTCGACGAGCGCCAGACCGCCAAGCTGAAGAAGCAGTACGCCTGCCATTGCGGCAGCCGCCACTGCAGAGGGACGATGCTGGCACCGAAAGCGCGATGAACAACTCCTCGACGATGATCTCCGAAAGCGGCCTTCAGTGGAACGTGGAGCAGCTCTATCACCAGTTGGCGCCCAGGCTGCCCAACCTCAGCGTCGAGGTGGTCTCGCAGATTCCGTCGACCAACACCGCGCTGCTTGAACGCGCCCGGATTGCCACGCGCCTGTCTAGCGAAGGTGACCTCGCCCAGGTTCGGCGCAGCACCGAGAGCCTCGCCTTCGGCCGGCGCACCGCCGATCACCAGCCCTGCCTGCTGGTGGCCGAGCACCAGACCGAGGGCCGCGGTCGACAGGGGCGCGTTTGGCAGTCCGAGGCAGGCGCGTCACTGACGTTCTCGCTGGCGGTGCCGCTGGCACCTGTCGACTGGTCGGGCTTCTCGCTGGCAGTGGGCGTCGCGCTCGCGGATGCGCTGGACCCGACCGGCACGTCGACATCGACGCCGTGGATCGGCATCAAGTGGCCCAACGACCTGTGGCTGATGCCGCCCGGTGGAACCGCCAACAGCGGACGAAAGCTCGGCGGCCTGTTGATCGAAACGGTGCCGGCCGGTGCACTGCGCCTGGCTGTCATCGGGGTGGGTCTCAACGTGCTGCCGCTGTCCATCGACCGGAGCCAGGTCGCGAGCGGCTTCGCCTGCCTGGAAGAGCTCGACCGACAGGCCACTGCGCCGCAGGTGCTGGCGCGTATCGCCCTGCCTCTCGTGGAAGCATTGCAGCGCTTCGAACGCGAGGGATTTGCAGGCTTCGCCGAACGGTTCGCAGCACGCGATGTGCTGCGAGGTTGTGCGGTGCAGGCAGGCGCGGGCCTGTCTGATCCAGCGCGAGCGGCGACCGGTGTCCACGGTGTGGCCGAAGGCGTTTCCGGCAACGGGGCCTTGCGTTTGCGCGTGCTCGACGAATTGCGCGAAGTGATCGCTGGTGACGTCAGCGTGCGGCTGCAACCTGCACTGGATCGCCCGTGCTGAGATGGGTGGTGCTGGCCCTGCTGCTGGCCAACCTGGCTTTCTTCGCGTTGACACGTGGACAGGCGTTGCGTGCCGAGCGGGAGCCCGATCGACATGCCCAGCAGGTTCACCCCGAAGCCGTGCGCCTGCTGACGCCGGCCAGCGTCGCGGCGGCCAGCGCGGCATCGGCTGCAGAGGCCGCCTCGGCGGCTGAAGCTGCGGACGCCAGCGCATCGTCGGCTATCGCCACTCGCTGCTTCGAGGCCGGTCCGTTCAACACGGCGGAAGTGGCCGTGGCGGAGGCTGCTCTGTCAGCCAGCCCGGCCGCCAGTGCCCTGGCACAGCGCTGGTCTCGGGTCACTGCCGATGTACCCGGCGCGCCGAGTGCGGCCTCCGCAGTGCATCGCCTGCGGATCGACGCGGCAACGCCGCAGGAATCGGCCGCGCTCGAGGCCCTGCCAGCCAACCTGCTGATCCACGCATTTGCCCCCTGCGCACTGCGCTGACATCCAGGACACGAAGCGCAGACCAGACTCCGATCAGGCCTGCGGTCGTCGCGTGGCCGCCACGGCCCTGATCGCCACGCCCAGCGCCAGCAGCCAGCCCAGACCGAGCGCTCCGCCGCCTCCGTCCTTGTCATCGTCGGCTTTCGAGAGTGCGACGGCAGCGCCGGCATCGAGCATGCCGGCGCCACAGGTCGAAGTGGTGCAGTAGCACTCGAACTGATCGATCGGCTCCCCGGTGCTGTCGACCTGCGGAGCCTGGCAGGTTGGCACACTCGCGCTGTCGCCCGAGGTTGGGAAGGGCCGCGACGATCGGCGCAGCAGGCTGCGAATTTCATCAGGCGAGAGACCGGGCCCGACAGCCAGCATCAGCGCGGCAGTGCCCGCCACCAGCGGCGCCGAGAAACTGGTGCCGATCGTGGCGTTGGTCGCATCGGTGTAGGCCTCGCTGGATGGCACCGGCGTGGTGACGCCGGCGTTCGTCGTCAGCAAGGGGTAGAGGCAGTCGCCGGTCAGGTTGACGCAATTGCCGCCCGGTGCGCTGATCGTGATCTCCGGACCGAGGTCGGAGAAGCCCACCTTCGAGCCGAGGTGACGCAGGCCACCGACGCCGATCACCCCTGCGCAGTTGGCCGGTGTGTTGACCGCATGGCCGGTCGTGTTGCCGGCAGATGCCACCACCACGACGCCAGCCTGGTTGATCTCGCGAACGGCGTCCTGGTAGGCCGCGTTGCACGCTCCCGTGCCACCGAGACTGAGGTTGATGACGCGCGCCGGCGTCGGGTTGGCGGGAACTCCCGGCACGACGAGGCCGGCGGCCCAGCGCATCGCCGGAATGATGTCCGAATCGAATCCGCCGCATTTGCCGAGCACACGCACCGGCAGCACCCGAAGTGCCCGACCGGGGCCGGTCAGGCCGGCCATGCCGACCCCGTTGTTGGTGAGTGCGCCGATCAGGCCAGACGTCTGCGTGCCGTGCCAGGAACTGTCGCCGATCTCCGAAGTCGTGCAGCCGATGGTGTTGGACGGGCTGATCACGTCATCGGAGCTCACCCAGTCGCCGGGATCGGTCGCATCGCTGTCGCGGCCAGGTGTGGCGTCGTTCTCGATGAAGCCGTTGGTCACGAAGTCATAGCCGTCGAGCAGGTTGCCTCCATCGGCCGCGCGCTTCAGATCGGGGTGGTCGTACCGGATGCCGGTGTCCAGAACCGCGACGACGATGTTCGGGCCGCCAGCAACGACGGCCCAGGCAGCTTCGATATTGATTGCTGACCGCACCGCACTGGCTGGGGCGCGCAGATACCACTGACCGGCCGCCGGTCCCGGGGCACTCAGCCCCTGCGCATAGCGCGGGTCGTTCGGCGGGGCTGCGCGGTGGCGCAGCTCGTCGGGCACCGCATATTCGACGGCGCTGTCCTGCGCCAGCCGGGCGGCGAATTGCTGCGAACTGAGGCCACTGGCCATCAGCAATTGCGTGCGGTCGGCAAGTGCCAGGCCCTGCCTCACGGGCAAGCCCAATCTACGGGCCACGCCGCCCACCCGTGCTGGCAGTTGCTCTGCCGAAGTCGCTGCAGCATCGACGCCCACCCTGAACTTGACGATCACACGCGCTGTGGGCTCCGGCACGGCCATTGCGGCGCCAGTCGCGAATACTGCAGGCAGCGCCAAGGCAAGGCTGCAAATACAACGCACCCGGCGCGCAATGGAAGACTGGAGTCGCATGGTGGGGGTTCCGGTTGAGGAGTCATCAGCGACGGCGAAGCTCGTCGCGCTGAACGACCAGAAAACCTGCGCGGTCGGCGGTCAACCTTTGCAGCGCAGCATCACATTCGGTGGGAGAGCAGATCAGCATCAATGCGTGCCATCGAGCGCCGCTGGCAGCAACATATCGCACAGGAACTCCCGCACTCGCCGTGGCACGCCGCTCGACCGAAGCGGGTCGCTCGTCGGACGCGCCGCCGGATGTAGCTTCGGGCGCCAGCTCCACCAGCACGCGCAGGCCATCGGTCGCATCGGCGGGCAGGTTCGGCGGCGCTGCCGCGCAGGCTGCGAGGCAGATCACGAACGCCGTCAAAGCAAGCGGGACTCGGTTCATCGGGTCGAGTCTAGGCGCCGGGCCGTGTCTTGGATGTGAAGCGAACTTGTCGACCACATCAAGGTTCGTCAGAAACGCCCGCCATGAAAGACGGCCCCGGAAAGGGGCCGTTTCGCGGTTGGGGATGAGGAGCCTTACTTCGCCACCACTCGCACCATCTCGAGCACCTTGTTCGAGTAGCCCCACTCGTTGTCGTACCAGGCCACGATCTTGACGAACGTGCTGTCGAGCGCAATGCCCGCATCGGCGTCGAACACCGACGTCATCGGCTCGCCGCGGAAATCGGTCGAGACCACCTTGTCCTCGGTGTAGCCGAGCACCCCCTTCATCGCGCCTTCGGACTGTGCCTTCATCTCGGCGCAGATTTCCTTGTAGCTTGCTTCCTTGCTCAACTCGACCGTCAGATCCACGACCGACACGTCAGAGGTGGGCACGCGGAACGACATGCCGGTCAGCTTCTTGTTGAGTTCAGGAATCACCACGCCGACGGCCTTGGCAGCGCCCGTGCTTGACGGGATGATGTTCTCCAGGATGCCGCGGCCACCGCGCCAGTCCTTGTTGGACGGGCCGTCGACGGTCTTCTGCGTGGCGGTGGCAGCGTGCACGGTCGTCATCAGGCCGCGCTTGATGCCCCACTTGTCGTTCAACACCTTGGCGACGGGTGCCAGGCAGTTGGTGGTGCACGAAGCGTTCGAGATGATCGCTTCTCCCTTGTAGGCGCCATGATTGACGCCGTAGACGAACATCGGCGTGTCGTCCTTCGAAGGGGCCGAGAAGATCACTTTCTTTGCGCCCGCGGCAAGGTGCTTGGCACCCGTTTCCTTGGTCAGGAACAGGCCTGTGGCCTCGACCACGATGTCCGCGCCGATCTCGTTCCACTTCAGTTCGGCCGGGTCCTTCACAGCCGTCAGACGGATCTTCCTGCCATTGACGATCAGCGTGCTGCCTTCGACCGAGACCGTGCCCTTGAAACGCCCGTGCACCGAGTCGTACTGGAGCATGTAGGCCAGGTAGTCGGGCTCCAGCAGGTCGTTGATGCCGACGATCTCGATTTCCGCGAAGTTCTGTACGGCAGCACGAAACACCATGCGCCCGATGCGGCCGAAGCCGTTGATACCGATCTTGATGGTCATTGGAGGGTCCTGTCTTTTCTGGGTTTTGAATTCGGGGAGTAAATCGGCGCGCGATTCAAGGCGCCTGAACTTCGATCAAGGTGCTGTGGTTGCCTCCGCTGCACGCAGGCACCTTGCCCTTGGTCACGGGTTGCACCGACACGACGTAGTCGCCACCCTGCGCGTACACATGAGCGAGCATCAGCGGAAGTTCGGTCGCATCCTTGATGAGAACGTCCTGGGTCGGTGTCTCGTCACCGAAGTCCACCCGCACATTGCAGTTCGGAGCAGCGGCTCCCGGGCCGAACCGTCCTGCCAGCGTCGCGGGCTCGCCTGCTTTCGGCTTGGCTGGCACGACACGGATCTGCAGGATCGTCTGCGCACAGACTTCGGCCACTGCGCTGACTCCGGTCAGCACCACGGCAAGGGAGAGCCAAGCAGCCTTCATCGCGAAATTGCACGCAGCACGGTGGCCACGACGTTCTCGGCCGTGAAGCCGAAGTGCTTGAAGAGCACCGGCGCGGGCGCCGACTCGCCGTAGGTATCGATACCGACCACTGCGGCGCAGCCGTACTTCCACCAACCGTCACTGACGCCCATCTCGACCGCGATGCGCGGCAAGCCCGCAGGCAGGACGCTGGTCTTGTAGCCCACGCTCTGACGGTCGAACACCGATGTCGAAGGCATCGAGACCACGCGCACGGCAACCTTCTGCTGCGCCAGCAGTTGCTGTGCATGCAGCGCCAGACTGACCTCGGAGCCGGTGGCAATGATGACGGCCTGGGCCTTCTTCTTCAGCCCGACCTCGCTCGGTTCGGCCAGCACGTAGGCGCCCTTGGAGATGTCGTCGAGCCCGCTCTTCGGTGCATACGGCAGGTTGTGACGCGAGAGGATCAGCGCGGTCGGCCGTTGACGGCTTTCAAGCGCGCAGGCCCAGGCGATGGCCGTCTCGGCGGTGTCGGCGGGACGCCAGACATCGAGCCCGGGAATCAGCCGCAGCGACGCAACATGCTCGATCGACTGGTGAGTCGGGCCGTCCTCTCCGAGACCGATGCTGTCATGGGTGAAGACATGCACCACGCGCAGCTTCATCAGCGCGGCCATGCGCACCGCATTGCGGCTGTAGTCACTGAAGGTCAGGAAGGTGCCGCCGTAAGGGATGAAGCCGCCATGCAGCGCGACGCCGTTCATGATCGCGGCCATGCCGAACTCGCGCACGCCATAGTTGATGTGGCGCCCGCCGTTGCTCGAACCGTCATC
>Ga0116157_10002937_pt1 | contig 16463 bp, 14 predicted proteins | sample AD_UKC048_MetaG_FD_89882 | JGI IMG/M metagenome (GOLD analysis project Ga0116157, IMG submission 89882) | Active sludge microbial communities of municipal wastewater-treating anaerobic digesters from USA - AD_UKC048_MetaG | ecosystem: Engineered > Bioreactor > Anaerobic > Digestate | place: USA...
TAAAAATGCGCCCATTGTAGCCTGAATTACTTTTGGATTATAAATATCAACAGAATTTTCAGAGCAAATAATATTTTCAATTCCAAACCAATCACAAATACGAATTATTGTTCCAAGGTTACCGGGGTCTTGAATATCATCAAGGCACAAACTGAGTTTATTTGTAAGTGAAGAAATGTCAAGATTATATTGAGGAATTTCCACAACTGCAATAATGCTGGATTGGGTTTTGAGATTTGAAAGCCTTTTCATTGTGTCATCGTCTGCACAATAAACCTCAGCATTTTTGGAAAAAAATGTATTATTGAGCTTTTTGTTATGGATAAGATATTTGATTTTATAATCTGACTCAGTCAGCTCTGATACGATTTTAGAACCTTCAGCTACGAAAAGATTGTTGATTTCTCTGTATTTATTAAGAGATAATGAATTTATCAGGCTTATTTTTGATTTTGAGATTTCCGTATTCATTCTGTGCAAATGTATGGTAGTATTTTATCATAGAATTCTTTATCAACGGCTTTTTGTTTTATTAACTCATCGGTTGATTTAATCTTTCCTGCAAAGTTGCGATAATTTAATATGTTTTTTGCATTTTCTTTACTGATATATGGATGGCTTACCAAATCGAAATATTCGGCTGTATTTATATTAATCTTTTTCGTATTATCTGTATTAATAGTAAAGTTCCCATAAATCGAAGAATACAACTCTTCAGTCATACCGTAAACTTCTTTTAATTGTACTACGTTAATAAACCCACCTAATCTGGTCTTATATTCAACAATACGCTTAGCATAAGAAGGACCTATTCCACTAATTTTTTGAAGATCTGTTTCGGTAGCAGAATTTAAATCTAAAATAATATTAGGATCTTTTTTTGTTGGAGGAGTATAATTTTTAAATTTATCTGAAATTACAACATAAGGTTTAAGTTTTTCAACATGTTCTTGGTCTAGACCATAAATATTTGCAAGATCATCAAAGGATTTAAACACACCTCCTTTATCTCTGAATTTTATAATGTTATCTGCCTGCCATGGTTTAAAGCCCAAACTTAGAAATTCTTCTTTTGTAGCCAAATTAGGATCAAATTGGAATAACTTTGTCTCTTTTTGAGTTTTTTTATCATAGAAATTGTTTGTGTTCTTATATGATTTCGATTCAATATTAATATAGTCTTTAATTGCGGCAAATTCTTCGGGGGTTATTTCATATACTTTTTCTAAGTCTTCCGCTTTGTAAAATTTCCAGCCTTTATCACGGTATGCGATAATACTATTGACAGTTTTGACGCATAAGCCCATTCTTAAGAAATCCTCTTTTGTTGCAGTGTTTGGATCAAAATAAAAACGTTCACCATTTTCCAGATCGGGCATACTATATGACAGAAACAAATCAATTTCATTCTCAAACTCATTAAAATTCTTTTTGTTATTATCCGAAATATTGACGATGATTATTCGGGTAATGATAATAATAGCAAGAATACTAAGTAGTACTATCAATCCGTTACGTTCACGTTTTGAAAAATTAAAATATTCTTTAACAAACTTACTTTTCACGCCTTTTCTTTTTTAGATTATCTATATATTTAAAGTAAGTTTTAACCTCTTTTTTCATTACAGGAGCCAAAAGTATTATTGCAATAAGATTTGGAATTGTCATAAAAGAGATGGACATGTCAACAAAGTTCCAAACTAATTCTAAGCCCCATACACATCCGAGGAAAACGAACAAACCATAAACGTAATAAAAAGGTTTTATTGCTTTATCACCCCAAAGGTACTGAACAGCTCTGGTTCCATAGTATGACCAGCTTATAACAGTAGAAAAAGCGAACAAAAATAAGCCGATACTTACAACATGTTTAGCCATCCAACCAAGACCAATTTCTGACAATCCTAATTCAAAGCCTAAGATGGTCATATTAACTCCGGCAGTATCATTTGCCGTCCATGCTCCAGTAACTACAATAACTAAAGCAGTAAGACTACAGATAATTATCGTATCTACTAATGGCTCAAGTGAAGATACCAGCCCTTCCTGCAATGGATGCTCGGTTTTGGCAGCAGCATGGGCAATAGGAGCAGAGCCTTGTCCTGCTTCGTTTGAAAACAAACCGCGTTTGACACCCCAGGACATAGTCATTATAAAAGTAGAACCTAAAAACCCTCCTGTCGCCGCCGTTCCGGTAAAAGCATCTGTAATTATTAGTTTGAAAGCTCCCGGGATAAATTGATAAAAAACTATAAGCACAATAATTGCTGCAATAAAGTAGAATACAGCCATAAAAGGAACCAACTTAGCGGTCACTTCAGCAATTCTCTTCAATCCCCCTACAATTATTAACATTACCAGCGTAGTAATAACTATAGCAGAAATATAAGTAGGTATTCCATAACTTGAATTCAACGAATCAGCCATCGAATTTGCCTGTGCCATATTACCTGTTCCAAACGAACAAAGAATGGCAGCAAAAGCAAAAAAAACAGCCAGATACTTAGCAAATTTTCCTAGTTTTTCTTTTAACCCGAATTCCATATAATACATCGGGCCTCCAGAAACACTTCCATCCGCATTTGTTATTCTGTACTTCTGAGCAAGGGTGCATTCTACAAGTTTCAATCCCATTCCGAGAAAACCCACTACCCAAATCCAAAAAACAGCACCAGGCCCGCCATAGTGAATTGCAAGAGCAACTCCAACAATATTACCTGTCCCAACCGTTGCTGATAATGCTGTAGTCAATGCTTTGAAAGATGACACATCTCCTTTTGTCTTTTTTGTTGTCCATTTGCCAGCAACAATCTCAATCGCATGTCTAAATTTAGATACTTGAAGAAATTTCAAATAAAACGTAAAAAATAATCCGGTCGGGATTAGTAAGGCAAGAATAGCATAGCTTCCGACATATTCATTGTAGGCTTTTATTATAGAATTTAAAGTTTCCATTTTTATACTATGTTAATCCTCAATAAAGAATGTACCAATTGCAATAGCACCTATAGCAGCCAAACTTGCTGCTAAATCCGTCTTTTTGGGGTATTGCCATATTTTAAAACTTTAATTGTTGTTAAGCTTATTTGATTTAAAAGCATAAAATTATAAAATATTAACAAAAATCAAATCTGAAAATGCAGTTTTTATTAGTGGTCATTAGAAATAATAGCAAAATAAGCAATTGATGCCCCGATTATATTATATGAAATACTAAATTCTGGATCAAATATTTAGGTTTTGAAAACTAAAATATAAAATGTATTTTTGTTGAAGAAATAATAAAACTAAATTATATGAATAACGAATTTAGAAAATTTGCCACCAAACATAAAGGAATCAATGGACTGGTGTTTGATCAGTACACAAGTATTTACAACAATTACATTTCTCCTACAATAATTGAAGAAAGAACATTGAATATTGCTACAATGGACGTTTTCTCAAGATTGATGATGGACAGAATTATATGGTTGGGACTTCCGATAGATGATTATGTTGCAAATATTATACAGGCACAACTATTATTTTTGGAAAGTACAGATCCAAATAAAGATATTCAGATTTATTTTAACACTCCGGGAGGTTCGGTTTATGCAGGATTAGGTATTTACGACACAATGCAATATATTGGCTCAGATGTGGCTACAATATGTACAGGAATTGCAGCATCAATGGGAGCAGTATTGTTATGTGCAGGAGCATCAGGTAAGAGATCGGCACTAAAACATAGTAGAGTAATGATACATCAGCCTATGGGAGGAACAGAAGGACAGGTTTCGGATATCGAAATCACCACCCGTGAAATAATTAAACTTCGCAATGAGTTGTACGATATTATTGCCCGTCATTCAGGAAATAATTTTAAGAAAGTAGAAAAAGATTCAGACAGAGACTACTGGATGACAGCACAAGAAGCAAAAGATTACGGCATGATTGACGAGATTTTAATCAAAGAATCTTAATTTAATATTTTGAAATAATGGATAAATGTTCACTCTGTGGCAGGAAAGAGTCTGAAGTTGGAATGCTCTTTTCGGGGGTTTCCGGATTTATTTGCGATCAGTGTATTGAAAGAGGACATATAATCTTACAGGAAGAGAAAAAATCTTCAGAGAACTTTTCTATTAAAAATGTTAAATTATTAAAACCCAAACAGATAAAAGAATTCCTTGATCAGTATGTAATTGGTCAGGAACACGCTAAGAAAGTACTCTCAGTAGCCGTTTACAATCATTATAAAAGAATTTCCCAGCCAATTTCTAATGATGAGATTGAAATTGAAAAATCAAATATTATAATGGTTGGCGAAACAGGTACGGGAAAAACTCTGTTGGCAAAAACGATTGCCAAAATGCTTCATGTCCCGTTTGCTATTGTTGATGCAACCGTACTTACCGAAGCCGGATATGTTGGAGAAGATATCGAAAGCTTATTGGTTCGCTTACTTCAGGATGCAGATTACGACGTGAAAAATGCAGAAAAAGGAATCGTTTTTATTGATGAAATTGATAAAATAGCTAGAAAAGGCGATAATCCAAGCATAACTAGAGACGTTTCGGGAGAAGGTGTACAGCAAGGCTTACTAAAATTATTGGAGGGTTCGATTGTAAATGTGCCGCCTCAAGGAGGACGCAAACATCCCGAACAAAAAATGATTGCAGTTGACACTAAAAATATCCTCTTTATTTGTGGTGGTGCTTTTGATGGGATTGAAAAACATATAGCCAAAAGACTGAATACTCAAATAATTGGATATAGCAAACAAAAGAAAGAAGAGAAAATAGATAAGACAAACCTTCTTCAGTATTTAATTCCGGATGATATACGTAAGTATGGTCTTATACCTGAAATTGTTGGACGACTTCCGGTTCTCACACACTTATCTCCACTCGACAGAGATGCATTGAAAAGAATATTAACTGAACCCAAAAACTCTATCGTGAAACAATACAAAAAGTTGTTTAAAATGGATAAGATTGTGCTTGAGTTTACCGAAGATGCTCTTGAGTTTATTGTTGATCAGGCTATTTCCTTTAAACTGGGAGCACGAGGTTTGCGTTCTATTTGCGAATCGATTATGCTGGAAGCAATGTTTGATATGCCTTCTGGAAACAAAAAGGAATTTAAAGTTGACAAAGCTTACGCAGAATCAAAATTAGATAAGACTTCGGCGGTGAAGTTTAAGAATGCAGGGTAAAGAAGTGCCTAGAGTACTTGGAGTGCACTAAAGTGCCTAGAGTACTTAAATAGAATTAATTTTAATTAAAAAAAAGACTAAAGAAATGTCAAGAGCGAAAATTGGGGCTTGACGAACCGTACTTATATTCTGAAATTTTTATTTAGGCAACACTTTTTACTTAAAATATTTTGTGTTGTACTCTATCCTGTCCCTAGCAGCATTATATCATGTAGTTTTCTTCTAAGCTCATCATCGGAAGCAAGTTTTACAATTACCACAAACAGCTCCAAAATTTTCACATGTTTACGAAATAATAACTGTTTCTAAGAATTAAAATTGCACTATATTATGTGCATATATACCAATATTTTATACTTTTGTAAATATTTCACTATTTAAATAAAGTATTAAAATTCACAATAGTTTTTATTTATGAAACAGCAAATTGTTTTTTTCAGAATTCTTTACTTGGTTTTGATAATAATACCTTTTTCTTATCAAATCGGTTTCAGTCAGAGCTGGGATTTTGTTTATGACTCAATACCTAGTATGGGTAGAGACATTGTAATTACTGATGATTCATGCTATGTCGCGACAAGCACTAATAATCCATATGAAGAAGGTTTTTCGCTTAAATTGAACCAACAGGGGCAAGTCTTGTGGTTTTCGCCATACGGAGGAAATGCCATAAAACAAACGTTTGACAAAGGATACATAATCGGGAGTAGCAATTCTTCGATGGATGCTTTATTGACAAAACTCGACAGTTTAGGGAATTTTATGTGGAGTGCAAGTTTTGGAGAATATGCCCAAGATGACTTCCTTGCAGTAATTCAAAGTAGCGATTCATGCTTTGTAGCTAGTGGGTTTACACAAAGTTATGGCGACAGTTCCTTATATGTTATAAAAGTAGACACTGCAAGAAATCTGATCTGGAAAAGAAGTTTCTCTTGTCAAGATTATGGAGTAATTAGAGATTTAATCGAAGTTGATTCCAGCTATTATTTAATTGGCCATCATAATGATTTATCCTACAACTACTACCTGTTCTTAGCAAAAATAACTCCAGATGGAAGAACAATCTGGCGAAAAGATTACCAAACAGGGTTTATTCAGGAATCTGTTGCACTAACAAGCGATTCATCATTAATAATAGCTGGAACACATCAGTTGATAAAACTAAATTTAGATGGTGATACACTTTGGACAAAGAGTCTTAGCGAAAAGTGGTTTATTCGTTCAATAGACATTACTACTGATAACGGGTTTATCATAGCCGGGCAATACAGATACTCCAATGATATTTACGATTGTAATTTAATGGCAAAAATCGATTCTTTGGGGAATGTTGAGTGGCACAAAATATATTTTGGGAACGATTATTCGGAATGCAACTCGTTTGAATCAGTAAAATGCTCTTCAGAAAACATGTTTATTGCCTGTGGTTATACAAATTATTATGGCGTATATAAAACACGTATAATAAAGACAGAGTCAGACGGGCAAATTGTACATAAGTTCGAAAACAATACAGAAAACAACATTCTAAAAATATTTCCTAATCCTACAAATGGAAAATTCGTGGTTGATATTGACAAATTCGAATATATTGAAGTCTTTAATACTGATGGTCAGCTAGTATTTAAAACATTTGATAATGTTATTGAAATATACGATCAACCTGCAGGGGTTTATATGATTAAAATAATAACATTAGAGGGGTCAATTATGAGTAAAATTATTAAGGAATAGACAATTGCCAATATATTCAAAATGCTAATTTTGGCTTTGACAGCTATCACAAAAAAAGACCGAAGCTCACACTTCGGTCTTTTTTGAATTATAGTTTATCTGATTATAACAAAGAGAAAGCAGCAGTTAAACCAGCCATAACGATAGCTACCATACTCATAAGTTTGATAAGAATGTTAAGACTTGGTCCTGAAGTATCTTTAAAAGGATCACCAACTGTATCTCCAGTAATAGCAGCTTTGTGACAATCTGAACCTTTACCTCCGAAGTTACCTTCTTCGATAAATTTCTTTGCATTATCCCAAGCGCCACCAGAGTTAGCCATAAATACAGCCAAAATAAATCCGGTAGAAACTCCACCTAACAATAATCCCATAACACCAGAAACACCAAATAAAAGACCAGTTACAATAGGAATTAAAATTGCTAGTAATGAAGGCAACATCATTTCTTTTTGAGCGCCCTTTGTTGAAATAGCCACGCAACGTGCATAATCAGGTTCTGCTTCACCTGTAAGAATACCTTTTATTTCGCGGAACTGACGACGAACTTCTTCGACCATACTTTGAGCAGCACGACCAACAGCCATCATTGTTAAGCCAGAGAACAAGAATGCAGCCATTGAGCCAAGGAAAGCACCTACTAAAACACGTGGATTCATGAGGTCAACCTGAAAGTATTGCATAATTTGAGGAATAGTAGCAGCATGAATATCAGTATTATCAAAATGATTTTTAGTTGCAAATTCTGTAAATTCAGCAGCTTTTTCAGGGATACGAGCCATTGCTATTTTAATTTCTTCGATGTACGAAGCCATTAAAGCAAGAGCTGTTAACGCAGCAGAACCGATAGCAAAACCTTTACCAGTTGCAGCAGTTGTATTTCCTAAAGTATCAAGAGCATCTGTACGTTTACGAACCTCAGGATCGAGACCGCTCATTTCGGCATTTCCACCAGCGTTGTCTGCAATTGGTCCATAAGCGTCAGTTGCAAGTGTGATACCTAAAGTAGAAAGCATTCCAACAGCAGCAATAGCAATACCGTAAAGGCCCATTCCTATGTTGTTAAAATCAAATTTTGCACCAAAAAGGAAAGACAAAATTATAGTGGTTCCAACAATTAGCACGGGAAAAGCGACAGAAAGCATTCCTGTTCCAATACCTGAAATAATTACGGTAGCATGTCCTGTTTTTGAAGATTCAGAAATTTTCTGAGTTGGTTTAAAAGCTGATGAAGTATAGTACTCCGTAACTTTACCAATACCAATACCTCCAGCCAAACCTACAAGCATGGCAATCCAGATTCCTTGATAGTTTGGAATATTCAGATAGTAAAGAATGCCGAGTGCAAATAGGGCTATAAGAATTGATGACATGTTTACACCTCTACCAAGAGCAGCTAACAATTGTTTTTGTGAAGCACCTTCTTTAGCTTTAACAAGGAAAATTCCAAAAATAGAAAGTAGAATACCAACTGCAGCGATAAGCATCGGAGCAATTACTCCATTAAACTGAACTTGATGTCCGGCAGCTTTAAAAGCTACAGCGCCAAGAGCAGCAGTTGAAAGAATGGCACCGCAATAAGATTCATAAAGGTCGGCTCCCATACCGGCTACGTCACCAACATTATCACCAACATTGTCGGCAATAGTTGCAGGGTTACGTGGGTCGTCTTCAGGAATACCTGCTTCAACTTTACCAACGAGGTCTGCTCCAACATCTGCAGCTTTTGTAAAAATACCCCCGCCAACACGTGCAAATAAAGCCTGAGTTGAAGCCCCCATTCCAAATGTAAGAGTGGTAGTGGTAATAATTATCAATTTCATTGATGGATCTGTAGCAATTACTGCATTTGTTGTAGAGTCAAGAGCTCCAATTATGTATTGCAAGGCAAAAAACCAAAGCGAAATATCGAGCAAACCAAGACCAACTACAACTAATCCCATAACAGCTCCCGACCTAAAGGCTAGCTTTAATCCGTCGTTAAGAGATCTTTGTGCTGCATTAGCTGCCCGAGCCGAAGCATAAGTCGCCGTCTTCATACCGAAGAAACCTGCTAAGCCCGAGAAAAATCCTCCGGTAATAAATGCAAATGGTACCCAAGGGTTCTGAATTCCCAAGAGGTAGGCCATAATTGCGAAAAGAACAGTAAGAACGATAAAGACAATAATAACAATTTTGTATTGCTGTTTCAGATATGCCATTGCACCCTGACGTACATACAAAGCTATTTTCTTCATGGTGTCTGTACCTTCGCTCTCTTTCATCATCTGCTTAAAGAAATAATAAGCAAAACCTAAAGCTAAAACCGAAGCGATAGGGATGAGCCAAAACATAGGTTCTGTAATCATAATCAGTAGTTTAGTTAATTTGTTATTTTAATTTTTGTAAAAGTTTTCATGTCTGAAAAATCAGGTGCAAAAGTCTGCAAAATTTTTCAGATAAAAAAATAAATATATATGTTATTGCTCATGTTTAATGGAATTTTTTATTTGGGTATTTTAAACATAAAAATATGTAAATTTGTTTAAAAAAAAAAGTATCTTGATACAAAGATTTATACTTGAAGTATTACTTGTTTTTCTGGTTGTAGGAGTGTATGCACAAGATGAATATTCTCCTGCCTTGGATTTTACATTGGAAGACACACAGGGGAATATTGTCAATTTATTCGATGAAATGGCAAATGACAAGACTGTAATCTTATTTTTCTTTTCAGCAGATTGTGGCAATTGTCATATTGAAGCACCAAAAGTGGACTCAATATATCGCCAGTTCGGGTCGGGACAAAATCAGTTACTAGTTTGGAGCATTGCTGAGGAAAACTCATCTTTTGATGATGTTGTCGAATTTATTGAAGAGACCCAAATTACATTTCCATGTTTTCCCACAGGTCACGCAACAGATGTTTTTGAATTGTATAATATTGGCTATACACCACAGATCTTTATAATTTGTGATTATTATGTTTCCGAATCAATTTCATTTTTTGAAATAATCGAAAATCTTGACCATTGCTTTCCAACAGACTTAACTAATTATAATATTGACCCGCCGATAATAAATGTCAATAATAATAAAATAGTGATTAATTCGGTTACTGAACTGTCTGAACTCAACATATATGATATAACGGGTAAAAAAGTTTTAACTAAATCAGGATTCCAAACTGACAGAATTGAAATTGATAATTTAAGATCAGCAAACTTGTATTTAATAACATTTGTGTTCAAGAACGGGCAAATTTATTCGGGGAAAATAGTAATAAGATGAAAAAACTTCTATCAGCATTAGTTTTATTCGTAATTGTTTATGCAGTTTTCAGTAGCTGTGAAGTTATTTATAATTATGATTTAAGTATAGTTGGGATTGATACATTGCCAGCAACAAAATCGTGTATTGATAAATATATACCTCATTCAGTTGATGCTCCAAAAGGACGTCAATATTCAGAAATTGAAGCATTGAGTTATGAGTTGGACAATCATATGGATGAAATCAGGGATTCACTTTATGCCGATTCTATTAGAATAGACAGTGCTTTTGAACTTATTTTTATTATCAGAGGCCTTGATCCTTATGATGAGATAACGGATGTTGAGATAAAACGAACTATTTTCTCCGAAACAGACTGATTTCTTTCAATCCTGAAATGCTTTTTATATATTTGTAAATCAATATGAATGAAATGAAAAAAAAAATTTTATTGATAGATTCCGTTCATGATATTATTCCTAACAAACTCAGTGAATATGGTTTTGAGGTTGTTAACGGTGTCAGCCTTAGTCTTATAGAGATATTAGACTGCATAGCAGATTTTTGCGGTATCGTTATCAGAAGCAGAATTATTATTGATAAGGCTTTGATAGACAAGGCTTTGAATTTGCGTTTTGTGGCTCGCGTAGGATCAGGAATGGAAAGTATTGATACCGAATATTGTAAGTCAAAAGGAATAGTGTGCTTAAATTCACCTGAAGGAAATAGAGATGCAGTTGGAGAACACTGTATAGGGATGCTGTTATCATTAATGAACAACTTAAACAAAGCCGATAGAGAAGTTAAATCAGGTGTCTGGAATCGTGAAGGAAATCGTGGAATGGAATTGAATTCTAAAACTGTTGGAATAATTGGCTATGGTAACATGGGCAGTTCGTTTGCAAAAAAACTATCAGGATTTAGTTGTAAAGTAATTTCTTATGACAAGTATAAATCAGATTATGCAGATGAATATACAACGGAAGTCCAAATGGATGAGATTTTCAGAGGAGCAGATATTGTCAGTTTTCATATTCCGTTAAGCTATGAGACTAAGTCATTGGTTAACGAAGATTACATCAGCAAGTTTAAAAAACCGATTATTCTTATAAATACTTCAAGGGGACCGATTGTTGACACGAAAGCACTTGTCAAGGCTTTAAAATCCGGTAAAGTAAGGGGGGCGGCATTAGATGTTATTGAGTACGAGGAAAGCTCATTTGAGAAAACAAATAATATGACAAAACATGAGGATTTTAGATATTTGGCTCAATCGGAAAATTTAATAATGTCACCTCATATTGCAGGATGGACAGTAGAGTCTAAGATAAAACTTGCAGAGGTTTTAGTATCTAAAATTATCGCCTTAAAAATATAAATTATGATATCAGAAACAGAATTTAAAACTCAGGAAATAATTGGTATTGCAAAAAGAATGGCTATTGCTGTCAGAACTGCCCCAAAAGGCAGGGGAAGGAATACAATTGAGACCAGGATTGCTCATGGCGAAGATTTAATTACTATTGCTGCCAAAATGGAAGAACTTGGAAAGAGTAATGGGCAGAATTTTTTTATAAGGGATGCCGGAAATGTAAGGAATTCGGATGCCGTATTGTTTATTGCCACCGAGATAAGTCCATTAGGATTAAAAGATTGTGGATTTTGCGGACTGCAGAATTGTGATAAAAAGTTATTACAAGCAGATGTGCCTTGTTCTTTCAACACAATTGATCTTGGCATTGCAATCGGTTCTGCCGTAAGCATAGCGGCGGACGCAAGACTAGATAACAGAATCATGTTTTCGGCAGGCAGGGCTGTTAAAGAACTGAAATACTTTGAAGATAAAAATAAGATAATTATTGCAATAAGCCTTAGTGCTAGCAGTAAAAATATTTATTTCGACAGACAATAACGGTAAAATTTTTGCTAGTTATACAAAAACGAATTTTATGAAAATAAATTTACTCTTTATCGCACTTTTAATATTATCAATTTCTGTAAAAGCCCAGACTGTCGAAAAGATAAAGAAGAATCCCGATTATATCTGGGGCGAAGCATCTGCAAGTACACTTGAACAGGCAGACCAATTTGCAATGAAAGATTTGATAAGTCAGATATCTGTTAAAATCGAAAGCAGTTTTTCAAATGTGCTTACAGAAACAGAAAGCGATATCAAAGAATATACTCGTTCGGTAATAAATACTTATTCTAATATTTATCTAAACAACGCCAAAAGAATAGTTGTGAATAAGAAAAAGTCTGTTTATGTGTTAAGATACATGAACAAAAAGGATATTGACGAAATGTTTGAAAATAGAAAAGCTAAAATATACGACTATGTTAATTTGGCAATACTGGCAGAACAAGACTTAAGAATTGCTGATGCTTTGAGATATTATTACTGGGCAATGATATTGTTGACTTCACATCCCGAAGGTAGTAAAATGAAATATACAACTCAGGCAAATATTGAAATTAGTCTTTTACCCTTTATCCAAAGCGAATTTGACAAGATTTTTCAAAATTTAAGGATTTCTGTTACAGATACTTTGCAGGTCGCAAATGCTAAAAGCCTTATTTTATCGGTTCAGTACAGATCAAAACCTGTTACAAATCTGGATTATGTTTATTGGTATGGAGATGGCTTTTCGAATTTATACAGTGCAAAAGACGGACTTGGTATTGTAGATTTCTATAGTGGTCAGATAGATAATTTTAGCGAGATAAAGTTGAAAATTGAATATGTTTACGAGTCGCGAAGTATAATTGATCCGGATGTTCAATCTGTTTTGCAAATGTCCGTATTGCCAAGGCTTAAAGAAGCAGAAATAACAGTTCCTCTTTACAAGAGTCAAAAACTGAGTGAGAGTAAAGAAGAATCTTTGCCCCCAAAAATAGAAGAACCGGAGTATAAAGCGGATAAAAAGATGGTAGAGCTGTTTGATAAGGTGTTGATAGACAGTGTTATAGACCAAATCTCCTTGGCTGTTTTGAAAAAGGAATCAACAAATATCAACAACTTGTTTACAGAGTCTGGATTGAAATCGTACAATAAATTGCTAAACTATGGGAATGCGAAAATCCTGTCCGATAATAATGATATTGAATATATTTACATAAATGGATTGATAATGGTCAGATCGGTTCCAATGTCGTTTTCGTTTCCTAATAATAATCGCACTTTTGTAGAAGACGTCGTTTTTATTTTCGATTCTACCGGCAAGGTTGATAATATAAATTTTGCGTTAAATGACATTGCGATAAATGATATTATGTGTATGGGGGAAAGATTTGGAACAGATGAGGAAAAGTTTTTCCTTATCAATTTTCTTGAATGTTATAAAACTGCTTATTCGCTTGAAAATATTGAATTTATTGAATCTGTGTTTTCTGATGACGCCTTGATAATTGTCGGAACGCTTCTAAAGCAATCTGAACCTATTGATGATATGTATTTAATGCTTGATAATAAAAATATTAAATATCAGCAGTTTTCAAAAAAACAATATGTTGAACACCTTAATAAGGCTTTTGCTTCAAAGGAATACATTAATTTACAGTTTGAAGATAATGAAATACGAAGATCGGGAGCCAACGGTAAAATATACGGAATACAGATTTGTCAGAATTATTATTCTTCGAATTATTCGGACAAAGGTTATTTATTTTTGATGATAGATTTGGAAGATAGCATTAATCCTAAGATTTATGTAAGAACATGGCAACCGGAAAAAAATCCTGATGGATCAGTAATAGGACTTGAGCATTTTTCGCTGAATTAACATGAATTATACAGGAAATATTGTTAAAATGAGAACAAAGGGCATCGCCCCTGTTCATTATTATTTGAAAATTGGTGAAAACGAGTTGTTTGTGAATTCTTTAATAGGGGAAAAAATAAAAATATCATATAAAAACAGGATAAACTGTATTGGATGTAATGCCATCACAACAAAGAGTTTTCACCAGGGATATTGTTATTCATGTTTTACTACTATCCCACAATGTGATTTAGGAGTCTTGTTTCCCGAAAAAGACATGTCTCATCTAGGAATAAGTAGAGATATGGCTTGGGCAAAGGAAAATTCTCTTATAGACCATTATGTTTATATTGCTTTTACCGGCGATCTTAAAGTAGGCGTGACACGACACACTCAGATACCTGCAAGATGGATTGACCAGGGAGCGATTATGGCAATTAAGTTGGCAAAAACGCCTTATAGACATCTTGCAGGAGTTATCGAAACAGAAATGAAAAATTATATCTCAGACAAGACAGATTGGAGCAAAATGTTAAAAACTGAATTTTCAAATGCAGATTTAATTAAGGAGAAAAACAGATTAGCGGAAGTAATGTCAGTCGAGAATAAAAAATATCTAACGAGGGATAATAGTATTACTGAAATTAAGTATCCGTATCATTACAATTTGGAAAAATTTTCCAATATCAGTTTTGAAAAATCAAATGAGGTAGAAGGGAATTTATCAGGAATAAAAGGACAATATTTGATATTTGAGGATGGAAAGGTTTTCAATATCAGAAGGCATAATGGATACTTTGTAGAAATAGAGGTTTATTAAATGCAGGACAAAAAAGAGTATATTGATTTATTGGGTAAAGCAGAATATTATTGCAGCAGATTTGAAAAATGCCCTGATGATATTTATAAATACTTGAGTAAATATACGGAAAATAATGAATTAATTAACAATGTAATAAATGAATTATTGGCAAATTCATATCTTGATATTGACAGGTATATCAAGGCTTATGTTAACGATAAAATTCGATTTGAAAGATGGGGGAAATTTAAAATAGCCTATTTGTTGAAGCAAAAGAAATTGCCGGGGAAAAAAGTGAATGAAGCTTTAGCTCAAATTGATGAAGCAGAATATGGAAAAATGCTTAAAGATTTGATCAAATCTAAGTCTTCAGTAATAAGAGAACCAGATTTATTAAAGAGAAAAGCGTCATTAATAAGGTTTTGTATAAGCCGGGGATTTGAATATGAATTGATCTTAAGCACACTTGAAGATTTAGAATAATATAGAAATTCTGAAATTGTTTTGTAAATTTGTGAAATAAAATAAAATTATGCTCACATCAGAAAAATTAAAAGAAGCAAAAAAGAGGATAGACGCTTTGAGGAGGTATCTTTGACATTGATACACGGCGGGAATTTGTGATTGCAGAAAACAAAAAAACAGAGGAACAGGGATTTTGGAACAATCCCGAAAAAGCAGAACAAATATTAAAAAAAATAAGTTCCGAAAAAAAATGGATAACACAGTTCGATTCGGTTAATTCTAAATATGAAGATCTGGAAGTTATGTTCGATTTCTATAAAAGTGGAGATATAACCGAAGAAGAAGTTGATAAAGAATATACTATTTGCGTTAATTTCATTGAAGATTTGGAATTAAAGAATATGCTCGGTAACGAAGAAGACGCCCTGGATGCTGTAATAACAATTAATTCCGGTGCCGGAGGGACAGAAAGTAACGATTGGGCAGATATGTTGTGCAGGATGTATTTAAGATATGCAGAAGAAAATGATTATAAGGCTCAGATAATTGATAAATTAGATGGTGATCTTGTAGGGATAAAATCTGTTACTATTAGTATGACCGGTGAATTCGCTTATGGATATCTTAAAGGAGAAAACGGAGTACACAGATTGGTAAGATTATCACCTTTTGATGCTGCACATAAAAGACATACTTCGTTTGCATCGGTATTTGTTTACCCTTTGGTTGATGATACTATTAAAATTGAGATAAATCCTGCCGATATTGAGTGGGATACGTACAGAAGCAGTGGGGCAGGAGGACAAAATGTTAATAAAGTGGAGACAGCTGTGCGTTTAAAACATTTACCCACAGGTATAGTAATTGAGAATAGTGAAACAAGATCACAACTGAAGAATAGGGAAAATGCTCTAAGACTTCTTAAATCGCAATTGTATGAACTTGAGTTAAGAAAGCAACAGGAAGAACGAGATAAGATCGAAGGTCAAAAACAAAAGATAGAGTGGGGTTCACAAATCAGAAATTATGTGCTACATCCTTATAAATTGGTAAAAGATTTACGTACCGGATTAGAAACAGGTAATACTCAAGCTGTTCTTGATGGTAAGATAGACGAATTTATAAAAGCATACCTCATGGAATTTGGTCAGAAAAAGCAATAAAAAAAGCCTCTTGTTAAAAACAAGAGGCATAGAAAGGCTGGCGGCGACCTACTCTCCCACAAAACGCAGTACCATCGGCGCGGA
>Ga0116157_10002940_pt1 | contig 16461 bp, 14 predicted proteins | sample AD_UKC048_MetaG_FD_89882 | JGI IMG/M metagenome (GOLD analysis project Ga0116157, IMG submission 89882) | Active sludge microbial communities of municipal wastewater-treating anaerobic digesters from USA - AD_UKC048_MetaG | ecosystem: Engineered > Bioreactor > Anaerobic > Digestate | place: USA...
GAAATGGGCGCCGTTAATTCAGCGCTGGCCAACGCTGAAAAAGCCTACGAGCTTGCGAAACAAGCGGTTTCCCCACCATCGCCCCCAATTGATTCTGTAGCCACAAGCGCTCACGACATTAGTGATGACGAAATCGCAGCCGCCACCTCTGGCATAAGCTTTAGCGATCACTTACCTGAAGAAAATTTGCGCATTTGCTACCAACCCATGATCAGCCTTGAAAGCGATCATATAGAACATTACGAAGCGCTAGTACGCTGGCGCATTAACGACGAAGAACTCATTCCTGCTGCAAAATTTTTACATTACCTAAAACATTCCAGCATGCGGGTAGATTTAGACCGCTGGGTTTTACAATCGGCGGTTACCGCGATTACTACTGATAATTACGCGCGCGAAAATGCCAGCTTATTTATTCACTTATCGGATGAAACACTCGCACAAAAGTCCTTCTTTTCTTTTGCAGCCAATGTGCTGCGCAGCTCACGCTTACGCGGTCAACGGCGCTTAATTTTTATCTTCGAAGAACCTTGGGTTGCACTTCACCCCATTGATGCTGCAGCCACCATTAATGCATTGCACAATATTGAATGCGGTGCATGCTTGTCCCACGCGGGCACCAGTGAATCCAGCGCCGATATTATTGAAACCTTAGGGTTTGATTTTGTGCGCTTAGCACCCTCGCTTACCTCTCATGTTGTCAATGACAGCGAACATGAACAACAACTCGCCAGACTTATAACCGCTGCAAAAAACTCCGGTGCAGAAGTTATTGCCACGCAAGTTGAAGATTCCAAAAATCTTTCTACGCTCTGGGTAAATGGCGTGCGTTTATTTCAGGGGTTCTTATTGCAATCGCCCGATCAATCCATTCAAAGTCATAAAGATCTGGATATTATTAAGCAGTTTTTTGTGCCGAATAATTAGTTATCAGCACGTTATACCTCTAATAAAAACGGGCGCTGCAATAGCGCCCGCTTTTTTATAACCCACTCAGCCTTAACTCACCTGTACTACAATTTTTCCACGTGCGCGACCACTTTCACTTTTTTCGTGAGATTGAGCTATGTCTTTTAACGCGAACACACTGTCGATCACGATTTGAATTTTTCCTGCATCAATTAATTTAGCTAACTCAGTTAACTGCACCGCACTTGGCTGAACAAAACAGAAGAAAGGTTTTACACCATGCTGCTCTGCAGTAGCGGCTTCTGGTGTACCAACAATAGAGACTAAACGGCCACCGCGTTTTAACGTCTGCCAAGATTTTGCCAAGACCTCACCGCCAAGCGTATCAAAGACCACATCCAAATCGCGCAGCTGCGAAAAATCTTGTTGGGTGTAATCAATCACTTCATTTGCACCCAAACTTTTTAACAGCTCCACATTGCGTGTTGAAGCTGTGGTGTAAACATAAGCGCCGCGCAGTTTCGCCAATTGAATTGCAAAAGTACCCACGCCACCCGCACCGGCATGAATCAATACGCGCTCGCCCGCTTGCACATTGGCCATCTCATATAAAGATTGCCATGCGGTCAGTGCCGTTAAAGGCACCGCAGCGGCTTGTTGCCAATTAATGGTTTCTGGCTTACGCGCAATCTCGCTGGCGCGCACGGCGATATATTCAGCATAGGTGCCATCGCGGCTAATATCGGGGCGGCTGTAAACGGCATCGCCGATTTTCCAGCCAGTGACATCTGCGCCAAGCGCAGTAATTTCGCCCGCAAAATCCCAACCCAAGGTCAGCGGTAACTTGTGCGCTAAAAAGCCTTGTAGATAGCCTTCACGCACTTTCCAATCCACAGGATTAATACTGGTCGCATGTATTTTTACCAGCACTTCGTCGGTATCAATAGTGGGCAAGGGAGCATCTTCGTAAGCTAAAACCTCGCGGTTTCCGTAAGCGTGGATGCGTACAACTTTATGGCTGGTGGTCATGGTAAAACTCCTTAATGGTTCAATTGGCAATCAGTAAGCGCAGTCTAGGGGAAGCAGTTGCACTTGATTAGCCTAGCGATCCGAACTAGATTGTTTCCACAAAGGAAACAATAGGTGCCCGTATGTCCATCCCCCTAGAGCGACTGCCCGGTTTAATTCTCTTCGCCCGAGTAGCCCAATACGGCAGTTTATCGGGTGCAGCTAAAAGCCTTGGCCTGAGCCGATCGGCCGTGAGCAAGCAATTAACCAACTTTGAAGCGCAAATAGGCGCGCGCTTAATTCAGCGCACCACCCGCAAACTCGCACTCACCGAACTGGGCGAACAAATTCTGCGCGAGGCACAGCGAGTAGAAACTGCGCTCAATGCAGTGGAAAGTATTACCGATAACTTCCGCGAGCAAGTACGCGGCAAGCTGCGAATCTCCTGCTCAACGTCTTTAGGGCGAGTGCTTTTGCTGCCCTTGTTAACCGAATTTTCGGCGCGCTACCCCGAGGTTGAATTGGAGTTAGGGTTGGAAGATCGCTTTGTGGATTTAGTGGCCGAACAAGTGGATGCCGCCATTCGCATTGGCCACCTGCCCGATTCATCCTTAATCGCACGCCGCTTGGGCGAGCTTAGCTGGCAAGTCACCGCTAGCCCTGCTTACATCGCCCTTAGTGGTGAGCCTCAAGTCCCCGCTGATCTCGCCCAACACGCTTGCTTGTATTACCGCAACAGCAGCCGCGCCATGAACAATTGGCCATTCATTTGCAGTGAGGATGGATCCAGTGAAACCGTTAAAGTGCAAGGCCCTCTCGCCATAAACGATGCCTGTGCCTTGGTGGATGCAGCAATCCGCGGCTTGGGGATTCTGCTGATTGATAAGGCATTGGTAGAAGAACCCATCGCAAAAGGTCAGCTAATTCCACTACTGAAAAACTACCCACCCGCGCCCGGTTTTCCGGTTTATGTTGTCTACCCAGCGCGCGATTATTTGCCTGCAAAAACTATCGCTTTTGTGGATTTTTTAATGGAATCACTCAAACCAAAACTCATCTAAAAAGCCGATTTTCTCGGCCTAAATTTGCCAATAAGCCCGTTTACTTATACTATTGCGGCTCATTTTGTGTTTTTTGCTTATAGATGAAACAAGATCTAGTGCAAAGCGCTCAGCGTAAAACACGCACAAACACAAAAGTCTCGACTTTTATTACTAGAAAGTCATTACAGTCTCTCGCAACAATTGGGGCTGTTTTTGTTTTAGCGCTGTGGTTAATTCCCTGCCTTTATAAACACCGAGCCAACTTTTTTAGGCCCAGCTTTTATTAGCTAGGCGATGTATTTTTTATTGATTAGCTTCTGGAGAGCATGATGACAACCTTGATGAACACTTACGGCGCAAGAACCCTCACCCTCGTAAAGGGCGAAGGCAGCCGAGTGTGGGATGACAAGGGCAATTCATATCTGGATGCTATCAGCGGTATCGCTGTTTGCGGCCTTGGTTATTCGCACCCTGCAGTGACCAAAGCCTTGAGCCATCAAGCCGCCACCCTGATTCACTGCTCCAACTACTACAACATTCCCAGCCAACAAAAGCTGGCGGATTTGCTTATCCAGCAATCGGGTATGGACAAAGTTTTCTTCTCCAACTCCGGCGCTGAAGCCAACGAAGCCAGCATTAAAATTGCGCGCAAATACGGTAACGAGAAAGGCGTGAAGAACCCCGCCATTATCGTTATGGCCAACAGTTTCCACGGCAGAACCTTGGCGACCTTGAGCGCTACCGGTAACCCCAAAGTACAAATTGGCTTTGAACCCTTGGTGGAAGGTTTTATCCGCGTCCCTTTTGATGACGTAGCTGCCGTTGAAGCCGCCGCCAAAGAACACAGCAACATTGTCGCGATTCTGGTTGAGCCAGTACAAGGCGAAGGCGGTATACGTGTACCCGCGCCAGATTACTTGAACAAGCTGCGTGCAATTGCCGATGCCAACGACTGGTTATTGATGCTAGACGAAATTCAAACCGGCAATGGCCGTACCGGTACTTTCTTCGCCTACCAACACAACGGCATCCTGCCGGATGTAGTCAGCACCGCTAAAGGCTTGGGCAATGGCGTACCTATTGGCGCTTGCTTGGCACGCGGTAAAGCGGCCGAGGTTTTACAACCCGGCAACCACGGCACCACTTTTGGCGGCAACCCTTTAGCAACTAGCGCTGGTGTTGCGGTGATTGAAGCTTTGCTGGCCGAAGGCTTAATCGCAAAAGCCAAAACCTTGGGCGACAAATTATTAGCCGATTTTAAAACCAAGCTCGCAGGCAACCCCAAGGTTGTTGAAGTGCGTGGCAAGGGTTTAATGATTGGTATTGAACTTAACGCACCTGCCGCCGAGCTGATGGATAAAGCCCGCGCCAAAGGTATTTTGATTAACGTAACCTCAGTTAACACCATTCGTTTGCTGCCTACTTTCATCCTCACGGATGCAGAAGCCGACGAACTGGTTACCAAAGTGGTTGAATTAGTAACTGAGTTTTAACAGCGCGGGGGGTGACCTCCGCAGTAATGAAGCGCGACTTTCACACTTTTCCAGCCGCGCGAAAACGAGAAGAGCATTATGGTTCCCTCAAAGGCACCGAGACATTTTTTAACCCTAGAAGACGTTAACCGCGACGAGCTTAATCACATCATTAAGCGCGCGATTGAACTCAAGGCACTGCAACGCAAAGGCGTTGCAACCGAAATTTTCAAAGACAAAGTGCTGGCGATGATTTTTGAAAAATCATCCACCCGTACTCGCGTCTCTTTCGAATCTGCCATGGCACAAGCTGGCGGCCACGCGATTTTCCTATCCACCAAAGACTCGCAACTCGGTCGCGGTGAACCCGTGGAAGACGCCGCGCGCTGCATCGCTAGCATGGTCGATATGGTGATGATCCGCACCTTTGCCCACACCACCGTTGAACGCTTTGCAGAATTTTCGCGTGTGCCCGTGATTAACGGCCTCACCGACGATCATCACCCCTGCCAATTGCTCGCCGATATTCAAACCTTCGTTGAACAGCGCGGCACTCTCGCAGGCAAAACTGTGGCGTGGGTTGGCGATGGCAACAACATGTGTCAAAGCTATATGCAAGCTGCCGAGCTGTGCGATTTTGAATTGCGCATAGCAACGCCCAAAGGTTTTGAACCTTGGGATCACATGATTGAAAAACACAAAGACCGCGTACAACTTTTTTCCACTCCACAAGAAGCTGTTAAAAATGTTGACTTGGTAGTCACGGATACTTGGGCGTCAATGGGCCAAGAAGACGAGAAAAAACAGCGCGAGAAAATTTTCAGCGGCTACCAAGTTAACCGCGAACTCATGAGCCACGCCAAAGCCGACGCGCTCTTTATGCACTGCCTCCCCGCCTACCGAGGCAAAGAAGTCAGCGCCGAGTTAATGGACGACCCAAATGCGGTAGTCTGGGAAGAAGCAGAAAACCGCTTACACGCCCAAAAAGCACTGATGGAGTTTTTGTTTAATCAGTGATGGATGATAGAGAAATGAACCCGCCGATGGCGGGTTTGTTTTTATTTCAAGTCAAGAAATACTTAAAAGATTGCACACTTCAAAAAGCTCGGATAGTATTAAAACCCTGTTCGGTAGTCGAACTGCTCTGACGGCACAATTACTTTTATACCACTCGCGATATCACCTTCTATCCCACGTCATTTAGAAGACATCGCATCTAACCAGCTGTATTTAGCAGCGGTGAGGTGTGAATGCCTTTAAAATCAAAATACACTCTACGTTTTATTTTAGTTATATTCATTATCCTTGGATTTACAATTTCTGGGATATTGTACTTTGTCTATTCAACCGAAAAATCTGTAGCAGCAAACCATTTATTACTCTTGTTCTCACCGCTTATTTTAAGAGTCACAATGAACTTTTTTCCAAATAAAACTGATTGAGAATTAAATATCGCAATTCGAAAGCCGTTACACATTTACTTACTGTTTTAACTGTTGGACTGCGTTTCGTAGCCCAACCTAAGAAAACGAAAAGCACTCCGTCGTCATCTTCGCGTAGCGGAGATGACGAATCCCTGAATAAATAAATTTAGAAGCAAAGTTTTAGATGCACATTTTTTTGCAATACACACCCATAACTACTGATAATGTCGGCTAAACCATAAAATCAATTTAAGGAAATCTGTATGAGCGGTATTGATATATTAGGCCTTGCCATGTTGGTCATAGGTGGGCTTTGGCTTATTATTGAAGCATTTAAAACAAGTATATTGTGGGGGCTAGGCTGCTTGATAATCACGCCTGTTTCCTTAGTGTTTATATTTGTACATTGGGACAAAGCAAAGAGCCCTTTTATCCTTCAATTAGTAGGGCTTGCTTTAATTATAGCCAATGCCTTTTTAGAAGCACTTTGAATCCATGCACATAGAACACATCAACATCAGCGCGCCAATGGACTTACTCACACAAGTGAGGGATTTTTATTGCAATATATTTGGCTTAAGCGAAGGCTTTCGCCCCAAATCTACCATAGGCGGTTTTTGGTTATACTCAGGCGAGCGCGCGCTTATTCATTTAGCAGAAAGCAGCGAACACTACCACAATGAAAAGCAAGGCTATTTAGATCATATAGCGTTTCAAACAACCGGTTTGGAAAGCGTAATCAGTAAGCTTAACGCAGCCAAAATTGAATTCACTCGCGATTACTTCCCAGAAATAAACATGACGCAGTTATTTTTTAAAGACCCAGCGGGAACGGGAGTTGAAGTAAACTTTTTAGATGAATGCTTTTAATTAAAAACAGCAGGAGCATAAAGATGGCAGAACACACCGCAAAAATCCTTTGGCTGCGTGGCGATCAAAACTTTCTGGATAACCGTTATAGCCGCAAACATGTTATTCAATTGGACGGCGGCTTGGAAATCCCCGCGTCATCCTCACCGCACAATGTTCCGCTCCCCTATTCCGACGAAAGCGCTGCCGACCCCGAAGAATTATTAGTTGCCGCACTATCCAACTGCCATATGCTCTGGTTTTTAGCGATTGCCGCCAAGCGTGGGTTTTGTGTGGATTCTTACGAAGATAACGTAGTGGGCAAGATGGCGAAAAACGCCAACAACAAATTATTTTTAGCGGAGGTGACGCTCAACCCCGACGTGAAATTTTCCGGCGCAAAAATCCCCACCACAGAAGAATTGGAACTCTTGCACCATAAAGCCCATGAAGAATGCTTTATTGCCAACTCAGTGTTAACCGAGGTTATTATCAAACCGGTTTTAAACAACCGCTAACTGCCGCGCCTGCGTAATCACTTCATCCACTTCCCAGTGATCGTCAGCATGAGCTCCATATTTAACGGCGATGACTTCACCGGTTTTTGCGATAAGAAAATCGGCAGGCAAACCAAATAGCCCCTGCCCTTTTTCATAGGGCAACTGCTTGAACTTTAATAAACCCGTTACCGCAGGCGCCCAAGCGGCAGGGTTAATAACAGACATAATCGACGACTCTACACCGAAGGCTTTATAAAGCTCTTTAGCGGGGTCTGCGATCATCGCAAAGGGAACATCGCTGCCGTACTTTAGCATTTCATCTTGGGTTGAATGAAACACCACAATCTCTTGAATGCCGTTGGCAACCAAATCCAAGTGGCGTTCTATAAATGAATGTATATGCAAGTTACAAATGGGGCACGATGCAAAGCGCCGAAACTGTAGATGCGTAACTTGCTGGGCTGCCGGAATATCCACTTTGGTTGCGCTGATTGTTTGCAACTTTTGCGGAACAATAAAATCACCCGATATAATCTTTGCCATTTCTACTAACTCCTTATAGCTGTGTTTATTGTTAAGAAACTTAAACTCTCAATGTATCCACATAAGCACAGAGAGAATCAAATAAATCTCTCGCCAAGTCTATCGACTGCATGCATTTGGTAGCGCCCATTACACCTTGATAGCTGCACAATAAAAATGTGGCGATGGATTGAGGGTTCATGTCTTTGCGAACAATTCCGTCAATCTGACCTTGATGTAAGGATGCTGCAACTGCAGCGACTATATCGAACATAACTGCTTTTAAACGCTGCTGAAAACCTTCATCCAAAGTAGACATTTCTTGAACTAGATTGGTGAGCGGGCATCCATTCTCGCACTCGCCACTCAGAATATCTGAATATTTTTTGTTGAAAAAAATCTTTAAAGCTTGCAAGGGATCATTGCTCGCACCCAAAGATTCGCCCCAATTAGTTTGGAAGTAACCCATAATCACTTCATCAAGCACGGCATAGCCCAACGCAAGTTTGGTTGGAAAATAATGATATAGCGCACCCTTGGCCAGTTGCGTTTTTTTCAAGACTGCATCTATTCGCAAGCCTTGAAAGCCGTGCTCATACATTTCTTCATGGGCCGCCTGCAAAATTCTTTCGCGGGTTGATTCAACCGTTACATCAGTGGGGACTACTGTGTTCATAACTTACCTAATTAATAAATACTGTAGGAGCGGCTTTAGCCGCGAAAATTTTGCGCCATTCGCGACTAAAGTCGTTCCTACAAAAACATTAAACTTTTTTTACTCTAAACCAAGCTGCATAAAGTGCTGGCAAGAATAATAAAGTTAAACCCGTCGCTACAATTAAACCGCCCATAATCGCCACCGCCATTGGCCCCCAGAATACGGAACCTGACAGAGGAATCATTGCGAGTACCGCAGCGGCAGCCGTTAAAATAATAGGGCGGAAACGACGCACTGCGGCTTCAACAATGGCATCCCAAGGTGCTGTGCCGCTCGCAATATCTGTTTCAATTTGATCGATTAAAATAACTGAGTTGCGAATAATCATACCGAACAACGCAATTACACCTAACTGCGCCACAAAACCCATAGGGCGATGCAAAATCAGCAGCGCCATAGCGACGCCAGCAACACCCAGCGGGCCCGTTAAAAAAACCAACAGCGAACGCGAGAAACTTTGCAGCTGCAACATTAATAAGGTAAAAATAATAAAAATCACCAAAGGCACATTGGCCGCAATAGATGCTTCAGCTTTGCTGCTATCTGCCGCAGCGCCCGCTAATTTAATGGCATAGCCAATCGGTAGCGCTGCTTTTATGTCTGCAAGCTTGGGCTCAATTTGGCTGGATACGGTTGGGCCTTGAATCCCGTCCACCACATCACTCTGAACCGTAATCGCCCACTCACGATTCTCACGCCAAATGATGCCCGGCTCCCACACAAATTGCGCGCGCACAATTTGCGAAAGCGGAATTGATTTTCCATTGCCAGTTGGCAAATAGGTATCGTTTAATTTTTCGATGGTTGAGCGTTCATCCAAGGGTTGACGCACCACTATATCCACCAAGCGATTTTTTTCGCGATACTGACCAACCGTTGTTCCGCTCAAAATAGTATTAGCGGCGTGCATAACCGTTTCAGAGGTCATACCCAGCGCGCGCAATTTGTCTTGATCTAAATTCAAGCGCAATACTTTTACCGATTCGTTCCAGTTATCATTCACGCCCACCGCATTGGGGTTAGCGCGCATAATATCTTTTACTTGGTCAGCAATTTCGCGCACCTTGTTTACATCTGTACCACTCACACGAAATTGCACAGGGTATGGTACTGGCGGGCCAGTGGGTAAAAATTTTACACGCCCGCGAACCTCAGGGAAGTTGACTTTAAATTCGTGGATAATTTTTTTGCGCAATTCAGTGCGCGCATCGTCGTCTTTAGGCAGAACTACAATTTGCGCTACGTTAGATTGTGGAAATATTTGATCCAAGGGCAAATAAAAACGCGGGCTGCCGGTGCCGACATAACTGGTTACACTTTCAACACCTTCTTGCGCATTAATAAAAGCTTCAAACTTTTTCACCTGCGCTTCGGTTGCCGCATAGGACGATCCTTCTTGCAGCCACATTTCCACCATTAATTCGGGGCGAATGGAATCCGGAAAGAATTGCTGCTCGATAAATTTAAAACCAAACACACCCGCCATAAATACCCCAAGGGTTATGGCGATGGTGGTTTTTCTAAACTCCACGCACCAATTTACCAGCGCTCTGAAATTGGTATAGAAAGGCGAATCAAATAATTCATGGGGAGCATCGTCAGCAGAGTGCGGTTTTACTTTTAATAATAGGTAGCCGATGTAAGGCGTGAACAATACTGCGACAAACCACGAAATAATCAGCGCAAGGCAATTTACCGAGAACATAGAAAAGGTATATTCACCGGCAGCTGATTTTGCCAAGCCGATGGGCAAAAAGCCTGCAGCAGTAATTAACGTTCCTGTCAGCATAGGCATAGCGGTAGATGTATAGGCAAAGGTAGCGGCATCAAAACGCGAGTAGCCCTCCTCCATTTTTCGCACCATCATTTCTACCGCAATAATCGCATCGTCAACCAACAAGCCCAGTGCAATAATCAAAGCGCCGAGCGAAATTTTGTGAAGGTCGATATTAAAGATGCGCATAAACAAAAAGGTAATCGCCAATACCAATGGAATGGTTAAACCCACCACCAAGCCCGGACGAAAATCTATACGTATGCCTTTTTCATCTTTATGAAAACCCAGCGCAATAAAGCTTACCGCCAACACAATAATTAAGGCTTCGGCAAGGGTTTTCAAAAATTCGTTAACGGATTTGGCGACTGCTTTAGGCTGGTTGGTTACGCGATCTAGCTCCACACCCACGGGCAATTTGCGTTTGATATCGGCGGCAGTAATTTCAAGATTTTTTCCCAAGTCGATAATATTTCCGCCCTTCTGCATAGAAATGGCGAGGCCAATCACCTCTTTGCCATTAAAACGCATTTTGTCGTGCGGCGGATCTACATATTCGCGTTTAATCTCTGCAAAGTCGCCCAAGCGGAAATTCGTGCCCTGTGCACGCAGCGTGAGATTTTCTAAATCTTTAGGCGAAGTAAAGGCGCCGGTTACACGCACCTGTACGTTGTCGGTATCCGTATTTAATACACCGGTTGATTGCACAGAATTTTGAGTGTTGATTTGCTCGATAATTTGCTCAAGCGTGATGCCAAGCTGTGCGAATTTTTTGTGTGAAAAAATGATATTGATTTTTTCATCTTGCACGCCCAGCAATTCCACTTTCGCAACCAGCGGCACGCGCAAAAGTTGTTGGCGCACCAAGTCGGCATAATCTTTTAATTCGGCGTAGGTGAAGCCATCGGCAGAGAGTGAAAAAATCGAACCGTAGGTATCACCAAATTCGTCGTTAAAAAAGGGGCCAATTACACCCTGCGGCAAGGTGTATTTTATATCGCCCATTTTTTTGCGCACTTGATACCAAGACGCACTGGTTTCTTTTGGCGGTGTAGATTCCGCCAACTGCAAAATAATGGTGGTTTCACCGGGTTTAGAGAAGCTGCGAATAGAATCTATGTAAGGTGTTTCTTGCAGCTTTTTTTCTAACTTATCGGTAACTTGATCAGCCATTTGCAGCGAGCTTGCGCCCGGCCATTTAGCGGTTACCACCATGGCGCGAAAGGTAAACGGCGGGTCTTCATCCTGCCCTAAATTGTTGAAGCTCATAATGCCGCCAATCAAAAGCGCGGCAATTAAATAGCGAATCAGCGGAATATGTTCTAGCGCCCAGCGCGATAAATTAAGCTGCGAGCCTTTCATTTTGCAGCTCCCTTAACAGAAACAACAGGGGCAGCAGGAACATTTTGTTGAGGCGCATTTAATAAAGTTTGCGTAGTCAAATAAGGTTCAGGCGCGGGCGCTGCTGGCTCTGGCGGTAAAATAGAAACTTTTTGTCCGGGATTTAAAATATGCACGCCTGCCGTCACCACGGTTTGTCCAGAGGCAACGCCGCTGGTTAAGAGCACATCATTACCACTCACGCCGCCCACTTGTACTGGCACTAATTTCACCGCGCCCTTTTCAACCAGCCATACCGAAGTCACACCCTTTTCTTGATAGAGCGCCGCGAGCGGAACCTTCACAAAACTACCGGGCGTGGTAATCACAAATTGCACTGACGCGGTCATACCCAACTTCACCAACACAGCTTGTTTAGGCGTGAGATTTTGCAGAGAAACTTTAGCGATAAATGTGCGCGTTGCTGGGTCTGCAACGGGAGAAATTTCACGAATTTTTCCTGCGATAACTTCTTTAGAGTTTGCCCACAAACGAATTTCTACTTGCGTTGCGCGTTTAACTACTTCCACATTATTTTCAGGAACACCCACTACCACTTCTAACTCGCCTGCTTTAGCCACTTGCACAACCGGCGTTCCCGCTGCGACCACTTGGCCCACTTCAGCATTAATTGCGGTGACCACACCTTCAACATCTGAACTTAATGTTGCATAAGCAGCTTGATTGGATTGGCTTTTGTAAGCTGCTTGCGCTTGTTCAAAATTCGCTTTGGCAGATTCAAACTCGGTGTTTTTGCCATCCATTGCACTTTGGCTAACCGCACCCGTTTTACGCAAGTCTTGAAAGCGTTTTAATTCAAACTCCGCCAACTCAAAATTACTTTTTGCGGCTTTAAAGCTCGCTTCTGCTTGGGTTTGCGCTAAGCGTAAATCCTGCGGGTCAAGCTGCATCAACACCTGGCCGGGTTTTACCAAGGTGCCTACATCCACTTTGCGCGTTTGTATTTTACCGCTCACACGAAAGCCCAAATGGGATTCAACCCGCGCCTGCACATTGCCGGAATAGTCGGCAATCACCTGCTGTTGAGCCGCGTTCAGTTGAATGGCGCGGACGGGGCGTACATCTTCAACTTTATCAACAGGCTTACTGCAGCCCGCCAAGATTAAACCTGCGGCAACCAACCCTGCGGTCGCTAGACATACTGCCCTAAACGGAATCTGTGTGAGTTCGCGCATTGAATCCTTACTCCTGATAAAACAGCCGCACTCTGGGCGCGACAAAAGTGAATGTCCTTGCATGCCTGAGGTTTGCATCAAGACAGAAATAAAATGAAATCGGCGACAAACCGACTAGTTGGTCTGCAAAAGATAGCAACCGACCAACTGGTCTGTCAACGCGAAAAAGCGAGGGCTATAAAAATTGTGACAAATGACATACCGATATGTGAAAGAAACGGGCCTTGCGGGAACCAAGAGCTGTCGGGTTAATTAACACTCGCAGTTAGTATAAAAATCATACAATTAGTGAAGCTTTTGATTTTGTTGGATTAATTTTTATTGGCTCGCATATTGCGATACGCACAGCGCAATCACTGATTTGATTGGTTCTGATTAAATGGGTTTGAGGAAGGATTCTTAAAAAGTTTTTACGGACAACATGACCCAAGGCTTTGGCGCAAGGAATAGCCGCAATCGCTGTAAAGCGTGGCCTGTTTAAACAAACCGTGGGTTGGGTAGACATAGATCAGTCGCCCAACACACAAGGACACTCAGCCAAGCTCGACTTCCCTCTCTTTTTACTTCGCTTTCAACATCTCCGCCAAGCTCGCCCCCATCAATGTTGCACCACCCTGCGCCCAACCACCATCAACCGGAATAATTGCGCCGCTAACATAACTCGCAAAATCTGAGGCTAAAAACAGGCAGGCATTTGCAATATCGCCTGTTGAGCCCAATCGTTGCAGCGGAACAGATTTCGTAATTGCTATGCGAATGCCCTCAGTCGGCGCTAAACGTTTCATACCTTCGGTATTGTCGATTGGGCCCGGAATAATCGAATTGATTCGTATACCTTCAGCACCCCACTCCAAACACAGCGTCTTGGTAATCATATCCACACCCGCTTTTGCCGCACACACGTGCGATTGCCCTGCCATAGGGATAAACGCTTGCGGGGCAGAAATATTGATAATGGATGCACCGGGTTTGGTAAGAAACGGATAGACCGCCTGCATCACATGAAAGGTGCCGAGCAGATCGATTTCAATCACCGAGCGAAAACCGTTAGCAGACATACCCGTTGCCAGCGCAGGAAAATTCCCCGCCGCGCCGGAAACCACTACATCAAAATTGCCCCAGGCCTTATGTAAATCGGCGACGCCATTTTTTATTGCCTCCGGCTCGCGCACATCGGCAGCAAAGCCTTTTGCATCGGCAGCGCCGCAGGTTTTAAGCGATGCGATTGTGTCATCCACCTTTTCTTGTGAACGACTCACCACCGCAACCCGCGCACCCGCTTTCGCAAAATTTTCCGCGATGCCGCGATTAATACCGCTTGTACCACCAACAACAAGAACGTTTTTGTTTTGGAAATTAAAAGGAGAAGTCATGGCTGTTACCTAAAAGTATTTTTAATGGAGATTTTTAAATCTCCCCTAACCCCTCTTTTTCAAAGAGGGGGACTAAGCTCCTCCCTTTGGAAAAGGGAGGAGCCAAAGCAGCACTCCGTAAAATCGGGAGTAAGCCCCTCCCCGCTTTTCAAGGGGGAGGCTGGGAGGGGGTTTTAGTTTTTTATTCAAATATCAACTTTTTATTCAAATCTAGAAAAGTCCGGCGCCCTCTTTTCAAAAAACGCCGTTACCGATTCCTTGCACTCATCTGAATTTAAACCTTCCGCAAACCCAATAAACTCTGCGGCCAGCGCCGTTTCCACTCCTTGATGCTGAGTTTTCTTCAACAAGGATTTCGCACGGCGCACCGCAGCGGGCGGTTGATTCGCCAAGCGCTGAATTTTGGCTTCGGCAAAAGCGATTAATTCATTGGCAGGAACGGCTGCATTAACGAAGCCCATTTTTTCGGCGTCCGCACCTGTAAATGATTCGCCTAACAACAATAACTCTGCGGCTTTTTGTTGGCCGACCAAACGCGGCACCAAATAGCTGCTGGCATATTCTGGGCACAAGCCTAAGTTTACAAAAGGTAATTGCAGGCGGGCATCCTGCGCGGCATAAACCAAATCGCAATGCAGTAAGAGTGTTGTACCAATACCAACCGCATGCCCTTGCACTACCGCCACTACCGGTTTTACACAATTTTGTAAGGCAACCATAAAGCGCACGACGGGGTGGCTATCGTGAATATTCGGCTCATTCATAAAATCCAGCAGATCATTGCCGCTGGTAAAACACTCGTTCACGCCGCTCAGCACCAACACACGCACACTGCGGTCGTTATTCGCAGTCTGAATCACATCGGCCAAGGCTGAATACATCGCGAGGGAAAGTGCATTTTTGCGTTCTGGGCGGTTGAATTGCACGCGCAAAATTCGATCGACATGAGTCACCAGAATTTGCGGGTTGGGGCTTGTGATAGAAAAACTGGTGATATTTTGGTCGCTCATCGAAATCTCCTTTATTGGTTGTTCTTGATCGTGATGCTTATGGCTGGCTATGAGTATAGGGTACAATTCGCCCCCTCACTTATTAGCCAGAAGCTTTAGATTATTGCCATGAATATTCGCGAACTGCTTAACGAAAAAGTCCTTACCGCCATGCACGCCTGCGGCATTCCCGCTGACCTCCCTGCATTGATTGCGCCCGGTAAAAAAGCCGGTTTTGGCGATTACCAAGCCAACTGTGCCATGGGTGCAGCCAAAGTTATGGGGACTAACCCGCGTGAATTGGCAGCCAAGATTGTGGCCGCACTGCAACCAGAACTGGAAGGGATTGCCGATAAGCTTGAAATCGCCGGCCCCGGTTTTATCAATATAGATTTAAACCCCACTTGGCTTGGCCAACAAATCGCCAGCGCCCAGACCGATGCTCGTTTGAATATCGCCACCGTCAGCGCGCCGCAGAATGTCGTTATTGACTACTCAGGCCCCAACCTCGCCAAAGAAATGCACGTAGGTCATTTGCGCTCCACCATTATTGGTGATGCGCTAGCGCGCTTGCTCGAGTTCCAAGGCCATAAGGTCATTCGCCAAAACCATGTGGGCGATTGGGGTACGCAATTCGGGATGTTGATTGCAGAACTGGAAGAAAATCAAGCCAATGCAAACGGCGAAATGATTCTCAAAGATCTAGAAGTGTTTTATCAACAAGCCAAAAAACATTTTGATGATGACGCCGCCTTTGCCGATAAAGCGCGCTCTTACGTTGTGCGTTTACAATCTGGCGATGCCGAAATGTTAAAACTTTGGCAACAGTTCAAAGATATTTCGCTGAAACACAGCACTGAAATTTACGAGCAACTCAACGTTACCTTGAACGATGAACATGTTCGCGGCGAAAGTTTTTATAACAATGACTTAGCGCCACTTGTTAAAGAATTACAAGACCAAGGTTTAGCCAGCGAAAGTGAAGGCGCACAAGTTGTGTTCTTACAAGAGCTAGCCGATAAAGATGGCAACCCATCGCCAGTAATTATTCAAAAACAAGGTGGCGGATTTTTGTATGCCACTACCGACTTGGCGGCATTGCGCTACCGTGTAAAAACATTAAACGCCAATCGCATTATGTATTTTATTGATGCGCGCCAATCGCTGCATATGCAACAAGTGTTCACCATCGCCCGCAACGCAAAATTTTCCGACGATAAATTAAGCCTTGAGCATTTGGCCTTCGGCACCATGATGGGTAACGATGGCAAGCCGTTCAAAACTCGCACTGGCGGCACGGTTAA
>Ga0116157_10002941_pt1 | contig 16461 bp, 11 predicted proteins | sample AD_UKC048_MetaG_FD_89882 | JGI IMG/M metagenome (GOLD analysis project Ga0116157, IMG submission 89882) | Active sludge microbial communities of municipal wastewater-treating anaerobic digesters from USA - AD_UKC048_MetaG | ecosystem: Engineered > Bioreactor > Anaerobic > Digestate | place: USA...
AATCACCTCAGCCATCTGGCTGACCATCGTCGCCGGCCACCGATGGATCGAATAAATGCATTACTGTCCTATGCTTACTCTATTTTCGCCTTAGACATGCGCTTAGCATTGGAAGCTATTGGCCTTGATCCTTATGTCGGCTCTCTTCATGTTGAATGGCCTGGCAGACCAGCGTTGGCTCTTGATCTGCAGGAGGAATTCCGGGCGCCGATTGCCGACCGGCTTGTCTTGAGCCTGGTAAATCTCAGACAGGTCGATGCTTCAGGTTTTTCGATAAAACCAAATGGCGAAGTGGAAATGTCTGACGAAACCAGAAAGACATTCCTTGCAGCCTGGCAAAAGAGAAAACGCGAGGAAATTCGGCATCCATTCTTCGATGAGAACATGGAAACCGGACTGGTATATGTTGCCCAGGCCCGTTTACTGGCGAAGCATGTTAGAGGCGAGCTCGACTATTATCCGGCGTTTCTTTGGAGGTAGTATGCTGGTTTTGATAACTTATGATGTTTCAACTGTTACTCCTCAAGGTCGTAAGCGATTGAACCTGGTTGCCAAAGCCTGCAAATATTATGGCCTGCGTGCGCAAAAGTCGATTTTTGAATGCGAGATCGATCCTGCACAATGGACCACACTAAGGCATAGACTTTTGGGTATAATTAATGAAGAAGAGGACAGTTTGCGTTTTTATTATCTTGGGTCAAACTGGGAGCGGCATATAGAACACCATGGCATCAAAGAACCTGAAGACATGCATGGTCTGTTAATGATATGATTCAGTGATGTTGCAGGAGCAAAGTTTTGCAGGAAAATCAAAACATAGAATTTAAGGAATCATGGCGTGATGAATATCTGAAATGGATATGTGGCTTTGCCAATGCAGATGGCGGTTCTTTGATTATTGGGCGTAGTGATAAAGGAAAGTCTGTAGGGTTAAAGGACTCCAGAACTCTGATGGAACTTATTCCCAACAAGGTTCTCGATATTCTGGGAATTATGGTTGATGTTAATCTCAATAGAAAATCTGGCAAAGAATTTCTAGAAATCATCGTTAACCCTTATCCCAACCCGATAAGTTATAAAGGCGAATACTATTATCGCAGCGGCAGTACCAATCATGCGTTAAGGGGCAGTGCGCTTTCACGTTTTCTGATTCAAAAGCAAGGTTTGCACTGGGATTCTATGCCAGTTTTCAAGATTGCATTTGAAGAACTTGAAAAGAGTGCAATCAAAACATTCAAGGAACTGGCTTTGCTGAATAAACGTCTTGATCGGCGCATACTGAGCGAAGAAGACACTGATCTATTTGAAAAGCTTCATCTGCTTGAAGGGGGGTATTTAAAAAGAGCGGCAGCAATGCTGTTTCACCCTGATCCAGAAAAATTTGTAACAGGTGCTTATATCAAAATAGGCTATTTTGAAAGTGACTCGAGATTACTTTATCAGGACGAAGTTCATGGAAATCTGTTAATGCAGGTTGATCGTGTTTTAGAGATTTTACAGGCCAAGTATTTTAAAGCCATTATTTCTTTTGAAGGATTGCAGAGGATCGAAACGTATCCTGTTCCGACTCTGGCCCTTCGAGAAGCGATTTTGAATGCAATCGCGCATAAAGACTACGCAAGCGGTTATCCGATACAGATAAGTGTTTATGCTGATAAGCTCATGATTTGGAATCCTGGCGAGTTGCCACCCAAGTGGTCGCTGGAAAGCTTGTTTGAAAAACATTCTTCACAACCTTTTAATCCTGATATTGCCAGTGTTTTCTTTAGAGCTGGCATGATAGAGGCATGGGGCAGTGGCATTGCCAGAATGTTGGAATCATGTAAGGAAGGTGGTCTTCCACTGCCAGAATTTAAAACCGTTGATAGTGGAATATGGCTGGTTTTTTTGTATTCAGACCGATATACTTCTGCTAAAACAGCCAGAAAAGTGATTGACCAAGAAATTGTCCAAGAAATTGACCAAGAAATTGACCAAGAAGTCGGCTCGGTTGCGAAGAAAATTTTGAGTTTGATTAAAAATAAGCCGACTATAACGCGCAGAGAACTTGCTTCGCAAATCGGAGTTGCCGAAAGAGTCGTTCAATACCAGCTTTCAAAGCTCAAGACTTGTGGTTTGCTGGTGCGACAAGGTTCAACAAAGGCAGGTTATTGGCAACTATTAAAGCCTTCGTCAGGCGCTAACCATTAGCCCCATTTTTTCTTCCAGATAGGTTAGCGCTACGCTCTCTTGCTTTCTGATACAGGCTTACTCTTGTAGTGGTTTAATTTTCTCATCAGACATGTTAGTTTTTTATCTGTATAGCGAATTTTGCCCATACAAGTGTTTTTCTGAGCGGAATTAGACGCTATGCTGTCGCGCCGCCCGCAAAACCGACGGCCTGCTGGTTCTCTGGCTCTTTCACTTCCTTATCACGTCAGCCACATGGCTGACCATAGTCGCCGGCTGGCCATTTTTTTGTTTACGGCGGTATCTGCGGCGGGCTTTATTTACCAGCGGAAGCGCAACAACGACAGGTTTAACTGGAACTGCGTAATCATCGGTTGGCGGTGCCGGCAATATTTTTTTTGCTCTGATCAGCCTCAGGAAGTGGCTGACTGTCAGACTGCTCAGAGCAGGTGAAAACAATTTTGCTCAGAGCGGCCGCCCTGATGATGGGAATATTATCGAAAAGACTTACCGAATCTGACATCTGGTAAGAATTGCCATCCAGGGTTTTCATCTTAACAAAAAACTGCTCAGATGGAAAATGCGTTTTGGTGCTCTTGCCAGCGACGGTAAGAAAAAACCATGAATGTCGCTTCCAGACCTCAAACTTGCTGATATCTGCGAACCGGCAGATGTCCTTCTCACGACTCCAAAAGAGGAGCCTCGACCTGAACAGCACAACGCGCCTGTTGACATCAAATATATAGTGTTCGTCGATAAGCCATAACCATGCGGCGAGCAGGGTCAGCAGAACTGAAGTCGAATCGAGCAGAAGCAGGTATATCAGGCGTGGGTTCTCCGCAATAACCGATCCTTCGCTTTTCAGCAGCCAATGTGTGGAAATCATGAAAAAAAGCATGAGGAGGCAAAGAACCAGCTTTTCCTTCGTCGTCGGCAGATCGACCTTTATCAGCCCTGGTTCAACAGTCTCCAGAGAAACATTAGATAATTTCGACTGCCACAAAACCTCTCGAATTTTTTCTGAACCTGGGTTATCGATTATTGCCTGCCGCACATCGCCAATCCATGAGAAGAAGCTCTGACCCACGCAAAAGAAGCCTGGCTGAAACTTGCAGTCGAGCAGGCGTGCAAGCTGTCGTGCCCGCACCGCGGCTTCTTCCTGGTGCAGAAAATATTTTCCCTTTCTTGTTTCAATTCTCGGTATCTTGAGCACAGTTCCATCGCGCAAAATGATGGCCACTGAAAAATCAAGCCGACAACTGTGCCACAGTAATGGCCATTCAGAAAGCCTGCCAACAGTTGTTACCATCGCCACTTCATTGAACTCGACACGTCGTTTACGGTAAAACAGCGGGTTGGTAAATTCCTGGTGAATCGTTTTTCCGGCAATATCGATAAGATACTGGCTTCTCACAAAAATTCGTATTGCCGCGGAAACCACAAGACCAGTTATCAGGTCATTGCGCAACCAGAGAGGAATCCCGCTCCGGTTCATGGTCAGCAACACAACAAGACACGCAATGCCGATCAGCGCGGTCATTTTGTCAAGGACGCCAGGAATACCGATAACGATAGTGTTGCCAGACTTAGCCCACTCGGCAGGAACAGGCCAGCTTGTCGTCCTGTTGAATTCAGCTTCGCTGCCGTTCCTGGAAACATCAAGATGAAACTGCGCAGTTCTACGCTCAAAGCTTTCTTTCCAGTAGATAAAAAACCACGCGAGAAGGATAATAATGGACCAGCACAGGATGAACTTTTTGTAAAACCATTCGGGTTGCTGCCCGAGGTGCTCATCTATCAGGCTGATACCAATCAGGGGCAGGACAACCAGGCCAAAGAATATATGCCAGCCACTCAGCATAATACGATCAAACCAGTTGGCATCGGGCAGATCCAGCGACATACCTGCACTGAAAAATTTTTGATCGGCACTCGCATACGGAAACTCTTCAATTTCCAGCCATCTCAGCAGACCAGACCAGACCAGCGAGAAGAAAAACAGTCCCGAAATGAAATCAACTGCCTGCCCGAAAGGATTCAAGTCTAAAAGAGAAAAGACAAAATCTGAAACCAGCAGAATCCCGGACATTAAGGCCAGCGCTTTCAGGCATTTTTCTGCCAGCGCATATCCTGAAAAGGCAAGAACAAAGCACAGGGTGGTAAAAAATAGAATTACTAAATTAGCTATGCCCGAAGCATTCTGAGGCATTGAAAATAGTATGGAAGGATTAAAGAGAAGCAAAAGCGTGACGATTAATGTCGGCAAGCCTGTTATCAGAAGAATTAGAAAGGCAGCAATCCAGAGACAGCCGCGCTTCATCTGTCACACCTTCCTGGGTTTCATCACCCTGCCACAATCTGCATTGTCGTTGTAAAACTCCACGCAGTGAATCGTCAAGAAACATCCGATTGTTCCATAAATGGCAGGAAAAAGCAAAGCTATTTAACGACTGCAAGCAAATCTAAATCATAGCATCGGCAAAGAATCAGCTCCAGCGGTCGAGGAGCCTGGCGAGGGTGCCTTTGGTTTTGAGCTTGATGCGCTGCCAGAGGCTCTTTGGCGGTTCGTAGAGTTTGCTGACGGCGAAGTCTTTTTCGAACAGGTCTTTGCGCACCTGTTTGACGAATTCGGGGTCTTTCGAGGCGACGTTCGACTCGTAATTGTGGCGCAGCGCCATGGTATCCATGTTGCAGCTGCCTATCGAAGCGAATTTGTCGTCAGCGATGAGACCCTTGGCATGCACCTTTCCGAGGCCTTTTTCGCCCTCGTACAGGTAAATCTTGACGCCGGCCTTCTGCAGCTTGTCGAAATACAGGCGGGTATTTGCGTCGTTCAGCGGGTTTTCGGCCGAAGCCGGGTGAACGAGACGCACGTCGACCCCGCGTTTCGCCGCGGCGGCGATGCGTTCGACCAGGTCTTTGTTGGTGATATAGGGGTTGATGATGTAGAGGTAATCTTTGGCCGAGTCGATCTGCTGTTTGTAGTCGTCATGCACGTCGTGAACGCCGCGCGGAATGTTATAGGTGATACGGGCATTCGAAGTGCCCTTTTTGGCGGGCGCCGGGAAAAAGCGGTCGCGCACGGTTGCCGCATCTTTGCTGGCGAGTTTGCCGCCGTTGTAGAGATAGCTGAGCAGCAGCCCGCTCTGCATCTGCCCTACCACCGAGCCCTGGCAGCGCACCATCATGTCGTGTTTCTTTTCGCGGGATTCCTGTTGCAGAGTGTAACCGCCCACGTAGCCGATCTGGCCGTCGATGATGAATTTCTTGCGGTGGTCGAAGTGGAAAAAGTCGAGCTTCTGACCGGCCGTAGTAGCCTTGCTGATGCGGTCATAAAAGACGACCTTGATACCGTTGGCTTTATAGAAATCGAAGAGTTTTTCTTCTTCGGTTTTCGACGTCAGATTCTTTAAACCGGCCATTCTGGCACCAGAACGGTCGGCGACGAGAATGACCTCGACGCCTTCTTTCGCTTTTTCCGCCAGCAGTCTGGCGAATTCCCAGCCGGTTTTGTCGGCTTCCATGCCGAACATCTGAATGGTTATGCTCTTTTTTGCCGACTTGAGATCATTCGTCACCGACTGCCAGAAAGTTTCGCCGGTCTGCAGTTCGAGCGAGTTATCGTTGGTCTCTTTAAAAGAAATATCGAGATCTTTTTCGACGACCTTCTGGCCACTGACGGCCTTTTGAATGGTGCGTTCGATGCCCTGCTGCGCGGTCAGCACCGATGTCGCCTTCTCGCGCACGTATGTCTGCGTAGTCGTGGCAGGGGCTTCGGTTTTGCCGGTGATCTGTGTCTTTACCTGTTCTGTGGTCTGGCTGGCTGTTTTTGAGAGCTTTTCATAGGCGGTTTTCGCGGCCATATAGGCATCGCGTTTAACCCTGACCAGATTCTGGTCGGCCTGCTGAGTTACCGCATCGCGATACTCGCTCAGCGCCTGCTGCATCGTCTGATAAGCGCGCTGAATATCGCCGGCCACTGCCGGCGTCACGCCCGAAAACATCAGAAAACCGGAAATACCAGCTACCAGCCCGAACCGGCCAACAGTTTTTTTCATAATACAACTCCTGACAGCAGACCTTTACACACCCGGCAAGGTGTGTACATCACGTTAATTTTTTAATTATACTGACCAGACACGCAACCCGCAAATTTTGCAGTCAGCGGGTTAATTTAGATCTGACTTATTGTGGTGGGAATTGTATAATGGTTGCAACGATTGCGCGGCAGGAGAGCATGGCATGGAAGAAGCCTTTAAAATAACGAGGCCGGGATTTGCTGCAATAGTAATCAGTACGCTGGTTTCTGCTGTACTGTTTAAACTCAGGTTTCCAGACATGGTGCTGTTCAACTCTTTTATCGAACATATGCTGACCGACAGGCTGATGATTCGTGTGATGGTGTATGCTGTTCCGGTAATGCTGGCGTTCATCGTTTTCTTTATGCCTTTTTCGGTCTTTTTTCTTTACTGGTGTTCGGCGGTGTATGCCGGTTATTATCTGCTGTCAGCGCCGGTGGAAGCTGCAATTCTTCTGGTTCTGTTCGCTGCTCCGATGCTGATGAACCGGTTTCAGGTCGTCAAATTTCCAGAGGCACAGACGATGCTGCCGGTAATCGGCGTGCTGTATATGCTGGTGGTTGTGCTTTCACTCATCTTTAATGGCCTGGGCATCGAAAACCTGGCCGTAAAAGTTCTGTTGCTGATGCCGGCGTTTCACATACTTGCCATGCAGCCCGGCGATGTTTCGCAGAGTCGTTTTCAAAACGAAGCCGGGCAGGTTACCAGCGGTTTGAGTTCTACTCAGAAAGCCCGCATGACAAGCGCGATCAGCACCAACTGGTGGGAACTGCTCAGACCACACGTAGAATCGACGGCTCTCAATATTGCAGCTTTTTACGACAGGTTCAGCGCGATCAAAACCACTTTCAGCCGCGAAACTCCGCACACGCACACGCGCGCTCAGGACAACGCACGCAACATGAATCTGGCCGCTCTCAAGAAGCGCGATCGGGATTTCGCCGAAAAAGCTTTTATCGAGCGAGTTGACATGGTTTTCACCAATATTCAGGATGCAATTTACAGCCAGAAGATCGAAAAAATTCAGGCTTTCGTTTCTGACGCTCTGTATGAACAGTTCCGCAGCCGCATCGAAGAACAGAAAACGGCCGGAATTCGCTATCAATACAGCGATCTCGTGCATGAACCCTCATCGATCGATCACGTATACTGCGACGGAAGTTTCGATGAAATACAGGTTCTCAACAAGGCTTCGCTCAAAGAATCGCTGATTGACAGCAAAACCGGCAAGGCAATCGGTGCCGCGCGAACCCGCAATTTTTACGAGTACTGGTCGTTCATTCGCAGGCCATCAGGAAAGACGCTGAAGAAGCCCGGCCTGCTGGAAGGCAGCTGTCCGAACTGCGGTGCGCCGATTCAGATCGGGCAGGCCACTGTCTGCGGCGTGTGCAGCTCGTTTATCCGTTCCGGCTTTTATGACTGGGTTCTTGCCAAGATTACCCAGGGTTGCGAGTGGTCTTATTCAGATCCCACGCTGGTTCCGTTGTGGCGGCAGCTCAAGAGTGCCGACTCCGAATTTACCATTCATCAGATCGAAGATCTCGCCGCCGTCATTTTCTGGAATCTGCGCCTGGTCGAGATCACCCGCAAGGTCGAGCCGATCTTCAGATTTGCCACCAGCGAATTTGCGACATACATCGCCGATGCGCTCAAGACTTCGGCCAGCACCGACCGCCACTGGTGGGAAAACATCGCGCTCGCGACGGTAAGTCTGAAGGGGATTGTTATCGGCGACGAGCGCATAAAACTCTATGTTCTCGTGGTCTGGAGCGGAATTCCGATTACTGCCAAGGCTGACGGCAGTATTGCCGAGCGTATCAGATATAATAAACCGATGCGCGATGTCATGGTTCTGAGCCGCGACAGCAAGTGCAGAACCAATCAGAACAACACTCTGAGCAGCGCGCATTGTCGCAGCTGCGGCGGCGCACTCAGTTCGAGCTTTGCAACCCAGTGCGTTTACTGCTCTTCCACGCTCAATGATGGCAACGAGTGGCAGATCGAAAAGCTGCTGAAGGAAGACAGCCCCGAATTCGCCGAGATTCTCGAGCGCAAGTCGGCGATTGTATCTGAGCGCTTTGCTGAGAACATGGCAGTTGAAGCCGCCAAGGTAGCGGAACAGGTAGTGATCGAAGAAACCCGGTCGGGGCGCGATATTATAACGGTCATGGCGCAGGTGCTGCTGGCCGACGGGGTTATCGACGACTCTGAGATGAAATTCATCAACGAGATGGCAAAGCGTTACCACATGCCGCCCGAGGCGCTGGAAGGCGTGCTCGAAGCGGTCAAAGCCGGCGAAATTCACTTTTTGAAGCCAAAGGTCGCCAAAGAAGCCATGGATATCCTCAAGGGCGCGGTGAGCATGGCTTTTGCTGACGGTGTGCTGGCGCCTGAAGAAGAGGCCGCGCTCGAAAGCGTCGCCAAAGAACTCGGCTATTCAGCGCTCGATGTAAAACGCCTGGTCAAAGCCGAAGAAAAGCTGCGCCGCCAGACCCGCCGGGACCCGCTGAAGTTATAAGCTCAATTCAGGCGGGTGAGGATTTGCTGCAGGAACTGCAGGAATTTTTTCGTGTCGGCGGTGTCGGTTTTGTAGCCGCCGTAGAGTTCGGCTTCGAAGCAGCGGGCGGCAGCCTGGCCGTCGGCAGGTCTCAGGTTGAGGTCGAGGCAGATGCGTTCGAAATATTCGCCGGGCGTCTCGTGTTCGTTGCGTGGCAGTCGGCCGCGCTCGGCCATGATCGCGGTAAAATCGTTGAACAGTTTGATCACGTTGCAGCCTTCGAGAACGAATCCGCTCATTTTGAGAAGGTTGTCGATGTTTTGCCGCAATTCATCGGCGTTCTGCTGTATGGGTTCATCTGCGGCGGCTTTTCTGGAAAAAAGTTTCTGCAGCCATTTGAGCAGTTTCTCGAATTTCCTGATGGCCAGCCAGCAGAAAAAAGTGATGAGCAGCAGCGCCAGCGCCAGGCGCAATGCGCTTTTAACCATCTTCGTGTAATCTCTGCTCTGCTTCTTAAACTGCTTCTCTGCTTCTTCGCGCTGGTGCTTTTCGGCGCGGGCCGGATTTTCAACTACGGTTCCCGGAGTCTGCGGTCTTTCGAACTGATTTGAGTCCATCTCTCTCTGCGGCATCCGCGGTGGTTCAAGTTCCTGCTCGCCGTCTTCCTTATCAGAACTTTGAGGAGCGAAGCGCTGCGCGTTTTCCTGTTTGAGTTTTTCTCTCAGTTCGTTAAGCCTGGATATCTGCGGCAAAGCCAGGCTGTCAGTTATCGGCGGTGGCGCGCCGCCACGCTGTGGCTGCGGGTCGACGATTTTCCAGCCGTCTGCTGTCAGAATTTCCACCCAGGCATGTGCCATGCCAGAAGTTACGAAAAAACGGCCATCGCGTTTTTTGTCGGTGGCGTAACCGTTGGCGACACGTGCTGGAATTCCGCGAAGACGGCAAAGCAGCACCAATGCTGCTGAAAAATGCTGGCAGTGGCCGGTCATCGATTGCAGCAGGAACTCCCGCACCGGGTGCTCGCCTGATTTCATGAGATGATCGGCTTTATATTCGCCCTGCGTTTCGAGAAAATTTGCAATCTGAAGCACTGTCGGCGCGCCGGGTGCGGCATCTTTGGCGGCCCGGTTCGCTATCTCGAGAAGATCGGCATTGAACAGCGGGGCGGTCGACAGGTATGGGCTGCCTGCGGCTACTTCGCCGATAACGTCATCAGGAGCGAGAACTGATTGCGGCAGGTATTCGATTTCGAACTCGTCGCCGACGGCAATGGTTTTTTCGAGCAGAATGCTGCCATCGCCCATGGCCGAGAATTTAAGCGGCCCAGCCAGTTTTCTCAGAGCCGGCACATGCAGAAGTTTTTCTTCGTAGTTGCAGAAAAATTGCAGGTCAGCAGTCTGAGCTGGTCGTAACGAGCTTATCGGCACGGGAAAGCCAAAATCGGGCCAGCTTTTATCGAAAGTCTGGTCGAGAGCGGTCTGCATTCCGTTGGCGCTGAAGTGTTCATAAGTGCCAGAACGCAGGTAAACCAGCGCCGGTAAAGGCCCTGACTTTGGCTCGAAGGTGCAGACAAGTTCTTTTATCAGCTCTTCTTCAGAGTTGATCGTTGAGAGCTGCTGTGGTGTAAAACGCATGCCGGCAAGCCCCTTAACCGGGATGCGGGGGGGCGCGGCTGAGCCAGAGCCGTAACCGGAAGCAGAACCATAATGCCCCGACAGAGCCGGATCATCGAACAGAAAGAGCAGAGTCAGATAAATTGGCAGACTGATCAACAGCGCTGCCAGCAGCAGCACCTTATCGGTCACTCCCGGTTTATCTTCGAGGTCGATGCCTTCGACTATTTCTTCCTGCTGGTAATCTTCATTCATGCCTGTCACGTGCCTGTGTGCCTTCGCTGCGCGATGGCAGCAGCAGAAATTCGAGATTCATTTCGTTCAGTCTCTGTTTGAACTCTTCTTTACTTACGGTCAGACCGGTATCTTCCGAGAATTTTGCCTGGTCGGTATCGTCGATTGCCCACAGCGACACTCTGGCGCCGCGGGCCTGCAGGGTCAGCAGGCCGCCGAGAAGGTCGTCGACCGGCAGATGAATCGTCTGGCTAAGAAAGATTACGATGGTGCCGGGGCCTGCCTTGTTGAGAGCGAGACTGAGCAGCTGTTGCAGACCACCATCTTCGGCGGGTTTAAGATCGGCGAGCAGCTCGGTCATGAACCCGTATACCGGGGTCGAACCGCCGAGTTTGATGTGTTGCGCGACATCATCGATGCACAGACCGAGAGCGGCCGGCAGGCCACGCTGGCAGGTTTCCCCGATAATTGCAGCGGCGATGCGCAGAAGCCGTTTCATGGTGTTGCCGAAACCGAAGCCGCGCAGCTGGCGGCGCTCGGTGTGAACCAGCACCAGCACATCGGGGCGGGTGTCGCGCTCGAACTGCTTGATGACCGGACGGCCGGTCTGCGCGGTTTTAAGCCAGCTCATCGCTCTGATATCATCGCCGGCGACGTATTCCTTGATGCCGTAGAAGTCCATGCCATGGCCGGCAAGGCTCGAACGGCTGTCGCCGATCGGCGTCAGGGCATTGGCCTTGACGAGGTCGAGATCTTCGGGAACTGGCGGGTTGAGCCAGACTTTGAGCGGGGTTTTCAGCTGAAAGATCTTTTTTTCTTCGAAAAAGTTGAACGGGTCGCGCACGGTCAGAACGGCCGGGCCGATGTTGAAATTACCGTAACCGCGATTCAGGCGATGGCGATAGGTTATTACGGCGCTGCCGCTACCGGCGAAGTCTTCGGCCTTCAGCTGTATTTCGGGGCTGCTGAGCACATCTACCGCGGGAAAATCGTCCTGCAGAAAGGCGTGTGGAAAGGGGAGAAGATTATTATAGTGAATGAGCAGGTCAACTTTGACGTCTTCGTTTTCGAGGCAGATGGCTGGCATTTCGCGGTTGACCAGTCTGAACCCACGAACGGCGGCTTTAACGTAAAGCCGCGACAGCAGGATCACCACCACCGGGAATATCACGAGAATAAGCGCTTTGAAATTAAATCCGAGACTGTACTGCCCAGGCATGAAGGCAAACAGACCGGCAATCATCATCAGCAGCAGCAGATTGCGCACCCGGTTGACGGGATCGCTGAACATTCGCAAAAAGCCGGTGAAACCACCGGTCATCGTATGCTGGATTCCCCACATGCTTTTGCTCCGTCGCTATCGACCTGCGTCTTTTATGACCGGTACCGGAACGCTGTTGCTGACAGCTTTGACGATGTCGACTGCGGTAACCCGCTTGACCAGTGCATGCGGCTGCAATACCAGACGATGCGCAAAGACCGGGCCGACCAGTATTTTGATATCGTCAGGAATCACGTAGTTTCTGCCGCAGATACAGGCCCAGGCTCTCACAGCACCCATCAGCGCGATCGAGGCACGCGGACTTGGCCCGAGAACAAGGTCAGGATGCTGGCGCAAAGACTCGGCCAGCGCAAGAATATAGTCGAGCAGTTCCTGCGCTATGGTAACTTTCTCTCGAATGTACTGCTGAATCGATCGGAATTCGCGACGACTGACGATGGGACGCAGAGCGGCCAGCGGGTTGCCGTTGCGGCGGGCGGCCAGCATGTCGCGCTCATGACTGCGGTCGGGGTAGCCCATGCTGAGCTTGAGCAGAAAGCGGTCGAGCTGAGCTTCCGGCAGCGGGTAGGTTCCGTGCTGCTCGATCGGGTTCTGGGTCGCCAGCACGAAAAACACGTTGGGAATGGCAAAAGCAGCGCCATCGATCGAGACCTGACGCTCTTCCATGACTTCGAGAAGGCTTGACTGCGTTCGCGGGGTGGCGCGGTTGATTTCGTCAGCGAGAAAAATGTTGGTAAACACCGGCCCGCGTTTGAAGGTAAACGAAGAGTCGGAAGGGTTATAGACCATGGTGCCGGTAACATCCATCGGCAGCAGATCGGGGGTGAACTGCACGCGTTTGAAGTTGCAGTCTATGGTTGCGGCGAGCGCCCGCGCCAGCATGGTTTTGCCGGTGCCGGGCACATCTTCGAGCAGGGCGTGTGAGTTGGCGAGGGCAGCGGTGAGAACCTGTCTGATCACTTCGGTCTTGCCGACGATGACCTTTTCGATATTGGCGATGATTTTTGCGATAATCGGCGCCGGGTCGAAATTTGCGAGATCGCTGATATCGGCGTTATCATCGAGAATTTCGTCTTTGCTGGTGTTGCAGAGGATGGTGATTTCCTGCATGCGTCGGCGATACCAGTCGTCTTCAATTCTAAGCACCTCTTTGAGCGCGAACAGGTGCTTTTTTTCGAGTTCGCTGAGAACGCCATCAGCGCTGGCATAGTCGCAGGCACTCAAGAACAGGGCTTTGCCGTCGAAATGGCGCGGCGCATCTTGTGACGCATCGGCGTCGGCAAGCGATTCGTGCAGCTGCTGTTCGACCTTTGTCTTGCTGATTCCGAGAAGATCGGCGAGTTTGATAATCTTCTGCTTGTCGGTCTCATCGAGGCGCTTGTCGCGCAATGCCTCGATCAGCAACAATTTCATGGTGTCGGCAGCGCTCAGTTCCTTGTTCATGGGTTCAGACTCCCCTGTGATAATTCATGTTACTGCTGCATTATAAAGCAAAAACTGCGCAATCTGTAGAAAATTGCGCAGCCGCTGGTGTGTCGTCAAACTTTCTTTCTGAAGGCGACTTTCTGGCCGGTGGAAAACATCTTGCCGTTTTCGGCGCCCCTGATCAGGCGGGCTGCCCGTTCGACGTCCTTGACCACAAAGCCCGAGAGATCGTGCGCACCGTATTCGAACATAACCGGCGCCAGTGTTGTCGAAGGCCCGACGACAGTGACTTTTTGAGCATTTTTTGACAGGGCCAGATAGCGTGGCAGGGTTTTGTCGATAAAACTCGAACTGCCGATGAAGACGAAGTCGCTTTCAGGCATCAGGTAATCAGCGGCAGAAACCGGGTAATCATCTTCCTGCGGCAGTTCGCCGGAGATTATTTTCATATCGCAGACTGGCGCCAGCAACGTCATGATGTGCGGAAAGTGGCCGAGCACCGTAACTTTTTTGCCGCGCACTTCGTTCTGTGACATGATGAAGGGGTCATAGATACGGTCTTCTACATGCATCGAGTCGCCGATCGGAATGCCGGCAGCCTTTGCCACCGCGAGATTGTTATAATAGGCGTTGATGGCGGCCAGGCCGAGCGACGCTTCGTAGAAGTTCCAGGAGCGGACACACTCGGCGACTTCCCGCAGCGGGGCGCCTTCGAGATTATTAGTATAGACGGGCATACGATAGTCATAGGCCCTGATTTCGGCGATGCCAATGCCGCCGTTGCTTTTTACATACGCGTAACCGCTGCCTCGCACGATTTCTTCGGCTTTCCAGTCTTCCGGAATATCTGCAATCAATCTGTCATATAGTTGCCACATCATTCCTCTCCTGTTACTGTGTTCATAGTGATTTCGTGACCGTGCCTGAGCTGGTTGCGCAGACGCAGCAGCGTTGTGTCGAGCTTTTCGATCGCATCGAGGCAGTTTTTTTCTTCGCTGGTAGTTTCGATAATTCTGCTGATGCCGCCATTCCTGATGACTATGCGTTTATCGGCACTGAGTGCCAGCAGCGGGTCATGCGTCGAAATAAAGACGATTTTTTCTTTCTGTGCGAGCAGTTTGATGGCCTGCCGGCGGTCGATGCCGGCGTTCTCGATTTCATCGATGAGAACTACCGGGGAAGAACTCATAAAAGCGGTATCGGCAATCATCAGGGCACGTGACTGCCCGCCGCTGAGCTGGGTCACCTTGGTATCGGGAGTAAATTTTTCGCCGGCCAGATCGTTGGCGCAATCGAAACATCTGGCGATGGCGTTTTCGGCATCTCTGGTCATGCGGCTGCCGGCATGCATTTCGAGAAATTCTTTGACCGTGAGATCCATGACGAAATTCATGTTCTGCGAGAGCTGCGCGACCATTTTACCTTCCATGTCGAAGCGCTGTTCTTCGCTGACTTCGCGGCCATCGATATGAATGCGCCGCCCGGTCGGGGTATCGGCATCAGCAAGGCACTCAATATCGGCGAGCAGTCGGCTTTTGCCCGACCCGGTCGGACCGACGATACTGACAATTTCACCGATTCTGGCTGTCCAGCGCGGCATTTCGGGTTCACCTGACTTGCCATGCCCGCCGATGATGGTAAGTGATCTGATGGCGGCAGCATCAGCCGCGACTTTGCTGAATGTCTCGAGAAACAGGCTGAATTCGCGCAGAATCATGCCGCGGTCGAGGCAGAATTCGTTGATGGCATCCTGATCGGTGTGATCGAGAGCCTGCATCAGCGGCAGGTTCCAGTCGAGATCGTTCAGGCGCAGGTTCATGAAAAAATCGCGGCAGATCGGGTGCTCGGCCAGAATCTGGTTGAGAGGCACTGCTATAGCCATTTCAAGATATTTTTCGGTGTTCACCTGGTTTTGAACTCCATTCTTTTCATGGTGCCCATCTGATATTCAGCGCCTATGCGCATTTCGCCGGTGCAATACGAACAGACGGCGGCCGGCGTGGTGAAACGCAGTTTCATGTCACGCAGAGCTGTTATCTCGCGTGCGCCCTGCAGGTGCCGGGCAAGCAGCGAAGCGCCCTGACCGGTTATGCCGTTGACGAAGATGATGCGGGCGGCGGTATTGACCTGTCTGATGTTGAAGGCAAAAACCTCGCGTTCGGCCTGCGATACGATGTCACCCTTGGTCACCACGACGATGTCGGCCATCTTGAGCATTGGCCCAATTTTGCGCGGAGTGTTGACACCAGAGAGGTTATCGATGACGCATACCGCGAGAATGCCCTGAATATAAGGAGAACAGCGGTTACACAGCCCGGCGCTCTCGCTGATGAGAGTGCCGAAACCGCTTTTCAGACCCCATTCGACGGCTGCTTCGATATTGCTGACGAAAAAATGGTCGGGGCACAGCTTGCCCGAAAAACCGGTTTCGACGCGCACACCCATTTCCTCATAGCGGAGGTTGTCGAATGAAGTCAGGCAGTCGAATTTGACGACGCCGATCTGGCTGACATCGACGGCCATAGCCTCGATAAGCTTTATAATGACCGAGGTTTTGCCCGATGAAGGCGGCCCGGCAAAAGTGATCAGCTTCATGAAAATTCCTTCCTGCATCAGCTTCAATGCAGAAACAGTAGCAGTTAAGCCAGCAACCTGTCAACGCAAATACTGTCTGCGCAGCAAGGGCTGGAGAAAATTCGCGGTTGCGAGTTGAACCGGGTCGAGATATGCTTGATCATCAGAATCAGACCGACAGGAAACATACCCATGACTGAAGTAAATTCGCAGGAATCTTCGCAGGAACCGCGCAAGACCACGGGAAATCCGTGGCTTTTCGTGCCATCTTTGTTTTTTCTCGAGGGAATACCCTATTTTATCGTCAGTACGGTTTCGGTGACCATGTTCAAGCGGCTCGGCATATCTAATGCCGAGATTGGTCTGTGGACAAGCCTGATCACCTGGCCGTGGATCATCAAGATGCTGTGGGGACCCCTGGTTGAATCGTTCTCGACCAAACGCCGCTGGATTCTCGGTACTCAGATTCTGGCTACCGTCGCGATTCTTATCGTTTCGCAGACGATAACCATGCAGAATTTTCTGACGCCGACGCTTATCATACTGACCATAGTCGCGTTTCTCTCGGCAACGCATGATATCGCGGCC
>Ga0116157_10002943_pt1 | contig 16446 bp, 12 predicted proteins | sample AD_UKC048_MetaG_FD_89882 | JGI IMG/M metagenome (GOLD analysis project Ga0116157, IMG submission 89882) | Active sludge microbial communities of municipal wastewater-treating anaerobic digesters from USA - AD_UKC048_MetaG | ecosystem: Engineered > Bioreactor > Anaerobic > Digestate | place: USA...
CCAAATCTCAGATTTTGTTTGTTAAATATTGATTTGAAATAATCAAATACATTCAATTTAGCCTGTTCTAGGTTGTAACCCTTATTTAAATAATCGTAAACTGACTGAGATAGTCTTAGCATGAACGAATTTAACAGGAATTGAAATATTTCCAGAAATTCATCCTGATATAGATAAACAGCAACGCTAACTGTAGAATAATCCTCAAAAGCTCTGGTAAATTTGGGTGCTTGGTAATTGACTTCAGTTACACAGCTAAGGTTCGCTTTGATTAAATTTTGATCTTTTTCCTGAAGTAGTGTGGCATCGAGGTCTACTTCACCCCTATCATTAACTTTTATTGCATTAGGAATAAAAATCGAGAAACTTTCACTCATAGTGGCTTTATCTTCATGAGCCGCGTCCAGGATCTTATCTTCCGTTACAGTTAATACTCTTAATAGTTCATAATCAGCAAATAACATTCTCGCTTCAAGAAATCTGATCGTGTAATAAGAATGTAAGGCATTAGTAAAATTTTCTGCGATATTATCTCCACTTATCTTTTCCTGAGAAGCCATCTCCAGCAAAATATTAACCTGATCGATAAAATCATTAATCAATTGCTCAGTTCTTAAATTCAAACTTTGGAAATTAATGCTATTTATTGGGCCAGCGTTAAAAAGAAAGGCATAATCCCAAACCCTTGGTCCTACAAGTTTTTGTAATTCTTGCATTGTCAGCTGGATTTTGTCATAAAGCTCCAACTGTTGAGCGGTGTTCGACATCAGAGTTCAATTTATTTTGAAGAGAATATTCCCGCTTTACCCGTTAACAAGCTGGTGATAGTGCTTACAGTGCCCATAGCTTTCTTGCCGACTTCAGTAATATCTTTACCAGTTCTAGAAATATCCTGGAATGGACTATTTACTTCTAGGAACTTTTTCACCATCTCCAGTACTGTAGGAGTAGCCATGTATAATCCAAAGACCAACAGGGACGTTACAATGTTCTTCCCGTTATTATTAATTGTAGTTGCATCGAAGATCTGTCCTTGAGTATAGCCTAATAGAGGTGGAGTCCATTTAATTTGACCGGCTTGGGAGAAAGCGGAACTTAGTTGTGTTTCTGATCCAGCTGCTGAATATCCAAAAATCACAAGAAGTAGGAACATGGCATAGAGGACTATGAATGTTAATGAGGCCCCTCCTAATGTTTTAAAGAAGTCATTCAATGTCTTATTGGTATTGCTAGGCAGGGCTGCTCCTAAGAAAACAAATGGCGCAATAATTGGATAAAAGCTTAAAATTAAATAATTATTAAGTAATGTGAAAAAAAGTTTAAATGCTGTTTGGAAAACAGCAAGTGCTAAAATCAATTCAATTAAAGCATTGCCAATTCCTAATTTGTCGTTATCAGCCAAATTTAGAACTATAGCAATACCTTGTCCAATTATATTGTTTTGGGCTGCTTTTGGCACCAAGTATTCAAAAGAACATCTGGTTGGTGAGTTCCAGGTATTACACACATTGACGGTGGTCATTGAAAATATATTCCAGATACTCATTTGAGGATCATCCGGTTGGAGAACGTTTTTGATATCTGTTGATGCGGCGCTGTCCTCACCGTGTTCAGCCCATTTTGGTACTTGAGGTGTAGTGCCAGAGGATGGATTGATTAATTCGTATCCAGGTGACCCTTCTGAAGTGAATAGAAAATTATAGACAACATTAGATCCTAGATATATAGCATCGATAAATAACCCGCAGAGCGCATAACTAAATGTAACAAGCACCATAGAAATTATGACTGAAGGAATTGAGTTAGCAATAGTTACAATTTCCTGCCCCCCCATGGGTTGTCTTAATAAAATCAAGAAAGCAATAGCTATTAAAATGATGATATAAAATCCATAAACAATATTTCTTGACCACTGCCATAAGCCCAATACCGGTTGTAATACATTGTATCCAATCCCTGGGGCATAAACAGAACTATCCTGTGGATCAGCAGCTAAAGTTGTAAAGGAAACTCCTTCCCTTACTTGATAATACTGATCTTGCGCCCACACTATAAAACTAGCTGGTTGCATCTCATATAATGTATCTGTCACTCGAGCAATTTCGAATACAGCACCACCTTCAGCTACATAAGGCAAGTTGATTTGATTGTAACTAGTAGACCCTATCGTTGTATCTTCTTTAGGACCAGTAATATATTCAGACATAGATTTTACGACTGTATCCATCCATCCATCCCATTTACCTTCGGAATAATTGAGGGTGTAGACATCAAGTGGTGATTTATCTCTGGTTGAACTGGTAGAACCTGCTCCCATGACATGAAGCGGGGCGATAGATATTAAAAACAATGTTGCCAGAGTAAATGTTATAACCGAGACTAAAGGAAAACTCTTGAATTTACTTAAAAAAGATATGAGGTTCTTATTCATATTATAATGATAAAAGGACATTAATATTAGTATAGGTATTAATACCTATGAGTGCAAGATTTAATATACAATCTAGGATTATCTTTCTTGAAGATATTTCGAGGAGAACTTATCTACTTGATCCAATTCTTCTTTGATCAATCTTAGAAGCCCGATCGCATCCTCTTCCTTCATATCTTTTGTGATCTCGCCTAATAATTCAGAATCGATTCTTTCGATCTCTTGGGCAATCTTTTTATATAGCTCAGGATATTTACCAGGTAATTGCATAATATTTTGAAGTAATTGCGTCTGTTTGGAAATGATCGGAGTCTTTTCTTTGAGCATTTTCTTTATTTCGGAGAATTCTTCAATGTTATTATTCTCTGCATAACTGATACATTCATCAAGTATCATTTTATTAATTGCATCTATATAGGCAAAACGCATAGCCTGCATTTGTTCGTCAGTATATTTGAATAAGTCTTGCAGGTATAGATTGATTTTATCGTTGTAAAATATCATTTATTTATTAATAAGGTTTAGTAGATACTCTACCCCAAAGATCCTGGAATAGATCGGTCCAGAAATTCGAATTGTAACTAGCGTCACCAAAGTTCTTTAATAATGATCTGTATTTAAATTTAATACCCTCGAATGTTGAGGCTGCTAGATCCAATTGTCCGTAAGATGGGGGTTGAGACTCATTTGTTAATCCCCAGAATATTCCAGCCATATCTCCAAGTGCGCCTTGTTCCTGTATAGCTGCTATTTCTCTAGCACCCCATCCTTTAGCATATCGGTTTAGGAAAGGATTGACACCAATAGCCATTGCTAAAGTCCCAAGAACCAAATATGGATTAGCAAGAAATACTAAACTAGGAACAAGAGACCCTACTACTGCCCCTGCTAAGATGAAAAAGCGGGTTGTATTGTCGATCATCATTAATCCTTCATAGAACTCCCTATGTACTTTAGAATGTTCTCGATAGGCACTGATCTGATTCAATTTCAAGGAGAATCGGTAACTGAGATCTCTTCCTCTTTTAATTTTATCAAGTTCATCAAGAACATCATCATACAATGTCCCATATTGAGTATCATATTTATTCCTAGCCGTAACCTCTCTTGTATGGATATTCCCTTGTTTATCCCTATAGTGTACGGTATAGGTTTTCTTTTCACCATAATATCTAATAAGCTCCGTTTCACTAAGGTTTCTGATTGGGTTAATGTCTAAGGTATAGCCTGTAGTTTTATTTTCGATTTTTAATTTCGCTTGTCGAGAATAGCGTGCTTTTGTACTCCTAACTTTTTTAAATGATTTTGGCACTTCATATCCTCCCATAGTCGATGACATTTCTAGGAAATATATTTCCTCTTGTCCTTGCCATTCACGTTTAAAGTAATAGCCTTTGATGCCTTCAGCCATTTCAGGCATTTCTATCATCTCAAAGCCTAAACCCTCAAGTACTCCTGCACCTTGTTCCGCAATATTTCTCTTTATACTAGCTAGTGAGGTAGCGGTAACGGTTTCAGTCCCATCTTCGGCCTTATGTTTAATCTCTATAGTTTCATGAGGATTAAATAGATCTCCTGGCTTTGTAGAATCATAGTCCGCTTCTCTACCCCAGACACCAACCGCCATTACTTTATGAGATCTGGCCATTGAGTAATCTTTAAAGAATTCTTTAACTGTATTCAAATCAACATATTCACCACCTATCAACATTTTTGGATTTTCATATCTTTCGATAGCATCTTGATTTTCTTTACCATCTTGATAGAGGTCGTTCCAGGGCTGCATTTGAGCTCTGGCCATTTCCTCGTATAGATCTGTTAGAGTATAAGTACCACCATCTTCCTCTCTTCTTCGGGCATCTTCTTTCATCATTAATTCAGCAATTCTCTCGTAATCTTTGATCTTCCCAACATTTCCCCTTGCGGCATCTAGCCCCTTGGTTTGGCCCATTGCAGCCAAACCAAAAGGGTTTAAAATCTGTTGAGGAGCAGGAGTCTCAGGAATCCACATAATTTCTTTAATTTCATCCAATACATTCCTAGACATTTGGCCCATCCTAAGTTGTCCTTTTCTAACAATGCCGTCTCTGCTTCTAGCTGCTACGTCGGGGTCTGCCAATTGGTCCGCTAGAGGTCGATTCTGGTCCAAACTATCAGCAAAATCTTTTGTTAAAACATAGCCATCCCTATATACTATTTGTGTCCAGTTGCCCCTATGATAAATTGTGTCCGATCTTAGTCGTTCGGCAATCTCCCTCAGATCGTCCCTACTTCTATCCTCTAATCCCACTGGTAATAATCTTCCATCAGCATCTCTATTCATTGCATATCCTGTCCCCTTTCTTTGAGTATGCCTTTCAGTATGAATTAATTCATTTAAAATGAAATCCGCCAATTCACTATTCAATCTATATTGATCTGCTCTATCTGCGTAACTGTATATTGTTTCTACAGGATTACCCTGCATATCATAATCATAGCCCCCTATCTCGGGTAGTAATTTAATTAAAGACTGATTATCAACCTTATGTTCTGCTCTCATCCTGCCATAAATGACCTTTTGGACATAATAGACATACATATCCGGAGAACCAGTAAACAAGCCCCTAGGGGCCCATGCTCCTTTGTCCAAATCGATTTTCCCTCCGGTTTTTTCTTTTAACCAATTAGGAAGATTTTGTAAAAAAGGTAGCCTGTGAACTGGAATACCAGTCAAGAACGATATTGCTTCTAATCCATCAGAAGAATCTGTCCTAAATCTATTTAAGCCTAAACCAAATCCATCCATGAAGTTTTTCTTACTCAGTGCAGCTGATGGGATTTGGAATATACCAGGCCCCTTATCTTTAGTATGTAGCCAAGCTACAGGAGAGAAAATATCAAGTTTAGCTCCTAAAGCTCCTCCACCCATCCTGCCTTTTGTACCAGCGGCTCCAAAGTAAAAGGCATCTTTGTGTCTTGTGGCTGCCCATCTTAAACTGGAATCATTGTTTGAGGCCCTAAATAAACCACCTAGATCAGTAATTTTACCTAGCTCATCCTCGTTAAGCTCTCCTTTAATTAAAGCCAGGAAGGCGTCTTTATCATTAAAATGTTCGATCACTCTATGCATAGGATGATTCTTATCCTGCATAGCGGCATCATAGAGCTGCTCTAATTGTCTGCCATCGGGCTTGTTCCCTTTGAAATAACTAGAAAGGTACAAGGCAAGGGCTGTAATATCATTATCAAGTTTGCTCTTTGTAATCTCATCAGTTGCTATCTCTCTTTGGGTATGAAGTTGATTAAAGATCCTGACCATACCTAATAATCCCTGCTTTTCCCTATCGCTCATTTGATCAAATCTGTCTCTATCAATGCCTAGATCTCCAAGTTTAAGAGGATACATCATATCCATTGCTTCTGAGGTAATTTCATCTATTTCGTTACCTATCATATCCTCCTGGAGCTCGGCATAGTGTTGCTGTAGCCTGCTTGCCGTCCTATTTTGCTCAAAGAAAGCATAATATTGGTTACCATTAGGATCATCAAAGCCTTCATTTCTAATATATCTTTCCAATTGTTGGCGAATTACTTTATCCTGCTCTTTCTTATCCATCGAAGTGAATTCAGGATCATCCTTCAATTCAAGTTGAATGCCTTCTATTAATTTGTTAACCCATTTACCCTCCAGTGTTCCTATCTCTAAGCGTTTAGTTAAATAGCTTCGTCTTTCCGCACGTTCCCCCCAGTTGTGGTTGTGCATGATTTCATGTGCGATCACTCTATCAATATATTGAGGAGGGAGAGGATGGCCTTGTGGATCTCTAGTCTTATTAATACTAGCAACATCAACACAAACAATTGTGGGCATATCCTTCCCAGTGGAAATAAATAGACCGGAAGGACTTGGGTGGGTCTCATTATCTATAACACCTTGAAGTTGAGTACCGTTTGCACCGTTCAATAAGTTCATTAATATTCTTGAAGACACTACTTTCCCTCCCTCCAGCACTAGATCCTCGACCATGAAAGTTGGAATCCTTTTACCATAAGCATCCTCGTGGAAGGTTAATTTTATTGCTCCCATTTCAATGGCCTGCTCAAGCATCCTCCTTGTCCCATTTTCGTTGAATTGATTTTCCATGCTTCCAGTTCTGGAAAGGAAGGTGTGTTGACCTACTTGATAATCTAGTATTTGCAGTAAATACTGTCTTGAGATTTCTCTTTCAATAAATTCACCTTTAGCTGTAGGATCGAGATCCTGTTGCCTGTCTGCTTTGTTCTTTGCAGTTAAGTACCACCCCATTAATACTTCAGATCGAGCTTCTTTATCTTTCCGAAGATCTCTTAAAGTACCTTTTAATACTTCTAATTCTTTTCTTTGAGATTCATTCAGAGGTTCACCATCTGTAACAGTAATATTTTCAAAAACCTGATCTATTTGTTCCTCCGAAAAACTAATATTCTTACGGAGCATTTTGTCAGCAACCAGATTATATGCGTATCTCATTCTTTCTCTAGGCGTTGTTGTGCTTTCTTGTTTAGAAAGTTCCTCCAGTACTTCATTTGTGACTTTTTGTGTTTCTGCCACTGGACTTTTAGCTACACCTTTTTCGAGCATTTCCAGGGCGCTACGATTACCTTTAGTATCAGAAACTTCTGTTATCTTTTCAGTTAGACTAACTGGGACTGGTGGTTTTTCCGGTTCAACAGGTTTATTTCTATCTCTGATACCTGTAAGTTGTACCTCAGGGACTTCAGTTTTTGTTGGGGTTTCTACAATATCTTTTTCTGGAAGAGGTGCATAACGTTTCTCTAATTTCTGAATCTGCTCTCCATGCTTTTCCACTAAACCTTTACAATTTCTTCTTAAGTAAGCTAAAACTAGTTTCCCATCTCCATTGAACTGTTTTGTTTTAATGAGAAAATCAAAAGCCCAATTAGCATCATTCTTTTGGAAGAAAAGTTTAGCTCTAAATACCAATGTATTCCAGAACCCTAGATTTGGTATATTCTTATCGAAATCCGATGGTGGCTTAATGCCTTCCATTATCTTGTCAGTAGTTTCTTTAGGAATATCTCTAGAATTTGCAGCAATATTACTTAAATAGGCTCTGGCTTCTCGTCTGAACTGTTCAAGATCTTCTGTTTTTGAGCTCTCACTAGCTCGGGTAGCCAAGGTCTTTAAACCTTCAAGCTCTCTAAAAGCTTTACTATTTGACGACTTTAAATCGCTTACAGCTTCAATTGCTTTGGTAAACTTTATTTTCCCTTCACGATCATCTTCAGGTCTGACCTGCAATTCTCTTTGGATCTCTTTAATCTTCTCTAATTCAAGTTTTAATTCGTCATCTCTTTCATTCTTTTCTAATTCAGCTTCAATGGCTCTGGCCATGAGATCTATCTCGGCTTCGATTTGGTCTGCGATCTGTTGGGGTGTTAATTGAGTTTCCTGATTACCCAGATAGAATTCAAGCACATGCTTATCCCTATCCTTAGTGGGCCTTTGAGCGGACGTGATTGTGTCTATCATCCCAGGTGCAGTGCTCATTTTTAATATATTTTTAGTCCATGTATTATACCATTTTCAAGCATTGGTAAGAAGATATCAAGCCATAGCTTTTTTTCTTGTTTAATTTATCGTTTTTTGTGAAAATGTATTAATAATTATTACAAAACTGCCATGACAGATACCTCGAATCAGAACCCTGTTCAATCTCCATCTGATAACCCTTTCTTTAGACCTGTAAGTAATGATCCGGCTTCGGTTGCAGCTGTGCCTGCTCCTGATCCTGGAATTACTCCACAGTCACCACCGGCTCCTACTGCTACAATAGTAGATCCGATGACTACAACACAGCCTTCTGTTATGACTACAGATACGCCTTTGACAAGCTCAGTGACTGACAATACGACTATGCCTGTTTCTACTGAAGTAATGCCAGCTACTACGAATACTGAACCTGTTTTACCAGAGTTAAATAACAATATGAATCCTGTTCAAACAGAAATGCCTGCAGTAGATACAATGCCAAGTACCTCAGTAATGGATAATAATGTAAGTGGAGCTGCTCCACTAGAATCAGCGATGTTAGAGCCAATGAGCTCAACGTCAGCTGCATCTGCAGAGCCAGCAATTACAGAGCCAATGGGCTCAACTTCAGTTGCATCTACAGTGCCAGCAATGACAGATTCAATGAGTTCGGTCACAACAATGCCTACTGATTCATCAGTATCTGAGGTTGTAAATACGGATAGTTTACCTGGATCAGCTCCTGTCATGCCTCCTCAGGTTACTCCTGATTTAGGAGCAACAGCTTCTGCGAGTCCAGAATTACCTCCAACTTTAACTCCAATTGAACCAGCTCTGGATTCAGTGGACAAAGCTGTTGAGACATCAAAAGAAACTTTACCCGATCTAAATAATTTAAGTAGTCAAATGCCAGATTTAGCAACTGAAGCTAAACCTTTAGAAACGGTTGCAGCAAATGACCCAAGTTCAGTAAGCCCAATGATCGATACTTCTGCAATGAACATGCCAGCAACTGACTCATTACCAAGCATGGATGCTCTAGCAACAGGCACTGGTCAGTCGGTACAAAGCCCGGCTTTGGAGCCTCAACCTGAAGTAGTTACTAGCTCGAACAATGCTCAACCTGAACTAGCTCCAATGGAGTCTGTATCAGCAGCTCCTACATTGCCTCCTCTTGAACCAGTGGCTCAGCCTGACCCTGTAAATATGGCTATGGAGACTCCAGTTGTAGCTCCAATTGCTCAGGAAGTCCCTCCAGTGGCAACAGCTGAAGCTCAGGAAGTAAAGCCCGAAGCTGCTCCTGCAACAGAGACAGCACCAGCACCGGTAGGTAAAATGAAAAACTTAGTATTACTTTTAGGTGTATTAGTTGTTGGAATTATGGCCTTGGTATTAGGTATAATAGTGGCATCAACACAATAGTAAATGCTTAAAATCTATACTAAAACAGGTGATAAGGGTAAGACCTCGCTTTATGATGGACGCAGAGTTTCCAAAGCAAGTCTCGTGATAGAGGTCTTAGGTAAAATTGATCAGTTAAATGCCTATTTGGGAATACTGGCTATAGAATTAGATAAAGAGAAGGAAGATATCTACAAAAGACAGGATGAATTAATGAGATTAGCCTCCATGGTTGCTACCTATACAGGCAAACTGACTCCTAAAACGAATTTCAAAATAAACGAAAAAGATATTGAAGAAATTGAATTGCAAATGGATAAGTGGCAGTCAGAGCTTCCAGAGTTAAAGCATTTTATTCTACCAGGAGGAAATATTTCCGGTGCCAAAGCACATTTTGCAAGAACTTTATGCAGGAATGCTGAGCGAGAATTAGTTGCTTTACATGAACAGGAACCTTTACCTGAAATAGTATTAAAATATATAAACAGACTAGCAGATTGGCTCTTTATGCTTGCCAGATATTTAAATAAAGGAAAGGATATTATCTGGAAGACAAATTAGATAAATTCCTTCACTTGCTCCGCAATATCATAGACTTTCACTTCGTCTTTTAATGTGGTCTCCATACCTTTTCTTTTTTCTAATCTGGAGTAGTACGAAGTAGATTCAGGATCTTGATACAAAAGTCCGGTTGCAATCTTTTCATTAGAATAATCAACAAGGTCATATACATATCTTCTATCATTTTTATGATTCTCATCTGTTTTCACATCATATACCCTGCTGTTGAGATAAAGATGATCCTGAAATTTATTATAGGTTGGACAATGTTGTAGTACTTCCAAGAAGGCAAACCCTTCATGTTCTAAGCCTTTAACGATCAATTCCTTTAATTGAGGGATATTCCCAGTAAAGCCTCGAGCATAAAAGCTAGCCCCGCTTGCTAAAACTAATTGCCCAGGATTTAATCTGCTCTCTACAACACCATAAGGGGAACTGTTCATTTTTTGCCCCTGGGGTGTAGTCGGAGTTGCTTGACCAGTAGTAAGACCAAAGTCACAATTATTATGCAATATGAATAGGAATTTATAGTTACTTCTAATAGCATGGATCAAATGAGCCATTCCTTCATCAAATGTCCCTCCATCTCCACCAATTCCAATCACTGGTAATTTATGATTACCCAAACTAATCCCGGATGCCAATGGAATAGTCCTTCCATGAAGCCCCTTAAATGCATAGGCATTTATTTTATCAGCACCATTTCCATTGCAGCCGATATCAAAACAAAGATTCACATCCATAGGACTAAGTCCTTTCTCTACTAATGCTTGTTTTAAGCAAGTCCAGATAGCAAAATTACCACATCCGGGACACCAGGTAGGTAATAACGGAGAATTAAAGTCAGCAAGTGTAGCCATTTTATTATTTAACTAAATTAGAAAGGAAAGCGATGATTTCTTCGATATAGAAAGGTCGGCCATCGAATTTGTTTAACTTATTATTAAACTCAATTCCAGTTACCTGTTTGATCAAGGTAGCAAGCTGCATAGTGGCATTAAGCTCAATAATAGCAGTCTGAGTGTTGCCATTTAAGAAAGAAACAATGGGATCTGCCTTTAAGGGCCAACAGTATATAATTTGCATTAAAGCAATTTTTTTACCTTGTTTCTCAAGCTCACCAATGGCGGCTTTAATTACCTCAATATTGCTGCCCCAGGTTACTAACTTTAATTCAGCATCCACGGCATCTCCATAAATTAGAGGATCAGGTAAGTTCGACAGTATTGTATTATTTTTTAACAATCTTTTCTGCATCATTGTTGATATTTCTGTACCTTCCTCAGTTGAATAGCCTTTAGTAGTATGCTCGTCGCTATTTGCTAGAAATGTCGAGATCTGATCCCCGGGGAACCATCTAGCTGATACTCCATCTTCACTTGGGGCATATCTTTTTGTTTCATTATCCCCACTGGTCAGGATCTTTCCCCTATCAATAGTTATACTTTCACTTTTAAATTGTGGAGATAGATAGAAACTTTCCCCTAAATGCTTATCTAAAAGCATTAATACCGGTGTTTGATATTTTTCTGTTAGATTCAAGGCATCCGCGGTGTATTGAAAAGCTTGCGCTGGATTACCAGGCGCCAGAACAATTCTGGGAAATTCACCGTGCCCTGCTTTAATTGCTAGATCTAAATCCCCCTGAGCAGTCCAAGTTGGAACTCCAGTAGCCGGGCCTGGCCTTTGGCCAATAACACAGAAGAATGGAGTTTCCGTCATACCGGATAATGATAGTGCTTCGGTCATTAGATCGAATCCACCACCACTTGTAGCACACATGGATCTTGTACCGGCATGAAAGGCGCCGATTACCATATTAGCTGCAGTAATCTCATCTTCAGCCTGTTTAACGACCATTCCATGTTTGGGACCATGTTCTGCCAGATAGCTTAAGATAGCACTGGCAGGTGTCATGGGATAACTTGAATAAAGTCTTACTCCTGCAGCAATTGCTCCTAAAGCAACAGCCTCATTACCTGAAATGAGCATCATATCTTTTACACTTTCATCAGTGTTAAGATTTGATTTGAAAACCAATCCTTTTGCTTTTACATCTTCAAAACCTCCTCTTAGACATTTGATATTAAGATCTATCATCTCTTGGGTTTTATTGTATGTTTCAGCTATTAAGGGCTCTAAATCTTTTAATTCAAGTCCTAATAATTCCCAAATCGCGCCCAAAGCCACGGTGTTTTTCATTAAGGCATTGCCACCAGCGGTGCTGGCAAGATCAGATAATTTTATTGGGACTAGATTAACCTCATTATTTTTAAGTTCGTCAATTATGGTTTGTTCAGGCGTAACTGTATTCTCATCATAAAGAATGATGCCCCCCTGGGATAACTCTTTTGTATGTAAAGCTATGGAAGCTTTATCTAGAGCTAAAAGAATATCTGTTTCCTTTGACAATGGAGCTCCATCGGAGTTGAAAACTTCGATTTGGAATACATTATGACCACCTCTGATCAAAGAAGGATATTCAGTGTAGCCGAATACTTTATAACCAGATCTCTTCAGAGCTTTGGTCAATATCAATCCAGCTGTTTTAATACCCTGCCCTGCAGCTCCGGCTAACTTTATTATCATTCTATTATTGCGATTTTCCATTTATTGATTTTTAAAATATATTTTTAACAAAGTTAATTACTTTTTATTTTTTCCCTTTAAAGTGAAATATGTGATCAGGGAGCCAATAATAGCAGCTATTACCCAGAAAATACTCTTTAATCCCATGGACTTTTGATCCTGAGATTTACTGCTTTTGGGGAGCATAGAAGTAACTGAATTTTTTAATTTAGTTGTGGGAATGATCTTGATCAAATTCCCAAATGCCTTAGAAGAAACATATTCCCGCTGTCTCTGGTTGAGTTCAAAATATACTTGTGGAATATCTTCAATTAAGACATTTTCATAGGTTTTGCCTTCAAAGTTTATCTTTTTGACAAACTCCCTGTCAGTCTCGGTATTTAGGACTATGGCAGTGGAATTATGATAGAAATTATTAATAAATCTCTCATTAAATCCTAATCCACCTAATAATTTTAGAAATAGTTTCGAGGGCAATGATCTATCAGTTTTCAATTTACCCAGACTTAATAGGAATGGCGTTTTATTTCTTATCGACCAGAATTGAGCCAGCAGTGAAATGATTCCCTCATCATAGCTGTGTATGATCTCAGGATTAAATTCACTGAAAAAATTATAGATACTGTTGATCTGCGAAGGAGTTAAGCGTGGTATATCAATCTCTTCATTGCTTTTACATTCTATTCTAAAACTGACCAAATTTTCATCCCCCATAACCACCTTGGTACTGTTGCCTGCTTCTAGTAACCCAATATCATTTTGAGGATCCCTTTTTAAGATCTCAATCAAACTTTGAAGATCTTGGTTTACCTCTTTATAATTGCCGTTAAAACTAGGGATAATTAAAATCCTCATTATATTTTCTCCAATACCTCAACTTCAAATATTAAGGTGGAATTAGCCGGGATATTAGGCTGTTCTACCTCACCATAACCTAAGGAGGCTGGGATCGTGATTTTCCTTATCCCCCCGATTTTCATCCCTAACAACCCCTGGTCCCACCCAGCGATCACTTCGCCAACACCAAGGGTAAACTCATATGGCGTTCCTCTGTCTCTAGAGCTGTCGAATTTAGTACCATCAGTTAATGTGCCAACGTAATGGACCTTTAAAGTATCTCCAGCGATCACTTCATCCCCTGTTCCAATAACAATATCTTCAGTGGCTACAGTTTCAGTAACAGTATTTATTTCCTGATTTTGATCGGTAAGAGGGTTGCCCTCTTGGTCCAGCTTTTCAACTTTAACGCCATTAATCAATAAATACAGTGAGGCAATAAGAGCAATTATTACTAAAGCTTGTTTCATCAATTTGCTAATAAAAGATAAATAAAGTAGGAGGCAATAAAAAACAAAGAAGAATATATTAGTATTAAGAATAAACAGCCACAACCGGCAATTATGCCAACTTTTGCGATCTTTTCCTCATCAAACTCATATTTCTTCATAGAATCATCTTAACAACCCAGAAGCCAAACTGCAATTGCGCCCTCATCTCCATAGCCCCAGAGTGGAGTTTCAATCTTCTTCACCAACTTTGACCTTTTCAAAATCCTTATGACTTCTCTATGCATTATGCCTTTACCTTTACCTGTTATTACTAGCAAGAGATGATCGCCTTCTAAATAGGAGTGTTTCAGAAATGATTCTAGTTCGAACTCAATTTGCTGAGGATTGATATTATGTAGGTCTAGAGTCTTGTCAAAAATCATAATGCTAGATTCCCGATCAAATACATTGAACCAGTAATGACAATAATCTCTGCATCCTTATCACCTAAGGCTAATTTTAACGCTCTATTAACATCTTCGACTATCTCATATGAATGAAATCCTAACTGTTGTAATTCATATGCTATCTTCCTAGGAGGATAAGCAGGCGGTTTAGTTAATTCTGCATTGTCTTCGAAACTAGTTATATATATCTTGGATGCACTCTCAATTATTGCTTTTAGACAATTAATTACATCTTTATTAGCTTTATAGGAAAGGATGTAATGTTTTTTTGAAGAAGAATATTTAGTTTCAACTGCTTTCACTAAGGCCGCGATCTTTTGAGGATTATGAGCCCCATCAATAACAACAATATGATCCTCAATATTTTTTATTTCAAAACGCCCGGGGAATTGTAAATTTTCTAATCTTTTTATTAATTTCTCCTTATTAATTTTTAATTTCCTTTGCTTAATAACTAGATCAAAAACGCTTAAACATAATGCGGCGTTTTCTAACTGATGCTCACCATACATACCGATCTTTATATCCCCCCAATCTAGGAAGCGGCCGATATTGTTAATAGGATCAAGGGTAATTGGTCGCTTAACAATATTTAATTTCGCAGTTTTACTTTGAGCTGTTTTGCCAATCGTTTCCAGTACTTCTTTAGTTTGGTCGATTACAAAGACCTCACCCCCTGAAGGAATAATTCCTGCCTTTTGCTGGGCAATCTCTTTTAAACTCTCTCCTAATATATGGGTATGATCGAATCCAATTTTGGTGATAATGCTGATCTTATCTCTTCTATCAATAACGTTAGTGGCATCGAGTAAACCTCCTAGACCTGTTTCTATCACAGCATAATCGATCTTTTTATCTGAAAAATACTTAAAAGCGATAATTGTAAGAAGTTCAAAATAGCTGACAGGTCCAACCTGATTAATAATAGGTTTTAAACTCTCATAAGTTGCTACAAATTCATCCTCCTTTATTAAATTGCCATCAATAGAGATCCGTTCTTTGATATCTTTAATATGAGGAGATAATAACAATCCAGTTCTAAGACCAGCTTCATTTAATAAAGAGCTAAGTATGAAAGCGGTTGATCCTTTACCTGAAGTACCTGCAATATGAATTACAGGATAACCATTCTGGGGTTTGCCAATTAATGAAAGTATCTCCCCTACTCTTCTTAATCCCTCTACACCAGAGAATTTTCGGTCTCTATCACTTAAGATCAGAGAATTGAAATATTCCAATAAATTAGCGTAAGTCATTGAGATAATTTGAAATCTTTTCGATTATACCATTCCGATTGCACTTTATTTATCGAAAGCGGGTTCGTCTTCCTTAATAATATCTCGGTATTTAACCTGCTTGCTCATATTTAGGATCAGATTTTTCACTACACCTGGAGCAAATCTATATAGTGTTCCATATATTTTGGAACTAAAAGGAATTGGAATCTGACCTTCTTTATTAAAAATCGCGTCATAAACTGTATCTGAGACGACCTCAACTTCAATAGCATCCTGCAGTTTAGATAGATCTACGTTCGCTTTTTCTTTAGCAAAGAATTCCGTTTTGACCGGACCAGGATGAATTGTGGTAACTTTAACGTTAAATGGTTGCATTTCCATTTGTAAGCAGGAAGCAAACCCAGTTATTGCCCACTTCGAAGCAACATATACGCTCCATTGTGGTACGCTGATCAAACCTGCTAAGGATGAAGACATGATAATATGGCCTTGTTTTTGTCTTGTCATAACCTCGCTGGCAAATTTGCTGACCATGATCATGCCTGTAACATTCACATCTATCATTTGTTGGATCTCTTCAACTTTCAAGTCTGTTAGATTGGCAATATGCCCTAGTCCAGCGTTATTAAACACTACATCGATTGTCCCACATAATTTTACCGCCTCTAAAAACAATGCTCGAATTTCATCTACTTTTGTTACATCAGCTACTATTACATGCACCATAACTTTAGGGTTCAGACTGGAAATGGAATTTTTAACTTCCATTAATTTTTCCTTATTTCTAGCTGATAGAATCAGTGTGCAGTCATCTTGGGCGCATCTAAGGGCCACCGCTTTACCAAAGCCTGAAGATGCTCCAGTGATTAGAATTGTTTTGCCATTAAGTTTGGACATTTTTATTGAGGGTAATATGTAATATAATAAGAAGAATTTTTAATATAATCAAATGAGAAAAACGCTAGCTTTAATAACA
>Ga0116157_10002944_pt1 | contig 16445 bp, 13 predicted proteins | sample AD_UKC048_MetaG_FD_89882 | JGI IMG/M metagenome (GOLD analysis project Ga0116157, IMG submission 89882) | Active sludge microbial communities of municipal wastewater-treating anaerobic digesters from USA - AD_UKC048_MetaG | ecosystem: Engineered > Bioreactor > Anaerobic > Digestate | place: USA...
TCATTCATCACCGCGACGTCACAGCGCGTCAACAAAGCCGCAATCTGCAAAAGGGTCGTGTCCCCGCATAAATTGATGACTGGCCCGGCAACAGACCGCGCGAGCCCCTGAGACAAGCTCCGGTCTTTCTGGTCACCCAACAGTATAACCTTCGCTGAAAATTTTTCAATCACTTTATTGATCAGTCCGGCATACGAAGCCACGGGCCACTGCTTGAACCGGGCGTCCTTGCCCCAGGACGCGCCCCCGCCTGGGAAAAACGCGATAACCGGGCCGTCTCCCCGGACCCCCTCTTTCTTAAAACACGCTTCCACCCATGCCCGGTCCTCAAACGCGAACGGCAACTCCATATGCCGGGACGCGCCTTTCAAGCCGGCGGCCTCTCCCAAGGCAAGGTAATACTCCACGACGTGGCGGTCCTCGTACCCCGACAACGGGATAGCCTGGTTTAAGAAAAAACTCCGGTTCCTATATTTATAGCCAACGATATTTTTTATGCCGCAGCACCACAACAAAAAATTGATGCCGCTGTTTAAAGACAGATCAAAGGCGATATCGCATTGTTCGTTGCGGATGGACCGGACAAAAGAAACGATTTTCAACCAGTACCGCCGCCGGGATTTCTTTAAAGCGGCGACAAAATCACTCCGCTCATAAATGATAACCCGGTCAACGCAAGGGTTGCGCTCAAGCGCTTCCGCCGCCCGCCGGTTGGCCACATAAATGACCGAGCAGCCCGGATAGGTATTCTTTATATTGCGCAACAGCGGGGTTGTGAATAACACGTCCCCGATGCCGAATATATTAACGACCAATACTTTTTTTATCTGCTGCGCCATGAAAAAATGTTTCCCCGATCAGGTCAAAACCCCGAGGCTCCAGGAGGCCCCTTTGCAAAGCCGGCTAACGACCACCCCTCCCGCGCTGTTTAAACGCCTCCGCGACCACGCGCACCTTCTGCGAATCGTCCCTCCGGCAGACCAGGACAGCGTCACCCGTCGAAACAATCACGATATCCTCCAACCCAATCGCCGCCACCGGGCGGCCTTCGGCGCGGATAAAAACGTTCCGGCATTCCTGTTCGATGACATCCCCGGACAAATGGTTTCCATTTTTATCTTTAGGCAGGACATCATACAAGGCTTCCCAGCTCCCAAGATCAGACCATCCCATATCAGCCGCCGGAACAGAAATGACGTTCTCCGCCTTCTCCAGGATGGCATAATCCACGGAAATGCTGGGCAGCCGCGACCAGTTCGCGCGCACAGATGAACACGGCTGATCAAACAGGCTGTTATAAACTTCCGGCAAATGGACCGCAAACTCTGTCAATATATTATCCGCCCGCCAGATAAAAATCCCGCTATTCCACAAATAGGTTTTCTCTTTAAGGTATTGCCGCGCTTTCTTAAGGTCCGGTTTTTCCACGAATTTCTCGACGGCCCAAACCGTCGTTTTCCCCAAACGCTGTTTCCTGCATTTCATATATCCATATCCGGTTTCCGGGCGATGAGGAACGATGCCCATGGTCACCAGATATTGCTGTTCAGCCAGCGCGAACGCCTCCTTCAGGTGCCGGCAAAAAGCCCGTGGCTTGAGGATCAAATGGTCCGCAGGAAAAACCGCCAAAACCGCCATGGGGTTCTTTCTAAAAAGCGTCGCCGCCGCCCAGCAAATCGCCGGAGCGGTATTTTTCCCCTCCGGCTCCAGGAAAACATTCCGGGATGGGATCTTATAAGGCAGGATCTGCTGACGCACTGTTTCTTTATACGACGCCCCGGTCACGATATAAATACGTTCCGCCGGGATAAGGGGAAGGACCCTTTCCACCGTCTTTTGGAACAGTGTCTTCGAGGTCAAAATATTCAAAAACTGTTTTGGTTTTTGCGGACGGCTCAGCGGCCAGAAACGCGTTCCCGACCCGCCGGCTAAAATAACCGCATAGGCATTCCGGTTTGATGACATGCTCAACCCCTTTAATCAATGGTTTAATATTAAACAGCCCCACGCCTCCCCATCCTTTATTCCTGGCCAACACCCTAGAGGCACAAAAGGGCGGCTGCGTTCAACGGGCCTCTTCCTTAAGACCGATGTATTCCGTGTTGACCCTGGCCACGCTGTTAAAAATATTGGTTTTAATATTCGTGCCCGGCGTTTCTTTCTGAAGTTGACAAATCATCTCCTTCATCCGCCGCCTTTGCGTGTCTTCGCCAAAAGGACAGTGTTGGGTCTGCATAGGAAATCCGCTTTCCTGCGCGAACCGGTGGGTCATCCGTTCTTCGACATAGCATAAAGGGCGGATGATCACGCACTGCCCCTTAAACATCTCTTGCCGTGGCTGCATCGTGGAAACTTCTCCTTTATAAAAAAGGTTTAACAAAATCGTTTCAATAATGTCATCCTTATGATGCCCCAGAGCCACCTTGTTGCACCCCGTTTCAGCGGCGAGGTTAAAAAGCATTTTACGCCGGTTCCAGGAACACCAGAAACAGGTTGTCCGCGCCTGATCGTCCAAAACCTTCATGGCACGGAAATAATACGGGACACCCAGGGCCCGGAACATCTCCTCCAGCGGAGATTTCGGCACCGCCGTGCTGCAGGCCATATCCGTTTCTATATGCGCGGCCTTGATCTCAAAATAAACCGGAGACCATCCTCTCCGGGCTTCCAGGAGGTGAAGAAGCGTCAGGCTGTCTTTCCCTCCAGAAACTGCGACCAGGATCTTATCCCCTTCTTCAACAAGGTTGTAATCCCCGATCGCCTGCCCGATTTTCGAAGAGATAACCTGCCCTGTGCGAGACATATGGGACCGGGATCGTTTCATAATATTAATTTAGAATTAACCGGGCCGGGGTCTCCTCTGCCAGTGAGCCGCAAGAAGCCCTCCCTCCGAGGCAAGGTCAAGGAAAAACACTCCAATAAACCTGGTACAAAAATCTCATTCTTATTGTATAATATACGCATTAACGCTTTCAGGCGCGGGCCTCTTGCGCGTGTTCCATAAAAAACAAGAGGTTATATTATAACAAGCTTTTAGAATTTAGGATATAAATAGTTCCCAAACAGTCCTCGCATATGACAAAACCTCGGGAAGACGTACAACTTACTTTTGGGGATTTCCTTTCCCTGGCTTTCTCCGCCAGTTTTTTTGCCATCACGTATCTTTTTTTCGTGAACACGCTGGATAATTTCGTTAGCTGGATGGGGATGGAAGACATCTCCGGGCTCGAATTTATTTTAGTCGACACGGTTTCTGTTTGTGCCGCAATCTGGCTGAGCCTTTTGTTTGTCAGGAAAAAGATGAAAGTCTTAGCCGGGACATCCTTTATCAGTTTATTGTTCCTGGCCATTCTTTATTTCGACATCTTCCGCAATACCCAGGAGCTGCTTGAACTCACCGAAAGCACGATGCGCCTCTGCATGACCGCCATCGGGGCGTTCCTCGGCCTTTATGTGTCCATGTCTTCCCGATCCGAACAGGAAGAGGACCTCCCGGAGTCATCCCTGAAGATAAACATGACCGCACAACCGCAAAAAATTTCGATATTCCTTTTTGTGTTTTCAATCCTCTCTTTCCCCATGATCTATTTAAGTTTTATCATATTCATCCTTTCCCCCCTGTGCCTGGCCTTCTGGCTGCTGTTCCTGGGGCTGAACGCCACCTCTATGCCCCAAATTATCTGGATCCTCCTGATCGCAATCCAGACCGTATGTGTCCTCATCACATTTCAGGCCATACACACGACATTTATTCTGGAGCCCCCTATTCAGCCCGGGCTCCTCATTGACCCGGAGATGAACTCCTCGCTCAAAGCAATTGTCAAGGAAATCTGCGTGGCGCTGCGGGTTCCCGAGCCGGAGGTTCTTGTGCTGCACGCCGAACCCAAGATTATCGTTCGAAAAAGCAACCTCAACACATTTAACGGCCTGCTCAAACAGCGCTCCCTGTGCATCGGGCTCCCCTTGCTTTACATACTGAACCTCAAAGAACTCAAGTCTTTAATTGCGTTTGAACTGGCCCCGTTCTCCGGTCAGGACAAACTTTACAGCGAATTCATCCAGCCCAGCTACCAAATTTTTTCCGACTCCTTTGCCCAGATGGACAACGCCCTTTTAAGGCTGCAACGGGGCAAAGCGCAGCAGGGGATCCTGAACTTCCTTCAGTTCCCCCACAAATTCTTTCTCCAGATCATCTCGGGTCAATTCGCTCAGTTGGACAACTTCCTGACACCGGCCCGCATACGGCGCGCCTCTGTCATCACGCAAAAGCATTACAACCCCGAAGACCTTAAGTGCGCCCTGATTAAAAAAGAAAAAGTTGAACAATATTTCAGGGAAACCTTCAGCCACATGCCTTTCAGTGAAGCAAATATTTTCCGGCAATTCCACGCCATGCTACGGGAATCTTTCCAAGACACGCCCGACCAGGCCGAGCAGGACACTCTTATAAAAGAAATTTTAACCGAAATTGAACCCCTCGAGCTTAAAATATCTCTTATTTATCAATACTTCCGCCATATCAACCGTTATTATAAAGAATTTTACCATCTGCTCAAAGAATTCCAGGGCATGAATATCCTTGGGAATGAAACCGCGAACGAATTTTTGCCCGGCCGGAAAAATAAAAAATCATGAAACACACAGCTAAAATCATATTCTTCACGGCCTGCCTTCTCGTTTCCTTCCCCTGTCCCTCGCCGGGACAGGATCCGCCTCCTTCCGATGGGTGGTTCACGCTGTACTTCAATAACGGAGAGGTCCGGAAAAGAGGAAAATACACGGACGGAAAACCAGACGGGCAATTCGTCGAATTCTACGAAAATGGCAATCAGAAAACCGTCGCCCATTACACGCTAGGGAAGAAAAATGGCCGTTTTAACGAATATTACGAAAACGGGCAAATCAAAGAGTCGGTGGAATATCAAAACGACATTCTGCACGGCGTCATTAAAAAAGCGCTGCCCGACGGTCAGATCACGTTGCTGGCGGAATATAAGAACGGGACTCTCGACGGGCCTTATAAAGAATTTTATGAAAACGGCTCCAAAAAAATTGAAAATGATTATAAAAACGGGCAAATCTTCGGCAGTTACAAAGAATATTATGATAACGGCAACCTGAAGACCGAAGGGTTTTACAACCTTGGAAAACTGAATGGCGTCTACATGGAATATTTCCGGGACGGATCCCCCAAGCTCAAAGTCCGCTATAAAAACGGGCAAAAAAGCGGTTCCGAAAACCGTTATTATCACAGCGGGGACATTGATTTTTATAATTACAACCAAAACGTCCTGGAAGGGGCGGCCAAGGTCGTTGACGATTCCGGGCAAATCTACATGCAGATGCACTACTCGGAAGGGAATTTGATGGGGTACAGGATCTACCATAAAAATTTCACGGCCAAAGAAGAAACCCTTGTGAAAGACAACCAAATTCATGGAGAGAGAAAGTTTTATTACCCCAACGGCAAGCTCAAGCTCTACCTCAACTACGCCGAAGGAGTCTTAAACGGAGTGATGCTGGAATATGATGAGAAAGGGCAACTGCTCAGAGAAGCGAATTACACAAACGGCCACCTAGAAGGCCCCTTTAAAGAATATTTCGGATCGGGCGTGATAAAACGGGAGGGCACATACAAAACCGATCTGCTACAGGGTGTTGTAAAAGAATATTACACCGATGGTTATACTCATTACGTCAAAGTCTACGAACAGGATAAAATCGAGGGCGTTGTGTGGGAGTACTATCCCCAAGGCTCCCCCAAGGTGCAGTTCACGTTTCAAGACGGACAACTGGACGGCCTGTTTAAGATGTATTACGAAGAAGGCTCTCTTCTGCAGGAAGGCGCTTTCCTGGGAGGGAAACTGCATGGCCTTGTGCGGACGTATTATAAAAACGGGTTCATCAAAACAGAAGAAATTTATAACCAGGACACCTTGGTGCAAAAACTGGCGTTCAAAGAACGCTGGCAGTCTTACCTCTGGGAACAATTTGTCAACGGCCTCCAATCCTGGTGGAAGGAAAACAGCGCGACGTTATCCACCCTCCCCTTCCTGCCCAAACAGTAACCAGTTCCTTCCCTGGCTTGATCCCCAACCCGCAGCCCCCATCCTTGATTACGGAGTGCGCGCGGAAAAATTTTCCACCCATATCAACTCACACGCCCCCCACCCAATATCTTCCCTTGTCTGGGACGTATTCCAGCGCCACCCATCAGCACCCGACACGTTAACGAGAAGCCCTTCGATGGAAACCACCTGGCCCCGCTTGGCCTTCTTCATTTCCCTGGCCACGTCTTCCCGGGCCGGGATAAGATGCATGTTCGCGCTGTTGATTTCAATCTCCCGGCGTTGAATAATCGAGTCCCGCGTCCACCAATGATAAAAACGGTTATATTGATGAATCCCGATTTTACGAACAACCTTGCCGTCAGACATCGGCCCCCACCCCAAAGCGAGGTCAACGGGAACCAAACGGCCGGTCCGGCCCCAGTTATAATGTTTAGCCCCCAAAACCAGCGCTTCCAATTCAAAGGACGCCACCGGGGTCACCGTATACCCCATGTGTTCAAACGAGGGTGACTCAAACATCCGCTGCCGCGGGAAATCCGGCGCCACAGGCCCGTCTTTAAACTTAACCGGTTGAAACCGATACCAAGCCACCGCCAAGAGAAGCAGAGCCAAAACCAACACCGCCACTTTCTCAACACTCAACTGCCCAGCCCGGTTCGGAACCCGGCCGGATTGTTTAATAACCCGCATCCCAGCCTCCCCTTAAAATAATTCCAAAGAGAGCCAACATCCTTCTTCCCCTCTTATTTTATTGTAGCATAGCCAAGATATACCCGAAAATCACCTCTTCATTCGGAAAACGCGGTACTGGTTGTTTTGCCATATTTCATCGGCGGGAAGGCATCCGGCATCCACGGCGGCCAGCAAATCCGCGTCTACCATCCTGTCCAAAAACAGGAACCGGATATCCATCCGTACGATACGCTGAACCAGCTGCCCCTGCTGGGACGGATGGTTCCAGCGGTCAGTCCCGACGCGTCCTGTCATCAGGGCCAGGGTCCGCGGATGCCAAAAAATATAATGCTCTTCCGGAGTGAGGTTCTCCCGGACCCAGGAAAATAATTCCTTGTTCTCTTGTCTGAAAAGGACATCCTCTTGAGGCGGGGGTGCCACCGCGAGCGTTCCGATATTGACCAAAATCATCACAACAAGCCCGGCTTTCACAACCCGCACAGGAGCTCCCCGGAGGGCCTTTCCGGGGCTTCCCCCCGCGCCAACCCTGACCGCCCCTTGGATCATAAAATAAATCATAAATCCCCAAACAGGCAAAAGGAAGCGTATAAATTCCCACGGCGTGTTATCGAACGCCGACAAAACAAAAAGTATCCCACAGTAGAAAACAAAAAACGTTTCCGGGAGCGTCAGGGTTTTTGCAAAAGATTTCCTGACGAAAAAAACACAAAGGCCGGCATAAAACACCCCGGCCGCGGCGTCTAACAAAGGGGCCATCCCTTGATAAAGAGCCCGCATGAATCTGGTCTCAATGGGAAAGCAGGCTATCCACAGGCTTCTGGTTATTAAAGAAAAATTAGCCATCACCGCCCGAACCGCAGCCGCCGGTTGCTCCCCGAGAAGCCGGATATCCCCCGGGAGAGAACCGATTGTGCCGGCCAAAACAAAAATACAGAGCAGAAAAGCGGCCCCAAGGATCCCGGCCCTAAGAAACTCCTTACGGATCACCGCGAGGTAATAAATAACCGCGACGACCAACGCGGCCCCGGCGGCCCGGACGCAAAACGCGACAAGCGTCAGGCTCACCGCCAGCGTGAACGTAAGCATGGCTTTCCATTTACGCCCCGCCACCCGATGCCTTTCATAAGAAGCAACAGCGGCCAGCGACGCCCACACAAAAAAGACGAAGGGGATATCAGACAAGACATTCTGTTTGAAAGAAAAAAAATACGCGTTAACCGAAAAAAACAATACGCTTAACCCCGCGAGGACTTCGCCGAAACTCCTGCGGAACTGCGTGTAAAGAAAAACTAACGTCCCGTACCAAAATACGATATTCCATATTTTCAATATTTTAAAATTCATCCCGAAAAAACGTAAAAGAGGGGCCAACAAAAGGGGAAATCCGGGAGGGAACAAAACCGGGTTATCCATCATGATGCCTGCAGAATATTCTTCTCCGGTGAGGATGTTGCGCGAGTGCAAAATGTATTGCGCGAAGTCTCCGCCCCAGTTATGCCCGGGATGAAGAGTAACACTATGCCAGAAGAACGTGGCCGCGCCGGCTATTATTAACACACCCCGAAGGAACGCACGTCGGGCGCTGGGCTCAGCCATTCTGCGCGGCCCGCCTGATCTTTTCAACAAGGCTCTGTTTAAAATCTCCCTTCCCGCGCGCGGAGGACCCCGCCGGTAACGCTGGCCCCCCACCTCCGGGAGCGGGATGCTGCCCTTTCAGGGAGGCGGAGGGGATAAACCGGGATTGTTTCTTGTGCCAGATGACCTTTTTTTTCTTCTTAGGCATAAGCGCAATCATGGCCCTTTCGCCGGGCGGAAAACAGCGGTTTATAAAAAATCATATTTATTATCGTCCGTCACAACTCCATCCGGGCCTCCCCCGCTGGAAAGGTCCTTTTCATACTGCAATTCCTCATCAACGATTGCGTGTTCCATCAGATAGCACATTTCATTAAAAGTGTCCTTATGATGAAATTCAATATAATCCTGCACAAGTTTTTCTCTGATTTCACACCGGCACACATCATCCAGAATAACTCGGTAATCCTGGTAATCCTCCCGGAACATCACTTCGGTCAGCGTGCGTTTAAGGTTCGCCTCCTTGATAATGTCCTGGAGCAACGCTTTAACTTTATCCTCACTCATAAACATGGAAGACCTCCTTAACCTTATCTCACAGATGCCTCTTACATAGACTACTGAAATGCCCCGGACTTTTCAACCCATTTCACAATTTCCAGGGAAAGGCGTCCTTAAAACCTTCACCGCACGCCCCGCCTAATCCCAGAAAACCGTGACCGGTTCAGGCCCCGGGAGAACATCGAGGATGAGACATGCCCCACGGATAGCGACGGATAAAGCCCGTCCATCCTCCCTCTGAGCCCCGGCCGAGGACGGCGCTTGGGGAGAAACATTCACGACAACGGTCAGCGGCACCTGATAAAATGACTTGTCCAAATCGTGATCCAGGACAAAAACAAGGCGCCCGTCTCCGGACTCCAGGATATTGAAACGGCTGGCCTGGCGTTCCGCTATATAACTATAGGTGTTGGCGAACGTGTCCACCCATATCTGTTCTTCATTCTCTTTAATATACGCCAAATGGTCTTCCAGGAATTCCTCGGTGATCGGCTTGAATGTCATGACCTCTTCAGTCTGCATGGCGTGGCATTCAGCCACCACCCAGAGGCGCTTGACCAACACCAAATCAATAAGTTTCCGGCCGACGGCAGCGGAAAATTTATCGCCCCCGTAAACCGGCAAGAAAAGATTATCAGAAAGCCGCGACAAGTACTCCCGGTCACGGATAGCGGGGTGAAACTCGCTGACTTTGCTGATCATCTCTGGAGTTGACTGGTCAAACGGGAACGCGAAAGACCGTGGAGGCGTTCCGATCTTTTCCGAAATCAAATAATAGCTTTCATGAATCTCGCTGTCAAAAACATCATCCGGCACCTGCATCAAATAACGATGATTCATGGAGTGGTTCCCGATCTCATGCCCGCGCTCCGAAGCATCTTTCCATTCCTCCCAACTGCCGTAATAGGGGTTGCCCGGCTGGTCCGCGGTCCATCCCGGGTTAATCAGCACCGTCGCTTTATAGCCGTACCTGTCAAAAACCGGCAACACCTTGGTGTAGACGGTCTTGGATCCGTCGTCAAAATTAAAGGAAATCGCGCATTGTTTGTTCCCTTTATAGCGCGCGACGGACACGAGCGGAAGCTCCGGCGTGTTCCGGTTCTTTTGCCGAAAGAAAGACAAGGCCCGGTCTAAAAATCCGTATATAAGGTCTCCCTTGACCTGATACCGCCCGGCCTGTTCCAGGATGGCAAGGGCCTCATTGTCCTGCCCCCGCCAAAAATAAATCTGGGCTAGCAAAGAGTGCGCCATGGAATTATTGGGCGCGTATGCAAGCGCATCCCAAAGGACCTGCCGGCCGGCTTCAAGGTCGCCCTGTTGCATGAGTTGGATCGCCTTTTTAGTTAACTGGCCGGAATGCTGGCTGCGCTTTAAGAATATCCCTTCCCGGAGCGCCTCGTTGGGGACCAACGCGGCGGAGCCTTCCTTTCCCTGAGGGCCGTAAGTAAAAAACTGTTGGGCCCCGCCCCGGGCAGCGTTCTGCCCGGAGGGAGGGTCCAAAACATCCTGGGCCCAGGAAAGCGGCTGCGCCCAGCCCCCTCCGAAGAGGAAGCAACAGAAAAACAACGGCACAACAGCTTTTCCGCCGTTAAAGGCGGATTGTATAAATTGACCTCGCAACATAGGGCTCAATCATCGGCCGCGTTTATGATAAACTTTTTTTATAGCGTTTAAATGTTTTGTACCGGACTTTAAAAATTTTCATTGGGTGCCACCAGAACGTCCGGTTGATCGTCTGAAGGTCCGACATGCTCAACGCATGAGACAAAACCTTCTCCCGCATCACCGCGGGATGAGACCCGAAATAAGCGGGAAACCGGGTCAGGGCCCCGAAAGAATACTGATCCCGGTTATCCTGCGGGCTCAAAGCCGCGTACCCGATCTCCTTGGCGTTGCTCCGGCGCTGCGCCATGACATCCCCGGAGTGAACCCACCCGTAATGGTATAACAGGCATCCGGTGTTCTTACGCCCCAGGGGACGGCCGTCTTTCCTCCGGAACCCATAGGCATCGCCAAACGATTCGACCTGCCCGTTATTACGGACGATCCGGTCCTGCTTCTGATACCAGCCCCGGTCGATCCGGTAACGGTAATAACTTCCGTAAAAATGCAGCCAGCGGAACCTTAAGGCGTCCACCCCGGGTTCGCTCAAACACCCCTCCATGCGTTTCCGAAGGGAGGGGAGGTCTTTTTCATGCAAAACTTCATCCGACTGCAGATACACCGCCCAGTCGCCGCGGCAAGCGGCCAAGGCCAAATTCGTCTGTTGGGAAAGGACCTCTTTACCCAAGGACATATCCCAGCGGCTTTGTAAAATTTTTATCTTGGCGTCGCGGATAGACCGGACAAGCCCGAGGGTGTCGTCTTCAGAATCCCCGACATTCACAATCATTTCATCGCACAACGGCAGGACAGACCGGATAGATTCCACTAAGGGGTACTGGAATTTAACCGCATTGCGGGCGATCGTAAAACCGCTGATCTTCATTGCAACTCCTTGTCTTTGGGGATGCCCCGGCTAAAACAGGACGGGTGGCCGCCCTTTCCTTTAAAAACCCGCTGATAAACGCGCAACGTTTCCTCCGCCGTCTTGCGGAAAGAAAAATCCTCCGCTCTTTTTAAAGCAGCAGCTTTCAGCCGCTGGCGGCACCCTTCATCGTGCACGATACGGCGGATGGCTTCCGAGATCTCCGCCGGGGATTCCGGATCAATCATTTCCGCCGCGCCGGCCGCCACTTCCCCGCACGCCGATCCCCGTGATGTGATCACCGGCGCCCCGCAACAAAACGCTTCCAGGACCGGAAAACCAAAGCCTTCATAAAAGGAAGGGAAAATAAAAACATCCGCGCAATTATAAAAACAGCGCAGTTCCTCGTCTGTCACGAACCCCGGCAAAATGACATCCGCCCGCGCTTTCATGCCCGCCAAACGGGTCTGCAGCTGTTCCATCATCCACCCCCGCATGCCAATGACAACCAACCGGCCGCGAAAAGTCCCGCGCGCTTTAACCCGCTCAAACGCCTCCAGCAGGTGAAGAAGATTCTTCCGCGGCTCCAGTGTCCCCACAAAAAGCAGGAAAGGGCCGTCCACGCCTTTTTGTTGAACGACACGCCGGGCGGCGGCCAAAGCCTGGCCGCGCAGAGGGAAAAAGACACCCTTGTCAACCCCCTGGTGGATCACCGACAGCCGCGCCTTATCCACAGGAAAATGCCGCACCAGGTCATCCAGCGTCGCCTGCGAACAGCAGATAATATGATCGGCTTTGCGGACAACCTCCCGCATCTGCCTCTCGGAAATATCACGCGTCTCCGGGGTGTGCCCCTGCGGGAAAACCTTGTAAATCAGGTCATGCACCGTGACCACGACTTTACCGGATGTGAAACCGATAAAATCAAGGCTCGGGGAATGATACACATCCGCCCCGCGGAGGACCGCATCCGTCCCGCGGTTAAAATAATCCGCCTTGACCTTAAACTTGCCGGAAGAGAACCGCGGCAACCGCCTCCTAAAGTCCAATATCCTTTTCCGGGCATAAAGCCAGTACTCGTTGTCCGGGTCAATCTCCCCCAAGGAGCGGACCAGGTTAAAGGCGTACCGGCCAATACCCGTCTTATTTTCTTTGAGAAATGATCGGCAGTTAATCGCGACACGCATAAAGTCAATCCCCCGCAGCCGAAGGCCCGGGTGGCATCAGGATCTCACGCGGAAAGCCCTTTGGATTTTAGAAATGCCTCAACGCCCTCGGCGACATAATCGAGTTGCGCCAACCCGATATCCTGATGAATGCCGATATGAAAACCCTGATCCGCGCAATATTCGGCTTCCGGGAAGTCCCCCAGGGTGTGCCCCAAAAACGCATAACTCGGGCACTGCGTCGGCATGGAATAAAACAGGTTGCGGGAATCGATCCCCTGCCGGTCCAGGTCTGCGACAATCTCGTCTTTGGTGAAATTCAGCCCCTCCCTGAGGATGATAGAAAAAGCGTGCGGGCCGATTTTTTCCCCCTCGTCTTCTTTGACGCTGATAAAATACTCGTCAAACTTCCGAAAGCGTTCGATAAGATACAGGAGATTGCGCCTCCGGGTGTTGAGGATTTCCTCAAAAATCCTGATATTGCCGATTCCGACCGCGGCTTCTATTTCGTTCATCTTGGCCGAAAACCCGATACGCCGGAATTCAAACTTGTTGACAATGCCATGGTTCCGCAACGAGCGGACCGCTTCCGCCATCTGTTTATCATCCGTAATCACCATCCCGCCCTCGATCGAGGTCACGATATGTGCGGCGTAAAGGCTGAAAGCCGCCATGTGCCCGAGCGTGCCGATGAGCCGCCCTTTATATTCCGCGCCGTGGGCTTCAGCCGCGTCTTCAATCACGTACAGCTTGTGCTTTTCAGCGATCGCCATGATCCTGTCCATATCAGCCGGTTTGCCCATCAAATGCACCGGCATAATGGCGCGGGTGCGCTGGGTGATGGCCGCTTCAATTTTGTCGACGTCAATATTCAACGTTTCCCGCTTAACGTCCACGAAGACCGGATTAAAACCCGCCTGAAAAACAGCGTTGCCGGTGGCGACGAAAGACAAAGCCGGCACGATGATTTCATCACCCCGGCGGGCCCCATAGTCATAAAGCGTCGCAAGGGACAAGGCGTCGGCGTCCGTGCCGCTGGAAACCGCGATGGCGTATTTCCGTTTAAAAAGCCGGGCAAACAGTTGCTCAAATTCCGCGACGTATTTCCCGCGGGTTACAAATTTCGTTTCTAAAGCTTTATCGATAAGCGTCCGGGCTTCGGGAGTGATAGAAACAGTGCCAAACGGCACCTGGTACTGCGTTTTGGTTTCGATGCTTTGCTCTTTATGCGTTGCCACGGGATCCCTGCCTTTCTCTAAATTTACGCCCGTCGGACTTTCCAGGGAGGAACCTCATTCTTCTCCCAAGCCCGTTAACTTCAAATCTCTTCTGGCCTCAGCGTAGCGCTGCGGCGTCCCGATATCCAAAAAACCCTTCTTAATGACAAAACCGTAAACCCGTTCCGTGAGCAAAGAAGGGAAAAAATCGTTTTCCAGGGAAAACACGTCCCCCGGTGGGAAAAAAGAAAAAATTCTCCTGTTAAAACAATAAACGCCGGCATTCACATAAACGTGGTGCCCCGAGGGGACCCGGGCTTCCCTATTCGATTTCTCCCGGAAATCCACAATGGCACCCGAGGAATTCATGATAACGGACCCCGTATCCATGCGGGGCGGGACCTCAGACAGGGTCAGCGTCACCAACGCCTGTTTCCGGGCGTGAAAATCCAGCAGGGCCGCGTAATCCATGTCACACAACGAATCCCCGTTCAAGAGCAGGAACAGGTCGCCCTGGACCAAACTAGCCGCCTTTTTAAAAGCGCCGCCCGTCCCCAGAGGGGTGTCCTCCCTTGAAAAAACAATGTCCAGCCCGAGAGGTTCCCTTTTGAAATATTCTTCCACCGCCTGGGCCTGAAAACCGGTGCACAGGATGATCCGGCGAAAGCCCTGCCAGGCGAGCCGCTTCAGCATAAAAAACAAAAACGGCCGATCCCCGATGGCCGCCATGGTTTTTTGAGTTAGCCCGATCTCGGAACGGAGCCGGGTCCCCAGCCCCCCGGCCAAAACCACCACGTCTGTCGTGCCCGTATGCGCCACGTGTCTCCCCGGCCCTCGCCCTCAAGTGCTAAACTTTTCCGCTATAGGGCTGATAAAAGATAATCTGCGAACCCAAATCTTCAAACTTAAACGGGATCAACAGAGATTTCTTAAGTTTTTCTCGCACGCTTTTCTGCCGCGCCGGAGGAACGCATAAAAGCAGGAACCCCCCGCCTCCCGCGCCGAGCAGCTTCCCCCCGACCGCACCGGCCCTTTTAGCCGTCCCATACATGTCATCCACAAACGGCGTTGAAATCTTATCCGAGAGGCTCCGCTTCAGCTTCCATGATTCGTCGAGGAGTTTCCCGAACGCCAGGATGTCGTTCGCATTGAGGATATCAATCGCCTGATAAGCCATTTGATGCATGGTTTTGAGTTCGGCCGTTTTCTTCGGGATGTTCCTGATTTGATGCGCGGCGATCTCCGAGGCCATCCGGGCAAAACCCGTAAAAAAAAGCATCAGATGTTTTTCCAGCTTCTTGATCTTGTCGCTGCGGAACGTCACGCGCCGGACCTGAAGATGGTTAGAGCCCCCGAACTCGATAAAATTGAATCCGCCATACGCGGCCAGGACCTGGTCCTGGCACCCGACATTATCACGGCACATCTCCTGCTCGATATAAATGGCTTCCTTGGCCAGGCGCTCTTTGGTCGGCATAACCCCCTTAAGAGCGTAAAGGCTGTTTAAAAGCCCCACCGTAAACGAAGAGCTGGACCCCAGCCCGGTGCGGGCGGGGAGGTCGCCGTCATGATGGATTTCAATCCCCTGATGAATTTTTAAAAATCTTAAAACCTCCCGGACAGCGGGGTGGTCGATCTCAGAAAGCTTCTTGACCAGTTCGGTTTTGGTATAAACGATACGGGATTTATGGCTGAAAAACGGCGGTAAATAACGGGTGGTGATATAACAATACTTGTCAATCGTCGTCGCCAGCACCGCCCCTTTGTGCTTTTCATACCAGGCCGGATAATCCGTCCCCCCGCCAAAAAATGATATTCGAAACGGCGTGCGGCTGATAATCATAATGAACCTCTCGGATTCTGGGTTGAATTAGTCCACTTCCTGATGAAAATGGATGCCTTCCGTGTCATCATAATGCTTCCGTTTCAACTTCATCGCGCACATGTCCTCAACATGTTTCCTCGTTTTCATTCCGAACTTGTGTTCAATCATATTCAGATACGGTCCGCTGGTGTGATACTCCTGAAACGCCTTGTCCCGGAAGCGCAGGACTTCCCCGCTGGAAAGGTATTTGGTCGGAAGAGGCAACGTGTCCTCGCTGAACTGGGCAAACCCGGACCACGTGTCCGGCAGAGGGACCCCTTGGGCGACGGCTTCATCATACAGCTTCGAACCCGGATACGCCATGGCGCAGTAAAAATTCCCGTACTCACAATTCAATTCTTTGGCCAGAGTCAAAGTTTCCCCCATCGTTTCAAGGTCGTCATCCGGCAGACCGAAGATAAAATTCCCGACAATATGAATTCCCTCGGCATGCGTCATCTCAATAACCCGTTTAATCTGGTCCTGATCGAACCGCCCCTTTGAAACCCCCTCACGGACTTTCTTGCTCCCCGCTTCGATCCCGTAAGCGATCCAGTTGATGCCGGCTTGTTTCATCTTTTTAAACATGGGCTCTTTCACCGTGTCAATCCGTCCATAGACCCAGAAATTCAAATCGTGCCCCAAGGCGATCAACCGGTCGCACAGTTCCTCCACATGGCTGATCTTCAGGGCGAACATTTCATCCAGAATCTTAATATGCCTCACACCGTAATTCCGGACCAAATAATCCACTTCTTCAACGACCTTCTCCGGCGGACGATAACGGATGCCGGGCCCCCCGAAAATACTGTTAATACAGCAGAAACTGCA